>Ga0080003_1000582_pt1 | contig 23366 bp, 25 predicted proteins | sample JossMetagenome_FD_69206 | JGI IMG/M metagenome (GOLD analysis project Ga0080003, IMG submission 69206) | Hot spring microbial communities from Joseph's Coat, Yellowstone National Park, USA - JC2_E (SPADES assembly) (version 2) | ecosystem: Environmental > Aquatic > Thermal springs > Hot (42-90C)...
GAACTTTAGCAAACACTTCATTTGTATATTTTTCTGTGACATCCAATAATTTGCCTGTTTCAACCCAACTGCCGCCGATAAAGGTTTTGTAGGTTTGCATTGAGGGTACCTCCTTTTAGTTGTATTGTGTATTACGATCAAGGTAATTCACATCATAATTTCCATTAATAAAATCATCAGAACTTAAAATACGCTTATGAAATTCGACTGTTGTCTCTATTCCTTCAACAATAAATTCATCTAACGCTCTAAGCATTTTCTTTCTTGTACCTTCTCTTGTTGAGTCGAATGCAATTACTTTAGCTATCAATGAGTCGTAATATGGCGGCACTATTGCTCCACATTGCACAGCGGTATCAACTCTTACATTATTGCCACCGGGTATATAAAGCTTTGTTATAGTGCCTGGTGAAGGCATAAAATTAAAAGGATTTTCTGCATTTATTCTACATTCTATAGAGTGTAGGGAATTTTCGACTTTCGGCTCTTTTACACTTAATTTTTCATTAGCAGCTATTTTAATTTGCTCTTTAATTAAATCAACATTAAATAAAACTTCCGTTAAAGGATGTTCTACTTGTATTCTTTTATTAATTTCCATAAAATAAAAATTTTTACCATCGTATAAAAACTCTAAAGTTCCTACACCTTTGTAGTTAAGTATTTCGGTTATTTTTTGTGACAAATTATATAGTGTTTTTCTTTGGGAACAATTTAACACTGGGCTTAAAGATTCTTCTAGTATTTTTTGGTGTCTTCTTTGTAAAGAACAATCTCTTTCTCCTAATGTAATTATATTTCCATAATTGTCGGCTACTATTTGAACCTCTATATGTCTGGGTGACGGTACAACTTTTTCTATATAAACTTCGTCTTTTCCAAAAGCAACTAATGCCTCTTTCTTAGCAGAATGAAATGCCTTTAAAATTTCTTCTTGCTTGTCTATTAGCTTTATACCCCTACCGCCACCCCCAAAAGCTGCTTTAATTAAAAAAGGGAACCCCAATTGTTTTACCCCCTCATGTAATTCTGACTCTGTGGTTATAATATTTTTACTTCCAGGAATCACGGGAATATCACTATCCATTAAAATTTTTTTAACTGCAAACTTATTAGATAGCTTATTCATTATAGACGATTCTGGCCCTATAAATTTTACATCTAACTCTTCACATAATTTTGCAAAATGAGGATTTTCAGATAAAAACCCATAGCCAGGATGGACTGCATCACATTTGGTGTTTAAGATAGCTTCTTTTATTTTATCTAAATTAAGATAACTTTTGTGAGGATAATTTTCACCTATACAATAAGCTTCGTCTGCCATTTGAACATGAATACTTTCTTTGTCAATTTCTGAGTATAAAGCCACTGTCTTAATTCCCATTTCTTTTGCTGATCTTATTATTCTAACAGCAATTTCACCCCTATTTGCTATGAGAATTTTATTAAACATATTTGATTTCTCCAATTTTTACTTTAGTATTGTGGGCCCAAGCGGGAACTTAATACCCGCTCCATTTAAAATACCGCCTATTGACATCAGAATTCCAAATAGTCCAGCAACAAAAAAAGCCCATCCGCTGATTAAAAATAATCCTTGAACATTCCAGTAAATTAAGGCTAATGTGAGTAACCCAATGTCTGCACCAATAACAGATATTGAAGCTGACGCAGGGGCATATTTAAAAAATATAGGAGTAGTAAAAATTAGCACAAGAGCTAAAATAATCCACTCAAAACCTAAGATTCTTGTATCTAATTCCCAATGGTAAATAGGGGCAAAGTAGCTTACAAAGTAAGTTAGAGAAGAAGCAAAAGCAAAAAAAGCTCCAAAGTATACCCATGTTACTCCACCGGCAATGTTTCCTAATTTTAATTCACTAAACCCAGCTGTTAAATATGGTATTGTGCAAGCTAAAGAAACAACTGCCATTAATAAATAGGCTTTAGGTGTTACAAATCCACATAAAGAAGCCCATGCCATCCAAGTAGCAATTGAATATGCTATCCATCCACCAGGTGCCGCATCGGCATATATGATCTTTACCTCTGTAACTTTTTCAGTATTAATGCTCATTTTTAAAATTCCTCCTTTGAGTCAAGTTTCTATAACAATCATTGGATCTCCCACTTGCATTTCATCCCATTCTTTAACTAGAATTTTTTTTACAGTTCCAGCTTGTTCAGTTTTAACACTTATTTCTGTTTTCATAGAGTTTATTACCGCAACCTCTTGGTCTTTGTTTACAAAATCACCCTCGTTAACAACAACACGAGCCACTAAACCAATCATTGGTGCTTTAACCGTATATTCCATAAACTATCCCCTCCTTTTTTCTATAGAGTTTTCGTTAAACATATCTTTTTGCTGTTTCCTTAAATCAATCGCTTCTTTTTGGGTACAATACACAAATTTAATTTTATCCCTTATCGGAGCAGTTTGACCTATTTTCCAAAGATCCGCATAAATAACTTGTAGAGAATTTATGTACCCGCCCAATGTCGGTCCATCTACACATAAAATTATTGGAGTATTACCGCAGATATTCAAAGTTCCTGGAACAGCATAGCCATGGTCAACAATATTGGAAGGATGACTACCACCTTCACCACCATCTGTCCTTGCAAAAAAGTAACCTGGTACATCCTCTAACCTGTAAGCTGAACGATTTGATGTATGTTGCACTTTATGCACTTCTTCAAAAAGATACTCCATACCTTTTTGAGTTACATAGTCCGGACTCGTATTTGGACCAGGTATTGCTTTTATTTCCCAAACATTGGAATAAGCAGGTATAAAATCTTCTTTTAGCTTTCTGCCAATCAATTCACTAAATTTTCGAGGCGATTTTCCTATTTTTATTTCGTCTCCTTCCTTTAAAGGTCTTCCTTCTAACCCTCCATAACTTCCAAAAACACATGTGGATTTACTTCCAAGATACAAAGGCACATCTACACCACCAGCAACCCCAAGATAAGCCCTAAATCCGTATTTTTTAAAAACAGATAACTTAATAATATCTCCTTTTTTGGCTTCTACAGCTTCCCACATTGGAATTTCTTTGCCATTTAACATGGGACTCATATCGGCACCAGTTACAGCTATTACTGCATCATCTAAAAACTCAGCTTCGAAATACCCTCCAGTTATTTCTATGGCTGCTTCCGTTATTGGATTTCCAACGATAAGGTTAGCTAACCTGAGAGATAGGTTATCCATAGCTCCAGAAGTCGACATTCCTTTGCTTAGAAGTCCTAATCTTCCAGGATAGTCTTCTACTAACGACTCGATTCCACCTTTCTTAATTCCTAACATACTATCCTCCTAATTTTTTTTATAATCTTGGGGCTTTTTTTACACCTTCAGCTTGTTTTTCCTTTAATTTCTTAACTTCTTCTTTAACTATTTCCGACGATATAAATGATATATAATCTTTTACTATAACGCTTCCTTCATCTATCTGATACACGTAATCAGTTTTTTCATGTACATGTTTATATATCTCAATTACTTCCTCTTCGCTTACTTCATGAAATTTTACTCTATCAGCATTTTGGTATAAAAATGGAGAATTTTTAAACATAGGATGTTTTTGAGCAAATTGAAAAGTCGGTATAGTTCGCCCAAATAATTGGTATCCACCACCAGTAGGTGTAGTGTAAGTAAAAACACAGGGACCACCAATTCCTACGGCGCCTTCTGGTGTCCAAGTTCTTGGTGGATTGTATTTAGGTACAATCAAAGCACATCGTGGATCCATTGGCCATAAAAAAGCTCCGCCTGGCCAAAATCCACCTCCACTGTTATACCATTCAGTACTAAGTATCATTCGTTTTACTTCATCGCTTGTTACGCCATTGCATAAAGCTATGTACTCAAGGTTGTAGCCATTGATTACATTAGGAGCATCTGGTCTAATTTCTTTCACATATTTTTCTACAGCTTTTTTTGTTTCGCTATCTTCGAAAGCTATAGGTAAATGTATCAATCTCGATGGCATTACTACATCACTGATATCCTCTAGTTGATTCTCGTAGTCTTTTATCATTGCAATTAAATCTTTTACATCAAGAATTTCTGGATCAAAATGCAACATATTTGTTCTAATTCCAGGAAGTGTTTCAATTAGACCAGGTGGGGGATTTTCTCTAATTTTTTTATCAATTGTTTGAATTCTAAAAGAATCCAATAAGTTTGCTCTTTGAGTTCTTCCATATTCTACTTGCAAAAAACCATCCCCTGCTTGTCTAAAAAGAACTTCTAGTCTATTTTCCGTTGCAGCTAACACATCTAAAATAACTCCATACTTTTCATTCATGTCTTAACCTCCTATATAAATATCACGGTGATTTTAAAACGTATTTTTCATTTTCTAGTCTTTGTCGCAATAACTTTACCAGTGTTAAAGAATTTGGTGTATCTGAGTGGATGCATATTGACGACCCTTCGATGTTTATCTCATTACCTTCCAGGGTTTCAACTTTTTTCTCTTTTAACATCCTTACTACTCTATTCACAACATACTCTGAAGTTCTTTCTGCGTGTTCTTTGGTTATAATCAAATTTCCTTCTTTGTCGTAATCCAAATTAGCATACACTTCCAATACAGTTCTAATGCCCATATGTTTTGCCACGTCATTTAAAATACCTTTTTGCATACAATACAGATAAATAGAGTCATCTATATCAAGAACCACTTGACAAATAGTGCGTGCAATATCTTCATTGTTATGGGCCATTCCATATAATTTACCGTGAGGTTTAATATGGTGCAACTTTCCTCCATTTTTTTTAACAAATGCTTGTAAAGCGCCAATTTGGTATACTAAATCACAATATAGTTCTAAATTAGACATTAGTATTTCCCTTCTTCCAAAACCTTGTTTGTCATTAAACCCAGGATGCGCGCCTATGCTTACATTATGTTGAACAGCAAGTTTTACCGTTTTATCCATAATAACTGGGTCACCAGCATGGAAGCCACATGCAATGTTCGCACTGGTGATAAAAGGCATATACTCTTCATCGTTAGCTATTTTATATAATCCAAAACCTTCACCCATATCAACATTAAGATCTACATACATAATGTTTCCTCCTATAGGTTTTTTGAAATTTCATAAATAGAATAATCCAGTATATTTAAACCACTCTCGAGTTGTTTTTCAGTAACAACTAATGGCATTAAGAGTCTAATCACATTGCCTCTCGTTCCAGCACTTAAAAGTAATAATCCATTTTCCCAACACTTATTGATAATCTTTGTTGTTTCTTCTTTTGCAGGTTCTTTTGTTTGTTTGTCTTTTACTAATTCCATAGCTATCATTGCACCACGACCTCTTACATCTCCAATTATTTGGTATTTTTCTTTCATTGCGTTTAACTTATCCATGCAAATTTTCCCAATAGAATTAGCTTTATCGCAAAAATTATCCCTTTGCATAATCTCTATAACTTTCAGTCCGGCCACACAAGCAAGTGGATTTCCACCAAAAGTTCCTCCCAAGCCGCCACTATGAGTAGCATCCATAATTTCAGCTTTTCCAGTTATGCCGGCAATTGGTAGTCCACTACCCATAGATTTTGCAGTAGTAATAATGTCTGGATAAACACTCCAATATTGACTCGCAAACATTTTACCTGTTCTGCAAAAACCAGTTTGGATTTCATCAGCTATTAACACTATTCCATATTTATCGCATATGGACCTTAATTGAATAATATATTCATCGGGCGGGATTATAAAACCACTTTCACCAAGTATTGGTTCTATAATAATGGCCGCTATTTCTTCTGGCGCTACCTCCTCTATAAAAAAATCATCAAACAATTTTACACATTGCATGTTGCAATTGCTTTTTTCTAAACCTAAAGGACATCTATAACAATAAGGAAAGTAGATTCGATGAATGCCTGGAGCAAATGGACCAAAGCCAAACTTATAAGGTTTTACTTTACTTGTAAGCGTCATTGTCATTAACGTCCTACCGTGAAACGCTCCATTGAAGGCCACTACTTCTGTTCTTCCAGTATATTTGCGTGCTATTTTTATAGCATTTTCTACAGCTTCTGCGCCACTGTTCACGAAAAAAGTCTTTTTCTTAAAATTTCCAGGAGTTATCTCGTTTAATTTTTCCGCTAATTTAATATATGGTTCATAATTTACTACCATTGAACAGGTATGAAAATATTTTTCAGCTTGTTCTTTTACTGCCGCTACTACTTCAAGATTACTATGCCCAATATTCATAACACCAATACCGCCAGCAAAGTCTAAAAACACATTCCCATCAACATCCTCGACTATTGCTCCTTGAGCTTTTTCTATAAAGGTGGATGTTAATTGTGATACTCCAACTGGCACATTGTCGTTTCTTTGTTCAAGCAATTTTTTAGACTTAGGCCCGGGAAGTTCTGTAACAATCTTTGGCTTTTCTACTAATTTTAAATCCATTTTTTTCTCCTTAGTAAATTAATAATTTTCTACTTTATTATTAAGCAAAAAGTGTTCTATTGCTTTAAAATAAACTTTTTATTAATAAAATTATTAATAAGATAAAGTTTTAATGCAAAAATGACTTAATAAAAATAGATAGTCCTTTTTTTATGGAATAATATATTAATTCAAATACGCATCATGGATTCAAATTTGAATTAATGTTTATTTTATACTTCTTCAATTTTCTTACAACGCTGGATTGGCTTATTCCTAAAACTTCTGCCACTTTATAGGTATTTTTGTGAATTTCATAGACTTTCCCTAACAGCTGCTTTTCTAAATTATCTATAGACTTTTTTAAAGGAAGAACCTGATCAATTTGTACAGTCTGATAATCCTGATTAGAAAAAAAAGATGGTAAATCTGATTTTTCTATTAAATCCTTATCTATAGTAACCACTAGTCTCTCTATAATATTTTCCAATTCCCTTACGTTACCCGGCCATTTATATTCTGAAAAGACATCAAGCACTTTGGGATCGAGTCTTTTATTTGTGTTATATTTTTTATTATATTTTTCTATAAAAAAATTTACAAGCAATGGTATGTCGTCTCTTCTTTCGCGCAAAGGAGGAATATTTATCTGAATTACATTTAACCTATAAAATAAGTCTTCTCTAAATTTATTTTCTTTTGTTAATTTTTCCAAGTCTTTATTAGTCGCAGATATTAGTCTAAAATCAGATTTAATAGGCTTTGTGCTACCTACTCTTGTAAAACTTTTTTCATCGAGTACTTTCAATAGTTTCACTTGCATTTGCAAAGGTAGTTCGCTAATTTCATCCAAAAAAAGAGTCCCATTATTTGCCAATTCAATATATCCAATTTTTCCTTCATTTTTTGCTCCAGTAAAAGCTCCTTTTTCGTAGCCAAAAAGTTCAGATTCCAGTAGGTTTTCAGGTATTGCTCCACAATTTATACTAACAAATTCATTACTTCGTCTGTTGCTTAATTTATGAATGATTTTAGCAAAAAGAGTTTTTCCTACTCCAGATTCGCCATTTAAAATAATATGGGAGTCAACAGTGGAAATTCTTTTTATTAAGTCTATTAAATGCCTCATTTGTGAGCTTTTATATATAACATTTTCGAATAAATTTTGCTCGTTTTTTATTTCTTTTAATTTCAAATAGTATTTTTCCATTAGTTTCTCAGTTTTGCTTAGTTTTTCTTTTAATGTATATATTTCAGTGAGATCTTTTGATGTGCTAAACACTTTCGATAATTTAAAACTATTGTCAAATACAGGTAAACCGTAAACCATCAATACTTTGCCAGTTTGGGTTTTTTGTAAGATAGAAATAAGTTTTTTTTCTTTTATCACTTTAAGAGTTACAGATGGTTTAAAAATTCCTTTATCTTCTAATTCTTTTACGTTAGTATTGATTAAATGCATTTCATTTAAATTATAGTATTCTTCACAAACTGGATTGTTAACACTGATAATTTTCCCTTTATCATCAGTTACCATTATCTCGTCATAATACATCGCATAAAATAGCTCTATTTCTTTATTTATATTGTTTAGTGCTTGAAAAGTAGATTCAAAAGATTTACTATCGTATTTTTCATTAATTACGATCAATCCTCCAACAATTTCAGAATTTAATGTAAGAGGAGCTATGTCCATATAAAAAATATCGTCTTTAATAATTACTTTGATTGAAGAAAAAGCTTTTCCTTCTAGGCATGATTGTATGTAATCTTTTCTTATATTGAAAAATTTTTCAATCTCATCATTGGGATAATTTAATATTTTGAAATATTTTTTAGCTTTTGTATTAATATAAACAACCTTCCTCTCTGTGTTTATAATAAAAACTGACTTATTAAGAGACTCACTTAAAATCCGGACAATATTATTGGTTTCTTTTTTACTAAAAATATTTTCTAGAATACTTCCTTTCCATTTTTTAATATTTTTTTGCATAACTTGTTGCAATTCTATAATGAAATTAAAGTATGGTCAAGTCTTTCTGGATAATAAGTTATCGTAAGCATTTTCTGCACGGTAGGAGCTTCTTGTAAAAACAGAAGATTCTACATATTTAAATCCTATTTTTTTGCCAATACTTTTATAGTGCTCAAAATCAGATGGATCTATGAATTTTGCTACAGGAAGATGTTCTTTTGATGGTCTCAGGTATTGTCCTATTGTTAAAATATTGCATCCTGTTTGTGCAATGTCATTCATTGTTTCTATAACTTCATCTTGTGTTTCACCAAGTCCAACCATTATGCCAGATTTCGTTATTAAATTTGGATTTAACTCCTTCAGCTTTTTTAAAACATTTAAAGAGCTGTTGTAGTCAGCCTGTGGTCTAGCTTTAGAATAAAGTCTTTTTACGGTTTCTATATTGTGCCCAATGACCTGAGCTCCAGAATTTGCAACTAATTGTAAATATTCGGTTTTACATTGAAAATCGGGTATTAGCAGTTCAATTTTAACATTCAAAGGCTTAAGTTTTTCAACCACGCTTACAAAGCAAGATGATCCAAAGTCTGACAAATCGTCTCTTGTTACGCTTGTAATTACAACATATCTCAAATTTAAATTTTGAACGGCTTGAGCTATCATATCGGGTTCTTTGGGGTTAATAGGTTCTGGCTTGTGGTGAACTACATTACAGAACCTACAGTTTCTAGTACAGTACCTTCCCATAATAAGAAATGTCGCAGTTTTTGATGCAAAGCATTCGCTTATGTTTGGGCAAAATGCTTCTTCACACACTGTATGCAAATGGAAACTTCCAAGAATTTCCTGCATATATTCAATATCTTTCATGTTGAAGTTCTTTTTAAGCCAATAAGGCATCATAATCTAACTCGTATTTAAAAATTCTAGAAAAATTTTCTTCATAGATTCCCATAATAGCATCTATTGGGATATGATTTTGTGTTATTTCAAAAACAGAGGTCATACGTTCATTTGATAGCCCACACGGTATTATAAAGCTAAAATGCTCCAAATTAGTACTTACATTTAAAGCAAACCCATGCATAGTAACTTTTTTTACTACTCTAATTCCTATTGATGCAATTTTTCCCATGTCAGTCCAAACACCTCTGTAGTTTTCTCTTCTATAAGATTTTATCCCAATGGCAGATAAAGTGTCTATTATTGTTTGCTCAAGGTTGTATATGTAATCATGAAAGGTTATATTTTTTTCTTCAATATCTATAATAGGGTACCCCACAAGCTGTCCTGGCCCATGGTATGTTGCATCACCGCCCCTATCAACAAAATGCAGTGCAATATTGTGTTTTTCTAATACAGTTTTTTCAACCACTATATTCTCTATTTTACCTGATTTACCAAGTGTTATTGTAGGTGGGTGCTCTAAAAGCAAAAGCACATCCCTAGATGGTTCTTTAAGTTTATTTTCAACCAGATCACTCTGGATCTGATAGGCTTTTTGGTATTCAACAACACCCAGCCTACAAACACTGCATTTATCCATATCTATTTGGCAAATTTATCTAACGCATTTTGAGCATATTGCATATACATTAGTGCAGGCCCACCACCCATCAATACTGCTACCCATGATGCTTCCATAATTTCCTCTTTGGTTGCCCCTTTATCGAGAGCAGATTTCACATGATAATCTATGCACCATTCACATTTTACTGCAATTGATATGCCAATAGCAATAATTTCTTTGATTTTTGGAGAAAGAGCGCCATCTGACTCAACAGAGTTCATTAAATTAAAGAAAGCTGATGTTTGTTTGCTCCAGTCTTTTGAGAATCGGTTTAGGTTGTTATTTAATACGTTTAATAATTCTAAAGGATCGTTCATATTTTACCCCCGTATATTTCATTTGCGTTTTCTAAAACTTCTTTGACTTTGTTTATGAATTTTGCTGCTAAAGCCCCATCAACAACTCTATGGTCATAGGTAAGGTAGTATGTCATGATTGGCCTTACAACAATCTGCTTGTTTATCACAACCGGTCTATCTACAATACCGCCTGTGCCTAAAATGGCAGATTCAGGCTGATTTATTATTACAGTTTCAAAACGATACCCTCCACCAAAAGCTCCAAGGTTTGTTAAGCTGAATGTTGAACCCTTAACATCTGAGAGCTCGAGTTTTCTTTCTCTGGCCTTGGCTGATAATTCTTTTAGGTTTTTGCTTATTTCTATGAGAGTTTTTTTATCAGCATTTTTTATTACAGGCACAATAAGTCCATCTTCAAGTGCCACTGCAACACCTATATTAATATCTTCCCAAACTTTTATTTCATTATCGATTATACTTGAGTTAATTAGGCTGAAGTCTTTTAGAACCCTAGAAATAAAATATACAATCAAATCCGTGTAGGTTATGCGAAGCCCTAGTTCTGATTCTTTATTTAATAATTGTTCTCTCAAATTAACAAGCTCATAGGCATCTATTTCTCCCATGAGGGTAATTTGTGCTGAATTTGACAAGCTTGCGTGCATATGTTCTGCAATAGCCTTTCTAGTTCCAGTGAAAGGAATTACTTCTTTAATTTTTCTCCCGTCATAAAAAGTTTCTTTATTTTCTAAGAAAGCTTCAATATCCTCTTTTACGATTCTTCCGTCAGGTCCGCTGCCCTTGATTTGAGTTATGTCTACCATATGCTCTTCTGCAAGTTTTCTTGCAATAGGCGATATTTTTATCCTTTCTTCTTTTTCTTTAGCGGACTCAGACTTTTTACTAATAAAAACTTCTTGGGGCGACTGTTCTTGTTTGTTTAAAGTGATGCTTTTTGACTCTTCATATTCTTTTATTGTTTCAGCTAAAACTCCTATAGCACTTCCGATTTCAACTTCTTGTTTTTCCTTAGCTATTATATGTAAATATCCATCAATAGGCGCTTCTACATCATAGCGAATTTTTTCAGTTTCAACTGTAACCACAATATCACCTTTTTTTACAAGATCGCCTTCCTTAAATTTCCATTCAACTATTGTTAAAGGCTTATTGCTAAGTCCAATCTTGGGCATTATTATATCCGCTTTCATCTTTAACTCCTTATTGTAAATAGGGGGCAGACCCCCTATTTGTTATTTTGAAGGGTACACTTCTTCTGGCTCTGGCCAGATAAAATCTTTGGAAATCTGGTAGATTTCTGCGATGATAGACATTGTGCTTTGGGTGTCTAAGTAGGTATATTTAAGATTATTCCATAAGCCTCCCTGAAGTACGCCAATGCCCTTTTGCTTAAAGTAATTAACCGTCTCATCATAGTCATTAACTGCAAAGGCTACATGATGCAAACCAGAACCGTGCTCCTTTAGAAATTCATAGTATATGCTTTTATCATCAAGAGGTTGGATAAGCTCCCATTGAACATTTCCTATGTCGCACAATGAAAGTTTCATGCTGTAGTTTGATGGTTTATCTCTAATAATCATATCCGATACAGTTGATGAGTTAAAAGTGTATACCTTCCAAGGGCCTATACCGTAGATTTCATAATATTGCTTCATTGCCTTGTAAAGATCATCAACAACTACAGCTACTTGCAGTACATTCGTAAATACAGGTGATTTAGAAGTATCCATATAACCTCCAGAGTTAGACGATCTCTTCTATAGCCTTTGCTAAATTCTCCTCGTCTGGCATCCAGAATTTCTCCAACACAGGGCTAAACGGCACAGGGGTATCTGGTGCGCAAACTCTCTTTATAGGTGCATCAAGGCTGTCAAAAGCTTCCTCTGCAACAATAGCTGCTATTTCTGCCGCTACACTGCCAGTTTTTGGTTCTTCGTCCATAATAACAAGTTTATTAGTTTTCTTTACAGAATTTATTATCGTTTCCTTGTCTAGCGGAATAACTGTTCTTAGATCTACAACTTCTACACTTATACCTTTTTCTGCTTCTAACTTGTTAGCGCATGCAAGGGCTCTGTGAACCATTGTGCCAATGGCTACAACGGTTACATCTTTGCCTTCTCTTTTTACATCTGCTTTACCAAGCGGTATAGTGTATTCTTCTTCAGGTATCTCACCTTTAAAACCGCCTGCAAGCAAAACGCTGCGCAGCAAAAATAGTACAGGATTATCATCTCTTATGGCGGATTTCATTAAGCCCTTTACATCATATGGTGTTGCAGGTGAGACTATTTTAAGCCCCGGGATGGTCATAAAAAGACCTTCCATGTTTTTAGAATGCTGTGCTGCTGCTTGGAACCCAGCACCACTGTAGGATGTTATTACCATAGGAAGCTTTATTATGCCGCCAAACATGTATCTCATTTTTGTTAACTGATTTAGTATTTCATCCATTGGGACACCTAAAAAATCCGCAAACATAACAACTGCAATAGGTCTTAGTCCAGTGGCAGCAGCACCTATTGCTGCACCAACAATGGCGGTTTCTGATATTGGAGTTTGTCTTAGTCTTTCTGCACCGTACTTAGCAGCTAATCCTTTGTACTCGCCAAGCGCATTGCCCCAAAAATTCCCAACATCTTCACCTAGAACAAATACTGTTTTGTCTCTAGCCATTTCTTCATCAACAGCTTCATTAAATGCTTGCATATATGTAACAGTTTTCATATAGTTACCTCCTTATAATTTTTACGCCCAAACATCTTCAAAAGTTTCACTTACGTCTGGGTACGGACTTTCTACTGCAAATTTCACAGCATCTTCTATTTCTTGTTCAATCCTTTTGTCTATTTCTTTAAGTTCGCTTTCTGTTGCAACTTTATCATTTATAAGCTTTGAAGCAAATCTAGGAATTGGGTCTTTTTTTAGCCACTCTTCGACTTCTTCCTTAGGTTTGTACTCTTGCGTATCGCCTTCGAAGTGACCGTGGTATCTGTATGTTTTGCATTCTAGCAATGTTGGACCTTCTTTCTTTCTGGCTCTTTCAACAGCCTCTTTGGCAGCTTCGTATACAGCTAACACATCATTACCATCAACTGTTACGCCGGGTATTCCGTAAGCACAGGCTCTTTCTGCCAGATTTTTAATGTTTGTAGAATAGGTTACTGGAGTAGATTCAGCATAACCATTATTTTCTATGACAAAAACAACTGGCAGTTTCCAAATTGAAGCTAAATTGATACCCTCATGGAAGCGTGTAGTGTTTGACGCGCCGTCGCTAAAGAAACATGCACATACCTGATCGGTGCCTCTCATTTGTGCAGATAGCGCAGCTCCATTTGCTATAGTTATGCCTGCGCCAACAATGCCATTTGCACCAAGTATTCCTAACTCTACATCAGCAATATGCATTGATCCACCCTTCCCTTTGTTGTAACCAGTTATTTTACCGTAGAGTTCAGCCATCATTCTGTCTGTCTTTCCGCCTTTTGCTATTACATGGCCATGCCCTCTGTGCGTGCTTGTAATATAGTCGTCTTTTCTAAGAGTAGAGCAAACACCAACAGCTGTTGCTTCTTCTCCACTGTATAGGTGAATAAAACCACCTATATTACCTGCTGCAAACTCTTTGCGCACGCGCTCTTCGAATGTTCTTATACGAACCATAAGTTCGTACATAGACAGTAGCTTTGCCTTATCCATAAAGAACCTCCTTATATGAAGAATTTGTCTCCACTGTTATTGTTTAGACCGGGGTGTGTGTCAAATCTAACTACTCCAACGGGTATTTTATTTTCTACCGCTTTAGCTATTTCTGCTGTGCCTATGTTGCCGAAACCACCGCATAATTCAATTGCACCAATATTTTCTGTTAAGAGTTGTCTTGCAACTTCGCAAGCTTCTTTGTAATTTTTGCAGCCTACAACGTGAAGCTCGACTTCTTGAGTTTTTATTATGCTTTTGTCTTTTGACGGGTCAGCACCTGGTGCTAAAAATATGAAAGCCGCTTTTAATGACATTTTATCCTCCTATTAGGCTTTTAGCCGTTTGTTTAATTTTATCTTTGTTTGGTAAAAGAAATGTTTCAAGCACTCTGCTGTAAGGAATAGGTGTATTTGGATAAGCAATTCTTTTTGGGTTTGCTTTTAAAGATAACCCGAGATTTTCAGAAATCAGTGCAATAATCTCACCAGACATACCAAAATTTTGATAATCTTCATCAACTACTATTACTCTTTTTGTTTTTCTCACTGAACTCAATATTGCATCAGTATCTAAAGGAACCAGCGTTCTTAAATCTATAACTTCTGCAGAAATACCTTCAACTTCTAGTTCTTTGGCTGCGCTAAGACACTCATAAACCATTCTTGAAATCGAAATAAAAGTAATATCTTCTCCTTTTTTAACGATATTCGCCTTTCCTAGAGGTATTGAATATTTACTTTCTGGAACTTCCTGAATAGACTCTTCTACTAAAGTCATCCAATTTAAGCCCATTAATCCTTTATGAAAAAAGAATATAACGGGATTATCATCTTCTATTGAAGAAATAACTAAACCTTTAGCATCATATGAGTTTGATGGTACAACTACTTTAAGCCCAGGTGTATGAGAAAATAAACTATAAAGATTTTGTGAATGTTGCGCTGCATCAGAATAATTACCACCAATAGCCGTAAGAATTGTAATTGGCATTTTTAAATTTCCATTTGACATATAGTTAATTTTAGCTATATGGTTGTATATTTGATCCATTGCAACTCCGAAAAAATCAACAAACATTAATTCAACAATAGGTTTAAAACCCTTTGAAGCAGCTCCAACAGCTGCTCCAATAAATGCAGACTCAGAAATTGGAGTATCCTTTACCCTTTCAGGCCCAAATTTTGATAATAATCCAGTTGTTGCTCCAAATATACCTCCATATGGTCCAATGTCTTCTCCCATTATAAAAACTTTACCGTCATTTTCCATGATTTGAGATATACCTTCGGCTATTGCTTTATACATTTCCAATTTTCTGCTCATATTAACCTCCATAAAAAACATTCTCTAAGGCTTCGCTTGGTTTTGGATAATCAGATTTTCTTGCAAACTCTATAGCTTCATTAATTATTGAATCAACTTTTTCTGATATCGCCTGAATTTGTTGATGATTTAATATGTTATTTTCAAGCAAGTATGATTCAAATTTTAAGACTGGATCTTTAGATTTTGCTATATCAAAATCCTCCTGAGATCTATAAATTTGAGGATCCCCTTCAAAGTGCCCCCTAAGCCTACTGACCATAATTTCTAAAACAGTTGGTCCAAATCCTTTTCTTGCTCTATCAATAGCTATTTTAGAAGACTTGTAAACATCTATAACATTTTCTCCATCAATACATTCGGCAGGAATACCATAAGCTTTTGCTCTATCGCATATATTTCCAGCAGTTGATTTATTTTTAGCTACAGAAATAGCCCATCCATTGTTTTCAATTAAAAAAATAACAGGCAAGCTCCACAATGCAGCCAAATTCAATGATTCAGTAAAAGTACCTTGATTGGCTGCACCATCGCCACCTACAGCTATAGCTACGTAATCCTTGTTTTCAAATTTAGATGCAATACCAACTCCCAGCGCTTGAGGAAAACTAGCACCTACTATGCCACTGCAGCTAAAATTTACAGAAGGATCAAAAAGATGCATATGGCCGCCTTTGCCATTAGATAAACCCGTAGATTTTCCGAATATTTCAGCTGTCATACGTTTCAAATCTACTCCTTTTGCTATTGCAAAGTTGTGTGCCCTGTGTGTTCCTATAACTGCATCTTCTTTTTTTAAATGTATGCATAAACCAGCGGCACTAGATTCTTGACCTGAAGATAAATGCAGTTATCCTGGAATAGGGCCTTTTGCTATATCAAAAGGTTTTTTCCCTTCATAGTAAATTTCACCAATTTTTTCCTCATATTTACGGATTTTCAGCATTACCTCATACAACTCGATAAGTTTTTCATTATCTAGTCCATTCATTTTTGCATTCTCCTTTATTTTTTAAATTTGATACTTTTAAATAAAATAGTTTGTTGCTTTATTGCATCTTCTACTGGCAGCCTTTCCATACTGCTTGCCCCATAGAATCCATTTACCAACTCGCATCTTTCAAAAATGTATTCAACATCTTGGGGTGTAGAAATAGGGCCTCCATGGCATAATACTATAATATCATTGTTAACTTTTTTAGCAGCTCTAGACCATTCGTTTATTAAATCAACTGATTCATCAAGTGTTTTTGATGTTTTTGCTCCTATTGAGCCTTTTGTGGTTAACCCCATATGACAAACAATAATATCAGCACCGACTTCTGCCATCTTAACGGCGTCATCTGAGCTAAAAACATATGGAGTTGTTAAAAAACCTCTTTCGTGAGCAAGTTTAATCATTTCAACCTCTTTGTAATAGCCTAATCCTGTCTCTTCAAGATTTTCACGAAATGTTCCATCTATTAAACCAACTGTGGGAAAATTTTGGACGCCACTAAACCCTATAGATTCAAGTTTTTCAAAAAAGTTATCCCATATTTCAAATGGATCGGTTCCATTTACACCAGCCAAAACAGGTGTATGTTTTACTATAGGCATAACTTCTTTTGCCATATCAATTACAATTTGATTAGCATTACCAAAAGCAAGCAAACCAGCCAATGAACCCCTACCTGCCATTCTATATTTACCTGAATTGTAAATTATGATTAAATCTATTCCGCCTGCTTCTTCAAATTTTGATGAAATGCCCGTACCAGCACCACCTCCTATTATAGGAATACCCTCTTGGATCATTTTTCTAAACTTTTTTAAGATTTCTTCTCTTTGGTATTTCTTCATCTTATAAACCTCCCTATTCCATAATTTCTAAAAAGTGTTCCACTAAAGCATTAGCAAATTCTGCATCATTTATATGAAGGCCAAGTTTAATTAGCTTTCGTCTGTCTGTTTGTATTAGTGTTCTTTCAATTGATTCAAACAATGCTTTATCAGCTTCTGGGTCATAAAAAGGGTAACCTTCCATATCCAACATAGAGACTCCTTTTAGTGGGAGTAAAAATCTCACATACCCTTCGCATTGATTAAGTTTGTTAGCTATCCATTTTCCCATTTCTGCATTTTCTGAGGCGGTAGTTCTCATTAGAGTTACTTGTGGGTTGTGAATGTATAAATTTCTGTTCTTGTATTTTTCAGGCACAGTATTAATAGGCCCAAAGTTTACCATATCCATTGCTCCAACAGAACCTACATAAGGTATTTTGGTTCTTATGATTGCACCTAACCTATCTTCGGTTGCACTCATTACGCCTCCCATAAATAGGTCACAAATTTCAGTTGTTGTAATATCAATTACACCTCCAATCATACCCGATTCAACCAGCTTTTCCATCGATTGACCGCCAGAACCAGTTGCGTGAAAAACCAAACAGTCATAGTTGTTTTCAAGACGTTTTCTGACAGTATTTACACATGGTGTCGTCACTCCAAACATAGTCAAACCAATCGCTATTTTTTGATTTTCTATTTTGATATCGTATCTTTTTTCAATCATTCCAATCATTGCTTTTGCTGCATTACTTAATACAATGCTAGAAATTCTATTCATCCCAGCAATATCCGTGACCGAATAAAGCATAAAAATATCACTGGCTCCAATATAATGAGAGATGTTTCCAGACGCTACTGTAGAAACTAATATTTTAGGTATACCTATGGGCAGTGCTCTCATGCCTTTAGATATTAAAGATGTGCCACCAGAACCACCGAGACCAATCACGCCTGATAAGTCTTGTTGTTTAATGATAAAATTTTCAAGTGCCTCACTCATTAATGCAATAGCTTTACCTCTATCGTTAATGTTAATAATTTTTTCTTTTTGTGGACTATATGTTTCAATCTCAAAGTTTGAAATATCAGCTTTATTCTGATGGGGTTTTGTCGAAACATCAACTAATTTTCCCTTAATATCCGATTTTTCTATAATTTCTTTTACGAACAAAAGTTCTTCATATTTTGTATCACAAGTTCCTATTATGTAAACACTCATTGCAAACCTCCGATATTTGTTTAATAATTTAGAAAATAAATCTCAATTAACTAAAGTCAAGTTTAATATAAAAAATTTTTATTCATACTTAACTCATTATATTAACAAGAGAAATCATTTTGTTAAATAAGTTGTGTATTACGCTTCAATTTGACACTACCAAAATAAAGTTGACAAATGGTACAAGAATATATAAAATAATATTAGATGTAAAATTAAAAAATAATTTGAGGGTAAAGTGTACAAACGTTATCACCCATTAGTATGGATTTTAACTATTTTGCCTATAATCATTTTATCATTTGGTATACCTTATTACAATCGAAATAACGTAATATTTGGTTTTAATTTTATGTCCTTTTTTTTGATAATTATGGATTTAGTTACAATTTCACTTACAGCCATAGCTTACTATATAGAAAAAAATACCAGTCAAAAGAGAAAACAATGAATAATAGCTTAGAACTATCAATAATGTTAATTTTTATCTTTGTGATTGGTATAATCGGATTTTATGCAAGTAAATTCAAGCCGTCATTAACTAAGGATATTACGGAGTGGAGTCTAGGTGGCAGGCATTTTGGTACATTTATTGTGTGGTTTTTGCTTGGAGGCGATCTTTACAGCGCTTATACACTTATTGCGGTACCTGGCTTAGCATATGGCGCTGGAGTTTTAGCTTTTTTTGCAGTATCTTTTACTATAATGCTTTACCCTATAATGTTTTTAACACTTCCGAGATTATGGAATGTGTCTAATAAATACAATTTTATCACGGCAGGTGATTATGTTGAAAAGGCATTTAATTCTAGAGCATTAGGAATGCTAGTAGGTATAGTTGGGATTTTGGGAGCTTTACCGTTTATTGGTCTACAAATATTTGGAATGAGTTTCATGTTAAGTGTTACCCATGTGCCTTCTTCTATTACGATAATTATATCATTGCTCCTTGTTATAAGTTTTACAATAATGAATGGTCTAAGAGCCCCAGCTTTAACAGCTTTTATTAAAGACTTTTTCGTTTGGTTAATGGTCGTTTTTTTGGTAATATACATCCCTGCGCATTACTTTGGCAGCATAGCAAAAATGTTTTATTGGTTTAATAAACATTACCCGCATAAATCGGTGCTTAATAGTTCTCAAATGGTGGCTTTTAGCACAATGGCATTTGGTGCAGCTGCTTCATACGCTTTATATCCTCATTTAATAACTGGTGCTTACGCATCGAAAAGTCCAAATGTAGTAAGAAAAAACGCTATTGTACTGCCTATATACAATATAATGTTAATACTAATTACCTTACTCGGTTTTGCAGCTCTTTTTGTATCTCCTGGTTTAAAAAACCCAAACATGGCATTTCCAGAACTTATTGCCAAAACATTTGGCCCAGTACTTACATCACTAATAGGAGGTATAATTATATTAGGAAGTATGATACCTGCTTCTATAATGTCCATAGCAGCTGCAAACCTATTCACACGCAATATTTATAAACATTTAGTGCAAAAAAGTATAAGCGATAAAGAAGAACAGTTAATAAGTAAATTTATAGTTGCATTGATAATAGTATTGGCTTTATTTATGAGCTTTAAAATGAATCCTTCTTTTATAATTATGCTTCAATTAATGGGCCAATCTTGGATGATACAATTATTTCCATTAATCTTTATACCTTTGTTTACAAACCGTGTATCAAAAGTTCCAGCAACCATATCTACACTAGCAGGTATTGCTACTACAACTTATATTTTATACCTTGTGCATTTTAAAACAGCCCTATATCACAATATATGGGTAGGCTTATATGGCCTATTTATAGAGATTGTATTGCTTGTTCTGCTTATGTTTGCATATAAACCAATGTCAAATATCAGTATGGAAGATTACCTAGACAAAGGGTAGATATTTTGGGAATAACCTAACGTCTGTTCTAATAAGATTTCCGACTAACTTCCTCATTTAATTCCATTTTTATCTTGCCTTAATAACCTTTTTTTACATTGCGTGTGGAGCGATGTCTTATATTTTTGCGCCTTTAGTTTTAGTTTGTATTGTCTTTTGTTTTTATTTAAATTTTTACTGTTTGTTATTATAACTGTATCTTGTAAATGTAATTACATAATGCACGTATTAATTTTTTTTGGTCTAGGTGAATCAATTTTAGTTTAACTTTTTAAACTTAATACTAATCTGGTTGTTTAAAAGAATCTCAAACGCCCTAATAAGATTAGTTAAAAAGCATAACCAGCTACATCCTACCAAAGCGACAAGATAAAAAATCAGTCAAATAGAACAAAAAAATCAAAATGTAGTGCTATTGGGTGGAAGTCCTGAACCTAATTTTGAGTATTTTAAGTTGTTAATTTAACCTCAATTTTTTAGGTTCAAGTTTTAAGGTTAAATTAACAACAAAAGATTTTTAGGTTGATTTAGACTTTGTTTATCTTCCAATCATTTCCTGTAGCTCTTGTGGGTAGCGATCGCCTGAGATTTTAATTTTAGAAATAAGTCTATTGAAGTTTTCAAATTCTTCAGATGTAAATTCGATATCTGCTGCCTTTAAGTTTTCTAATAAGCGATCTAATTTTGTAGTTCCCGGTATTGGAACAATCCATGGCTTTTGGTTAAGTAGCCAAGAAAGTGCAATCTGAGCGGGAGTAGCATTTTTTTGATAAGATATCTTTTTTATTATTTCAACTATAGCTAAATTTGCTTCTAAGTTTTCTTGTTTAAATCGTGGCAATTTACTTCTAAAATCAGATTCATCAAAAGTAGTACCTTGTGAAAATTTGCCAGCAAGAAAACCTCTTCCTAAAGGACTAAAGACAACAAGGCCAATATTGAGTTCTTCCAATACAGGCATTAACTCTTGTTCTGGGTTTCTCCACCAGAGGGAATACTCATTTTGCACAGCACTTAATGGGCAAACTGTATGTGCAGAGCGTATTGGGGCTTATAATATTCTTTGTGTAAACTTCCAAAATCTGTAAAATTAAACTTTATTTTTGGAGGTTAAGGTTTTATGTTAAGGAAAAACTCACTAGGCAGGGATCTCTTAAAGAATTTCATTAAAGAGAAAAAGATTCAAACTCTTGAAGAGGCAACTGATTTTGCAAAAGGCATTTTAAGTGAAATGATAAATTTGCTACTTCAAGAAGAGCTAAAGCAGGATTTAGGGTATGATAAATATAATTATGCCTTTAAACAGATTGATAACTCAAGAAACGGCTATTATCCAAAGTATGTAGACTCAAAGATAGGCCAGCTTGAGCTAGAAATGCCAAGGGATAGAAAGTCTGAGTTTGAACCCCAAGTGGTCAAAAAAGGCCAAAAGGATATTATAGGTTTAGAAGAAAAGATTATTTCTTTATATGCTAGCAATATGAGCACAAGGGATATTCAAAAACGGATAAAAGAAATCTTGCGATATTGATATATCACCTGAATTTGTAAGCAATGCAACAGATGCTGTATTAGAAAAAGCAAGAAGCTTTCAGGCAAGACCTTTAGAGGAAATCTACACTATAATATTCCTAGATGCCACATTCTTTAAAGAAAGAAGAGATGGACAATCTAAGTCCCTTGCCTTATACAATGTTATAGGCATAGACCTATATGGAAAGAAAGATTGCCTTGGCCTTTATATGTGTGAGACTGAAAGTGCAAAGTACTGGCTTGGCGTTTTAAATGATTTAAAAAATAGGGGTGTAAAAGATATACTAATTGCTACTGTTGATGGCCTTAGTGGTTTTAAAGAAGCTATAAGAGCCGCATTCCCCCAATCAGATATACAAAGGTGCATAGTGCACCAAACAAGAAACTCCCTAAAGTTTGTGTCCTATAAGGAAAGAAAAGAAGTAGCTAGTGATTTAAAAAAAATCTATAAGGCTCCAAATGAAGAAGCTGCATTAGAAGAGCTTTCTGCCTTTGAAGCCAAATGGAATACAAAATACCCTCAAATTGGGAAATCCTGGAGAGCCAATTGGGAAGAATTATCAACGTTTTATAAATATCCTCAAGAAATAAGAACCCTAATATACACTACAAACCCTATAGAGAGCCTTAACAGCTCTATAAAAAGCTTGACCCATAATAAGGGAGTATTTACTACCCAAGATGCCCTTTTAAAGATTGTCTATCTTGCTGTAGAGAAGGTTCTAGAGAAATGGACTATGCCTTTAAAGAATTGGCCTAGTATTTTAGCGCAACTTTCAATCTATTATGAGGATATAGTTGGTAAATGTATATGAGAATGCTGTTAAAAAAGGAAAACGTAGGTTTACACAAAAGACTTGACAAGCCCTTTTGATATTACACTTGACAATTTATAACTCTAAAGCTAAAGACGTGGTTTAAAACCACGTCTTTTTTGTAGTGTCTTGGCGCACTATTGATTTAAGCATTTCTATAGTTACAGATTTTGGTCGCTCAATAGGATAACCCAAACCTCTGTCCCATGTAATATTGGATAGTACGCCCATAGAACGAGAAATATCAAATAGCACGGGATAAAATTCGTACTGATTCACTCCATAATGAGCTTGAATTGTACCGGTTATGTTATCGCAGTTTGGCCACGGGTTTTTTGCTTTTCCATGTTTTGTTAATACATCCGGAGCTACTTCATAAAGCAGAGATACTAATTGAAATAACGGATCGTCTGGCAAATACTTCTTGCCAAATTCCAATTGAGCGACAAAACGGGGATCTGTTTTTCTTAATACTGCATGGCCATAACCGGGTATTACTTGACCTGCATTTAAGGTATCCCAACAAAACTTTTCTAACTCTTCTTTTGTAGGAATCTTATTAAGTTTTTTGAGTAATTCTTGGAACCATTTTAGAGCCTCTTGTGTAGCCCCGCCATGCAAAGGCCCAGATAAACCATTTATTCCTGCTGCTAGAGAGTAATATGCATCAGCCCAAGCAGAAGCAACAAGGTGAGTGGTGTGAGCTGAAACATTACCGCTTTCATGAT
>Ga0080003_1000416_pt2 | contig 23202 bp, 21 predicted proteins | sample JossMetagenome_FD_69206 | JGI IMG/M metagenome (GOLD analysis project Ga0080003, IMG submission 69206) | Hot spring microbial communities from Joseph's Coat, Yellowstone National Park, USA - JC2_E (SPADES assembly) (version 2) | ecosystem: Environmental > Aquatic > Thermal springs > Hot (42-90C)...
TGGGTGCGTCCTGACGGGGGCGGAGCGGAAAACTCCCGATGAACTCGTGAGGGAGTCGCGTGAAGCCGTGAAGCCCAAGCTCTACGCGCACGATAGGCATGATGATGCGTACCTGCGTGCGCCTACGTAGAGCGAAACCCTATTACAACCACCCCCAGCTCCTTAGGTTCAAGGGGTCTAAGGATCCCCTTCTTTACCTTGATACGTACCTAAACTTCGTTTGGGAGGAGGGGAAACGTAGGGGCTATAACTTCGATAGGGGCAAAATAGGTAGCAAAGCCGACGAATTCGTCCCTCTGACGGTGACAAGGGGACAGGTGGAATACGAATGGGGTCTTTTAATCGCTAAGCTGTTCTTGAGGAATCGGGCGTGGTTGGATAGGCTGAAATCGCTGAAGGACGTAAAAGTGAACCCCTTGTTCGTCAAAGTTGACGGGCCAATAGAGGAATGGGAAAAGGTAAGGCGAGTAGCGCTCGACCTTTTTAACGCGTGGGGATTCGAGGCATTGGTCCGCGTTTGCGGTAGCACCGTTGTGTCGAGCCCATCGGTCCCGGCGTCAGTTGGCTCCGGGTTCTGGGTTGAGGACTTCCAATGGTAGCGAAGGCGGGATTAAGCGCCGCCACTCGAGTGGCGTGGCAGCGGAGGGATGAGGGGCTAAAGCGCGGGGAGGCAGGCTGGACTGATCTCAGCCCGGAGGAAGAAGCCGGTGTGACCCGCCGGTGCGATCTCAAGAATTTGATCGACGCTCTCCGAGTAAGGTCGATGTTGATTGGACAGTTTGATTGAGTCATGTCGAGAGCGATCGCTTCACTGAGAGATCGCGGCCTTAGGTTTGCGACTCGTAAGTTGAAAGCGATGGAAGAAAAAGGGGAGGCAGGAACGGAGCGAAGAAAAGAAGTAGGGGGAAAGAAGCAGAGTGAATTAGACCAGAGTAGGGGCGGGAAAGGGATAGCTCCCGTGCGCGTTCCGCCCGTTCGGGGCTGGAAAGGTATGACGTCGTAGTAAGCGCTGAGCTCTTCTCCTGGTTTTAGTACTTTAAGCCCCATGCCGTTGTTGAAGGCGTTTGGCGCGCCGGTCACCGGCTCTATGGCGATGCTTTTCCTGTCAGGGTGAGTATAGATTTGAACGTAAGGAAAGCCGTGAGGCTCTATCCTCAGGCCGCGACTATTTGAGAGGGTGATCGACCCCTCGAAGGAGAAACAGTCGTCGTAGACTTTTTCGTCGAGCTTTCCGCTGGGGTCCTCTTGGGTGATCTCCCCGGTCGGTATGAGGTTTTCGTCCCTCACCAGCTTACCCTTAGACCTGAGCGAGAGGTTCCAGTCGGAAAGGGGTCCGTCGACCCTGAAGAAGGGATGGGTACCCATGGTCACGGGCATGGGTGTTACCCCTGAATTCTTAAGGGATAGGGACACCCTAAGGCCATCGGGTATCAGCTCGTACTCGACCTCGGCGTGGAAAGGAAAAGGATAACCCTCTACGCCCGGGAAGTCGTAGGCGTACCTTAGCGCCCTCTCTTCCTTTTGGTCTGCGGGGTCCTTGGCTAAGAACCGCCAGCGGACTTCTCTGAGGAAGCCGTGAAGGGCGTTCGGTCTCCCGTGGTCGTTGTGGGGGAGCCTGTAAACCTTGCCCTCGAACGCGTAAACTCCTCCCGCTATCCTGTTGGCGAAGGGCATCAGCACCGCGCAACCCGCGCGGCTGGGCGCGGCTACCAGATCCGCGGCGCTCGAGTGACCCACGATGTATTGGAAGCCGTTGAAGGCGAAATCGTTGAGGTTGGCCCCGTAATCCACTACGCTTATGCTCGCCTTATCCGTCGAGAGCGTTGCGATCTCGAAATCCCCGAAAGCCTTCCTGGTTAACATGGGGAACGGGGCCCCGCGTTTTTACGCGTTTTGCGCGCGGCCGGATCCGCGGAATTGCGAGAGGGGGGAGGTGCACGCAAGCGGATGCGGGGCAAGCAAGCAAGCCTAGCCGAAGGTTGTAAGGAGGGCCCCAAAATGTGGGCCGTGGAAGGGGTGGCGCGAGCCGATAGCGGGAAACGATCAGAGGGCCTAGTCGCGCTGTCAGGGGCATCAACTGCCCCGCGCGCGAGCGGTCAATCCGCGGGGCTTCCTGTTTCCTCTTCTTCCTCATTTTATCTTTTTAGGCGATGCCTTGGGCGGGCGAAGTCCGGCTTGCGTGGCCTTGTCTTCCGCGCGTGAGAACTCCCATTTTGAGTGCAAGAGATCAAAGAATAGTGCCAAGAGAAGTGAGTGAAATGGTATGAAGTGAGACGATAAAGAGCAAAGCGAAAGGGGCCCTACTTCCCCCTCCCACTCTGGGACCTCTCTCCCGGATTCTTCTAAGCTCTTCACGTCACGGCTATGCGGTTCTTCTTTTCTTCACGCGGTTGGCTTAGGGGCTTTCATCATCCGTACATTGCGTCGTACCATTTCAGCGCCGATTCCGGGGGCGCGCTCATCTCTGGGATCTTGCCTCCGGCTTCGGCGACGATCCTAGCGTAGAGGTCTTTGACGACGTCCGGTTGTTCATTGGCTATGTTTTTTTCCAACTTCGGGTCGCCTTTAATCGAATAAAGCTTGGCGTCGTTTCCGGCCCTATCGACTATTAGCCAGTTTTCGTCGTCCCGGTACATGAAGTAATTCATAAAGGCGGAGGTCACGTGGTCCCTTTGGTTTTCGGTCTTGCCCTCGGCGAGCTCCCAGGCGTTGATCCCGTCAACGGGTTTGTTTGCGGTTGCGCCCGCCAGGGTCGTAAGGGTGGTGAACAGGTCGTGGTTGTACACATAGCCCTTAACCCTGGTACCCGCGGCAACTCCCTCGGGGTGCCTTATCATTAATGGTATGTCGACCAGTTCGGGGTAAAGCCCGAAGGCCACCTTACCGGTCAGCCCGTGTTCTCCCAGCTGGTGGCCGTGGTCGGAGACTAAGGCCAGCACGGTATTTTTGTCCAGGTTCAATTCGTAGAACTTGGTTAGGAAGTAGCCCAACCATTTATCGACGAGGCTGACTTCCCCCGCGTAGAGCGCGCGCATGTGTCTCAGCTCGGCGGGGCTGAGGTAATTCGATGGGCCGTACTTCGGGGTGATCACCTCTATCCCCGAATAACCGGGGTCGTACGCGTCCACGAACTCCTTGGGGGGATCCCAGGGCTCATGGGGGTCGAATACCTCGATCACCAGCAGGAACTTTTCCGCGTCGCGATTTTCGGCGAGCCATCTGGAAGCCTCCCTGAAAGTGAGGGCGGGGAACCAATCTTCCTCGCTTTGCCTGAACTTCACGTTGGACAGGTAGCGGGTCAAAAGGTGTTCCACCCCCGATCCCCTCATGGCCGGCGTGAGGTGCTTTGACACCTCTTCCTCGCTCACCAGTCTGGCAGACCTGAACTTGTCGAACTCCTGCCCTCTGATGAATATCCATTCATCGAAGCCCCTGTTGAAGTTCATCCCTGGCTCGAACAAGTGGTAGTTATCCCCTATGAGGGCTGTCCTGTAGCCCTTGGCCTTGAACACCTCGGAAATGCTGGTGTCTTCATCCGACTCCGAAAGGGGCCTCCACCCGTAATTGAAAACCCAGGGGGTCCCCTTCACCAGCTTTTCAGGCCTAAACGGGAAAACCCTATTACCCGTGTAGATCCCCCTGCGCACCGGTATGGTGGGGAGCGATTCGGGATAGGCCGCCTCGTAAACGGCGCTTTCCTTTGAAAGCGAGTTCATGTTCGGCGTTTGGGCTAAGCCGCCGTAAGCACCCACGTGGTCTTTTCTCAGGCTATCAATTATTATTAAGATGGCGTTATAGGCCATGGGGAGTACGCTGCCGGCTTTTTGAGTCTATTGCAAGCGCGTCCTTCGCGAGGGGGAAACGCGCCCCTGGCCTCAAATTGCCGGCGCGAAGGGCGCGCGGCCGAAGAAGTGCGTGACGGCCGGACGCTTATTAATTTGATGCTGCTGTTGGGAGCTGCGCCGGGCTTAGAAAGGGTACAGAGCCCTTGCGAATGAGCTTTACGGTCGTCCATGACCTTGGCGCGTGGATCTGTCGGGTCGTTTTCTCTTTGGTCTTCTTATCTACTTATCTAACTGCCCACCTTTTGCGCTGTGCCTTCTGGTTTCATCCTCTCTTATCCGTCGCGGGAAAATGGGCGTTAGCGCCGATGCTATGGTCCTCAGCTCTTCCAGCTCATCTGGCCCTATCAAAGAGAAGTTTTCTGCGGCCTCTATCACCTTAGGGACGAGCCTGTGGTCCGAAACCGTAGCGTAGGCCGTTACACCCGGCTGTGAAAGGGTGAACCTGAAAGCCTTCTCTATAGTGGGTTGGTCGTCGAAGGGCTCGTACCAAGGATAATAGGAGTGCTGGCCGTCGGGCCAGCGCCTCTTCGCGATGGCCTTTATGGCGATGACGCCCACGTCCTTCTCAAGGGCCAACTTCAGGACCTTTCTGAAGTCGTTGGAAGGGCCATTTGATTCGGTGAGATGGAAGTACTCTACGAAATTGACCGGGGCGAGCACGCTCTCAAAGGGATACCTCTTCAGGGCTTCTGCCAGCACGTTCATGTCGGCGTGCCCCGTTATACCGATGTGCTTTATGAGGCCCTGTTCCTTGGCCTCTTCGAAGGCCTCGATGGCCCCTCCCTCGCCCAGGCAAGCGTTTAGCTCTTCCATGCTGTTGACCGCGTGCAGTTGATAAAGGTCGAAGTATTCTGCCCCAGTGCGCTGAAGCGAGGCCTTTAGCTCCGCCCAAGCCCCCTCCTTGGTCCTCTGAGTCGTTTTATCCGCGATGAAAAGGCTGCTCCTGTACTCCTTTATCCAAGGAGCTATGTGTAGCTCCGCGTCCTCGTAGCTGGGCGCCACGTCGAAGTAGTTAACGCCGTGGTCGATGACCAGCTTCATGGTGCTATCTATTTCATCTTGAGATAGCTTCCTCCAACCCACGGCCAAGGAGCCTAGGGCAACTATTGAGGCAAAATAACCTATTCTTCCGTGTCTCCTCTTTTGCATGAGAAAGCGGTGCTAGAACATTTAAATTTATCCACGCCGCGAGAGGGGGCATCTTAAGACCGCGGGTGTGACGTAAACGCATCCAAGCGAGTGCTCGCGGATAACCGTTCTCAATGGTCAAGGGCTTTCTAGCTTTTGAAACCGCGGGGAGAAGCGCGCTCAAGATCGGTTTACCGCGGTGGGTGCCAACGTGGTCTTGCGTCGTGTATCCCTCGGCTCGCTCGCGGGGTCGCCGTCGCGGCGTTTGCCCGCGATCTTGGTCAGCCCTTTTCTTAATCCTTATGCGCAACCGCGTACTCGATTTGCTTTTAACCCAATTTGGGAAAGAAAAAGCAAGAATAAGTGTTAGAGGAAAATAAACCATTAATTAATTAGTTAGCAGTAAAAATCAGGGGCATTAGGTCAAAGGGGTAAATCGAATAGGGTGGATCAGTTTATATTTCGCTCCCTTCTAAGCGCGCAGAACTGCTTTGTTCATCAGTGTTTTTCTTTCGGCTTTTTGAGGATAGACTTTTAATCGGCTCCGGGATATACGCGTTCCAATGCTTCAGCTCATGACGTTCGAATTCCCCGTCCCTTCGACCATCAGGTTGCAGAGCTTTTCGGGCTTTGAGGTAAGGGGCTTCTTCTACAACGTGTTGGGTTCTGTGGATCCCGACCTTGCCTCTTCCGTGCACGCGGGGAAAACGTTGGCGCCCTTTTCGGTAACGCCGGTCCTCTTGGAGAGGGGAGGGAGAGAGGTGGTTTGCTACGACAGGGTGGAGCCGGGATTGGCGCGCTTCACCTTCGCGCTCGCCAGGGACGACGTTGCCCGTGCCGTTTATAGGGCTATACAGGCGGGGATATCATCGGTGGTGATAGCTAACCACGCCCTTCCCGTATCCTCCATAAGGCTGGAAGGGCTAGAGCCGCGTTCTCTTTTCGAGCCAAAGCGGGGCGGGGATGAATCCCCTCGGGAGGGAGGAACGCCCTCCTCGCCTTCGCAGAACACCGATTCCGCCGCTTCGCCGACGGTAACTTCAGCAGTGACGCCTTCACCGTCATTATCCCCTTCAGCGCCTCCCCCCCGCGTTTCACCCTACTCCAATGCCCCTTCATCTGCTGAGCAGACTGGCGCGGCAAAAGGGTTCGAGCTCCTATTCATTACTCCTACCTATTTCAGGGCCACGCCCCTGGACTTGGCCAAGGAGTACTCGCTAGATGAGTCGCTTCTAGCCCCGTATCGCTTCATCGCCCTCCCGGACCCAATACTCATGTTCAGGGGACTGGTGAGGACGTGGAGGGAGTTTGTGGGCGGGGAGGGGTTGGAGGACTTCGTGAAGTGGGTGGAGGCCGGCGGCGTGCTGCTATCCGGCTACCCTTCCGGTATATTCACTAAGAGGGTATACGAGCACCCCATGACCAATAAGTGGGTGGTTGGGTTCGTGGGAAAGGCTCGCTTTTCCTTCTCTAGCAAGCTTTATGATCAAAAAATGGCTGAAAAGGCGCTGGCGCTTTTGAAGTTTGGGGAGATAATGGGGGTCGGGGCGGGGAGGACGTCGGGGTTGGGTAGAGTAAAGTTGCTTCAAAATTTGGGCGGATCCTACAGCGCAGCGACGGGAGGAACGCGGGAAGAAGTAGATAGCGGCCAAATAGAGGAGACGGGAATACAAGGTGAGGTCGAAGCATGAGTAGGATCTCGAGCGGAAGCCGATAGATAGATAGATAGATAGAGATCTGAGAGGGCGACACAAAAACCCTGAACTATCTGCGGCGTTCCTACAAAACGAGTTCTGGGGTCGATGGACGCAGGTTCTGCGGGAGGGGAGGGGAGAGAGGGTCAAAACCCGACGGCGTTGCGCTGGAAAATCGTGGATCTGTCGTGATGGGCGGTTTTAGGTCTTTTTGCCCGGTGTTTTTTCTCTCCGGCCTTGAAAAAGAAAGGGGAGAGCCTCCCGCTTCGGCACGAAAGGGGTTCAATCGCCTCCGCGTGGCTACTCGAGTTGCAGCGTCGCACTAGGTAGGGTATGAGGCGCTTTGTCCTCTTTTCGTATTCGACGTAGGCCCTGCCCAGTTCCTGCTCCAGGGCTTTTTCCTCAACCCTTATGCGGCCACCGAAGGCGATGGCGAACAGCACCGCTGAGACCAGCGCCCCCAGTGGCTCCAGGACAGAGAGCGAGTAGCCCAGCATCGTCATGAGAAGCCCGGTATACGCCGGGTGCCTAATCAAGCGGTAAGGTCCCCTTTCCACGAGGGAGTGGCCGACGCGCAACTCGACCTTCGGTGAGAAATAGGGGCCCAGGGAGATAACGGCCCACTCCCTGAGGGCCATGCCCCCAATCATGAGGCACAGGCCGAGTGAAAATGAGGCCGGAGAGGAGGCGAGCCTGCCGATCCTCGCGAGGCTAAGGAAGGAAGAAATGGCCACGGCTAGGCCGACGGCCGCGTAGTTGGTCATGACCGTCCCCCGATCGGCCTCGATTTTTACCTTTGGTCCCCGCTTGCTCCTCAATTCATCGCGGACTTCGAAGAGCAGCCAAGCCAGGCAGGCTGCGGAAAAGGCTCCCGTTTCGTAGGGGGAACTAAAGGGTAGGAAAGAGGCTCCCATAATGAGAAGGAAGGTTGGCGTAAAAACGTTGACGCGCTTCTGTTTCGTCTTTTTTGCGTCGCGTTGCTAAGGTGCTCAAGATATAACGGCAAAAACGAGGAGCGTCTGGCTGATCGAAAGCCAGCTTCAGAGAAGAGACATAGAAAGTTGGCGAAATGTGGTGAAATCATCAGGCGATGGAATAAAGAGGGGAGGAGGGGTAAAGCGGTCAAGCTCCTGCGAATTGGAAAGACTCCTTCACGAGGCAACGTGAGGATTGGAACGGAAGGCGAGGTCTTATTGGCAATAGAGGAGCGAGTTCTAGAAGAGGGGGTCTAGGTATGATGGAGAAACTTGGCCGAGGCCATGAGCGTTTTTGCGTCCCGCTTCACGGCTCGATCAGCGCGCTGCAAGGTGGAGGCGGTGCTGCCTTCCCGATAAATAAAAATCGCAGTTGCGCAAAAGTTCTCCTGCTCCCTTAACCTTAGTGTTTTTCTAGTCCATCGTTTCGCTTGCTTTCCTTTCCTTCCTTACTTACTTCCTTTTCTTAGCTTTGCCTTGCCTTGCCTTCCAGTTTTCTGGCACTTTTTCTCGGGTTCCTCTGCTTTCGGTTTTTCTCAATTACCTTAAATCCGTCCGCGGGATCCGCTTATGGAAATAGTAGTCATGGGGGTTCGCGGGTATGGGAAAGTTCACCTGAGGGCGCTGAGCGGTTTGGGGGTGGACGTTAGCGTAATGGAGAGAGACCCGGCCGTGGTCGAGGAGCTGAAGCGGGATTTTCAATTCAAGAAGGTGTTCAATACCATCGAAGAAGCCCTTTCCTCTGACGCGGACGCGGTGGATCTGGTACTCCCCCACAGGCTCCACGCCCCCGTGGCCATTGAGGCCATGAAGAAGGGGAAACACGCGTTGGTCGAGAAACCCATGGCCACATCATCTGATGAGGCGGAAAACATGATCAGGACGTCCGTCCAGACGGGGAAGAAGCTCATGGTGGCCGATCAGTGGCATTTCGATCCCTCGGTGGTTGAGGCGAAGCAGGCGATCGCGAGGGGGGAGATAGGGGACGTGGTGTCGGTAATAGTTAGGAGCCAGGGCTTTTACGACGCGGGTGGGTGGAGGAGATCCCAGACGGAGATGGGAGGCGGCGCGCTCATAGATGGAGGCATCCATTACGTGGACACGATGTTGAGTCTCGGGGGAGATTTCTCCGAGGTCATTGGCTTGACGGGGAAAGCGGGATCCGCCATAGAGGGGGAAGACACGTCCGCAGCCCTATTCAAGTTCAGGGGAGGTGCATCGGGCCTCTTATTCTATTCGTGGGGTTACAGGTACCCACCTCCCTCGCTACCGGAGTTCGAAGTGGTGGGCTCCAAGGGGAGCCTCTACGAGGACCCAGAGGGTGACCTCAGGGAGCTCAAGGGTAAGGAGTACAAGGGCGGCCGGCGCGAAAACACCCCCGTCTACAGGGGCTTGGTGGTCAACGGGAAAAAGTACCCCGTAAAGGGTTATGACCCGGTTCGCGCCGAGATGGAGGCCTTCATCAAAAGCGTTGAGGATGGGACAGAGGTCCCCTTTGACCCAAGGCTCGCCAAGAGGGAATTGGAAGCTGTCTTGAAGATCTACGGAAAAGGGGAGCGAACAGCCACTTCAGGGCCCGCCCGAGTTTGCAGGTGCCTTGACCCCGGACGCATTGAGAAGAGCTCGGAGATGAGGCCAGCGGGGCCAGTTGCGCGGCGCTAAAGGTCCGGGTTTCGGGCGCTCAACGCGTTGGCCAAACACCCCCTAAATCATTTGCGAACTTGGATCATTCCGAGGCCAGCGGCGGCGAAGGTAAGACCAATGGTCGCTCCTGGTCGCTTTTTCCCCGCATTTGTACGCCCTCTAGCCACTCGAAAAGCGGTATGAGGAGCTTCCTCAGTTGTTCTCCCTTCTCGGTGAGCGAGTACTCGACGCGGACGGGCTTCTCTTGAAGTACGTTCCTCTTCACCAGACCGGCCTCCTCCAGTTCGAATAACCTGTGAGAGAGGAGGTTGGGCCGTGGGTTGCCCGTGCTTTTCGCGATTTCGTTGAAACCCGATTTACCCTTGTTGCCCAGAAGCCCTATTATGAGCAGCGTATATTGCTTTCCTAGGATCCTAATTATGGGCTCCGATGGGTAGAGGCAGATCTCCTTTTGATCGACTTTTATCATGCACGCGTTTTCTGACATATTTTATCGGATATCGTTTAAGCTTTTAAAGCTGCTGTAACGACTTGAAGTTTCAACTTATAAGTTACGGTCAGGTTTACGTATGCAAACGATAAAGTTAAGGGTTTTTGGAATGACGTGCGACGACTGCGTTTTAAAGGTGACTAAGGGTCTGAAAGAAAGGGCAGGAGTGCTTGAAGCTAAGGTTTCATTGGAGGAGGGCATGGCGGAAGTCGCCTATGACGCAGAAAAGGTGAGCCCGAAAGAACTTGAGACGCTGCCGATCTTCTCCGGAAAATCCCCCTACAGGGCCCAGCTGAGAGAGGATCGATTGAAGTGAAGGACGAATACGACTTAGTGATTCTGGGCTGGGGGGCGGCGGCGTTTTCGGCGGCCATTAAGGCCTCGGAAATAACTTCTAATCAGGCCTCGATAGCCATGATCGGGACCAGGATGGGAGGGACTTGCGTCAACGCGGGATGCGTCCCGTCCAAGTACTTGATCGGGGCCGCGGCCGAGGTTTACGCGAAAAGGCATAGTTTTTACCCAGGAGTCACGCCCTTGACCAGTCAGTTCGATTTCGAAGCGCTGATGGCTTCTCTCGGGGAGACCGTTGAATGGGAAAGGAAAACCAAGTACGAGGACGTGATAAGGAATTACGGCAACGTGGAGCTCGTGAAGGGGATTGCCTCTTTTGAGGGTAGAGGCGCGGTTTCCGTGATTTCTGAAAGAGGAAAGCAGACGATCAACGGTCACGACGTGATCATAGCTACGGGATCCTCCCCAAAAATACCGGAAGTCAGCGGGCTAAGAGAGGCGGGCTTCCTGACGAGCGAGGACGTATGGGATTTAAAAGAGGTCCCCAGCAGCTTAGCCGTGATCGGCGATGGCCCCATAGCTGCGGAACTGGGCCAGGCTTTCGAGAGGCTTGGCTCCGAGGTGGTGGTATTGATGAAGCATCCCTGGTTGGTACCGAGGGCCGAGCCCGAGTTGGGGATGGCGCTAACGGAAGCCCTGAGGTCTGAGGGCGTGAAGTTTGAGCCCAGCGCGAGGGTGAGGGCTGTAAAGAAAACGAGAAATGGTAAGCTCGTCGAGTTTTCCGCCGGGGAAGGGGAAGAAAAGCGCGCGGAGGTCGATGAAGTGCTGGTGGCGGTGGGCAGGTCGCCAAACCTACCCTTCGGATTGGAAAAGGCGGGCGTAGCTTACTCCGATAGGGGGATTAAAGTGGACGCGAGCATGAGGACGACCAGCCCGAGAGTATACGCGGCCGGAGACGTGGTGGATCAGCCGTTGATGCTTGAGACGCTCGCGGCTAAAGAAGGGGCTATGATCGCAGAAAACGTTTACGATCACGCGGGGAAGGAGCTGGACTTGAGGGCCGTGCCATGGTCCGTTTTTTCCGACCCTCAGCTGGCCTCGGTTGGCTACAAGGAGGCGGAATACCCTGGCAAAGCGGTAAGTCGTCTGTTGCCGTTGGAGTCTGTGCCGAGGGCAAGGATAATGAGGAGGAGGGAGGGCATGTTCAAGTTGGTCGTAGACGCCGAAACCGACAAGGTCGTCGGTGTGCACGCCCTGACGCCCATCGCTACGGAAGTGATAGTCGAGGGAGTATACGCCTTGAAATACGGGCTCACGGTGAGCGATATCGTAGACGCTACTCACGTCTTTCCCACGCTTTCAGAAGGGATAAAGCTAGCTGCTCAGTCTTTCACGAGAGATATCGAGAAGATGAGTTGTTGCGTCGAGCGACGAAGGTCGTCGAATAGTTCGAAGGTTCAGGCCAGCGGAGGCCGTTGCGAGCTGCTGAATCGCGTCTCGCTTCCGCAGGGGCATAACTTCCTAAGCGGCCAGCAAAATCGTGAGGATTGGCATAGACCGTTTTGGACAGCGGCCAAGCTTCGCTTTGGCATCTGCTGATCGGTTTACTTGATTCGGGCTTAAGGAAAACCGCTTGTGAGATCCTCGACCAATCGTTTCACGGCGATCGCCAAAGCTGATCGTCAAAAGCAGGATGATCACGGCGAGGTCAAGGGCCGATATCCCGAAGGCTTCCAGAATAGCGGTGGATGGCCATCTTATGGCCACGGCCACGGCGATCCCCACGAAGCTCCAGGCGGTCAAAAAGGCCCCGCTTTTGCGCGTCACGGGGAGGCGGCCGAGCCCCAGCGCCGCGATCGCCATATCCGCCTGAACGAAAAACCAGAGCGAAACGAAATCATGGGGGTACGTACCTTCATGGAATATCCCTATCATTGCGAGAAACATCGATGCGACCAGCATGAAGGAACCGCCAACTCCTTCCGTCTTGTTCTCACTTATAGATATGAGCGCCAGGGAGAAGGCCGCTAGGATGAGAGCTGAGATGACGAGACCCCCGTTGAAGACCCAGGGATAGCTTGACCTCGGGCCGCCCAAGTCGCTGAAGGCACCCCGCAGGGGATCAAACCATGGATTAAGCCGCATCGCAGAAAATATGACACCCCAGGGAACGATCACTATAAGGATACCCAAAGTTATGAGCAAAGCGCGAATTTGGCGCATTTCTAACTATGCTTCTGACGCTTATTAACTTTTCTCTCGCAAACGTTTCCTTTTTTCGCAAAGGGTCCGTGATCTAATGATAAAGTTTCTGCAAAGGGTCCGTGCTCTAATTATAAAGCGAACGACAAACCTCGCCCTCCAGGGCGGGGAGGAGGTCAGCCGATCGATAGTAGCTCAGGTGGGAAATCGGGGATGAGAGTGCGGCTGGGAAACTGGAGAAAGACACCATCAACAGGAGAAAAGGTTTATGCGGAGTCAATTTTTATTCTCATGAAATTGGGAGTTTATCTAGGAGTGCGCCCCAAGCTCGGGGAAGGCGTTTACGTCGCGGGTGGTGCTCACGTAATAGGTAAGGTAGAACTGGGAAACAGGGTCAGCGTTTGGCAGTGCGCGGTTCTCAGGGGCGATGAAGATTGGGTGAGGGTCGGTGATGACTCCAACGTGCAAGATGGAGTGGTAATGCACGCGGACGAAGGATATCCCGTGAGCGTTGGGAGAAGGGTCACCGTTGGTCATAGGGCTATAGTGCACGGGGCGACGGTAGGCGATGACGTACTTGTGGGCATGGGTTCCATAATACTCACGGGGGCTACGATTGGAAGTGGGAGCATAGTGGCCGCGGGGGCGCTTGTGACCGAGGGGTCGATCGTACCCCCCAATAGCGTGGCCATGGGCATTCCGGCCAAGGTAGTTAGGCAGACGACCGCCGAGGATAGGGATAGGATAAGAGAAAGCTACGAGGCTTACTTGGAGCTGGCGGCTTCTTATAAAAACGCCTAAAAGGCGACATAGCCTGCCCTTATGATCGTCCTTAAGGGCTCGAGGATAGTTTTTGCGGGCGACAGCATTACCGACTGCGGCAGATTCGCGGTTGGGATAGGTGCCGGATCGAACTACCCCTTGGGAAGCGGTTACGTGAAGTTCTTCTCGGAGTTGTTGGCGGCCCGCTATCCCGGTCTGGGAGTTGACGTGCGCAACGCGGGTGTTAGCGGCAACACGATCAGAGACCTGAGGGATAGGTGGGAGGACGACGTGTTGAGCTTATCGCCCAACTGGGTGTCCGTGCTCATCGGCATAAATGATCTCAACAGGACGTTGGCGGGGGAAAGCGGGCTGGACCCCGAGTCGTTTTACGCGAATTACCGTGAAATCTTGAGGCAAACAATGGGAAAGGTGAGGGGGATAACGCTTATGACGCCCTTTTTCGTGAGCAACGCAACCGGCGGGAACAGGGCAAGGGTGCTGCAACTCCTGCCGAAGTACGTGGAGGCGGTCAAGAAGGTGGGGGACGAGTTTTCGGCGGAGGTGATCGACCTTTACGACGCTTTCGCGAGGGCGGCAAAGGATGGAGGACCGCTGACCTATTCGCTAGAGGCGATCCACCCCAGCGAGACGGGGCACATGCTAATAGCGCTGAAGCTGTTGGACTCCGTTCGGGTCGAGTAAACTAGGCCGACCCCACGAGTTGGGCTTTTCTGTTTCCAGCCCCTTCGCGGGAGGCCTTCATCTCCGCAGGGCTTTCGCGCAACAGCGACACTTACCTCCCGTTAAGGCACGGGCTACCCGCGTTTACGGGCGCGTTGAACCGCTAGTTGGTCTCGGCTTCCGGGGAAGGGGAAAAAACCCAATTATTAGCTACCAAGAAGTGTTTGCGTTTGGCTCCCCGCCCTGGGGGCGGGGTCCCTGGTCAGAGCGATGGAGCGCAAAGCGGCTATAGGTGCCTACGCGGCATAGGATTGGTTCGCTTTGTGGGTTTCAGCCCCAAGGGATGGAGCGCTGGCACGGGGCGAAAATCTGTATAGAGTAACTCGGTGGGCTTGGAGGGTTTTATGGGCTGTCCTTGATGGTATGCAAGACGCCATTGGGCGAGGGCTAGCGGGAAAGAGGCTGCTGGCTGGCTGGCTGGCAGGCAGGCAAGTAATCAAGCGGGCGGGCAGGCGGGCGGAGTGGGGAAGAGGAGGTGATGAGGGAAGAACTGGTAGCTACCTCGCAGTTCGGAGGCCCCCGGGAAGAGGCGGTCTCAGCCGGTGCCTGGCGCTCGTCCTTTGGTTTACGGCCAGTCTCGAGGTCACGTCCGGTAGCTGGCAGAGAGGATTGAACGCGTCTGTTACCGGAAGGAGCAGGGCACCGCGAGGCAGCGAATCAAGGAAAGGAAAGGAAAGGAAAGGAGCTCGTTGGGTTTAGCCACGCTGACTCGAAAAAACGAAATGCGAAAGTGAGAAAAAGGGAGAGGGGAGGAAACCCCGGCTTCACGCCGAGATCTGGCGCATCTTTTCCCTGAAGGCTATCAAGCTCTCGTGGTCGGTCATCACGTAGACCTTATCTCCTGGGCGGAGCTCCATTTCATCCTCTAGGTCGTATATTATTTCTTCTCCTCTTTTCACGAACAGCACCGGGCATATCCCCTTTACGTCGCGGTACTTCAGCCCCTTCTTCTCCACGGAAAAGCCGGCCACGTGCCTTGACTTCAGCTCCGAGCTCAGGAAAACGCCCTCGACTTCGTCGGATATGGTTGAAAGAGCTAGGACGTTACCTATCAGCTCGTTCGGGATTATTGCGACGTCGGCCCCGGCCGTCCTCGCGCCATCTACGAGTTCGCGGTCATTTACCACGCTTATCACTCTTACTCCTGGGTTGAGCTTCTTCGCGTTCAGTATGGACAGGAGATTGTCACCGTCGTCGTCGAAAGTAGTTATTACGGCCGACGCCCTGTCTATTCCAGCCTCTTTAAGCGCCTCATAGGTATGGGTTATCGGGGAACTCATGGCCGGTATCCCCTCTAGCCTCAGCGCGTCGAGCTGCGAAGCGTCCCTGACCAGCACGACGTAGTCAAGGCCGAGGTTTTTCAACGAATCGACCACGTATTTTCCCAGGAATTTGTATCCCATAACTATGACGTGCCCCTTCATGCCCTTGACCTTGAGCTTCGTGGCTTCTTCCGCCAGCATTTCCCTTCTCACGGCGGCGGACACCGTGCTTTGAACGATGGACGCGGCCAGCCCCACGCTGACTATGAATATGATTATAAGCAAAATCTTTTCGGTGGCAGGGATAGATAGAAGGTTAGGGCTATAGAGGCCTATGGTGGTTATCGTGGAAACCGAACCTAGGAGAGCTGTTAGGAAGTCCAGGTGCTGGTAATACATGAATAGCACCGTGCCAAAGCCGAACATCACTGTCAGAGCCGAGAGCTGTATCCATATCCTTTTGGCTACCACGTAAGGGGTGTAAACGAGAAAATAGAAGGCCGCCCTGAGCTTGTTCAATCGTATCACATTTTACCCCGGGGGCCGGCGGCTTTAAGCACACCTGTTTTTGGTTTACAATGGTTAGCGGATTTTCCAGGATTTGTCAGGTTCTTTCCTTCTTTCTTTTTTTTGTTAGTCAACTAATTGATTAACTAATCTGTTTCATCTCGCTTTGCTTTATGTTTTCGTTCCTCCCAGCCGCTATCTCACGCTTATTGGACTAAATGCGTGCCTTCTTGGCGGGTGGCTCAGGCCGGCGCGGCCGTGGCCTTTCATCTGTTAGCCAAATACTCCAGCTCGCTGGTGGTCTTCCCGCTTGGCCGGCGAGCTCGCCGTCACGCGAAGCTGCGAGAGGTGACCCGCGGGGCTGAGGGGGCGGGGTCGTCCTCGATCGTCTCCCCCTCCAAGGCGAAGCTCGATCATCGTCGTCTTCACGGCGAAGGCGCTGAATGCCGCTGGGTTTGGTTGAAAAATCTGCCGTGAGCGGGTAACGACACCCCACCTCATGGAAGGCAGCTTTCGTCCTCTTAACCTCCAAAGATAAAAACTACCTAGAGTTAATGTATGTATCATAATACCATAAGCCTTTTATTTGTAAAATGCTTCATTTTGACGAATCAATGAAATTTTTCAGGCAAAGCTTGAACTCGGCGGGAACTACCCCGGGAGGGCAGGGGGGAGGCCAGGGTGCCCAGCCCCAGATATCGTTGGGCGGGGGCGGTTCCGCGAAGAAGGCCTTTGACGTCTTCCAGAAGAACTTGACTTTGGCGGTGCCAGCTGTGGCCTTATTCATCGCTGAGATAGTTATAGGTGTAGTGCTCGTGCTGCTGGCGTTTTTGATCTTCCACATTGGAGTCTCTTACATGACCGCCTATTCTTATTACGGCCTTTTCGCTGCTGGTCTTGCGTCGATTTTCGTCGTTTCGCTGACGGCTCTCATCGAAGGCGTGCTAACGGGGGTGTTTTCCTCCATCACTTTGATCGAGGCGGATGCCGCGCTTTCCTCTCAGCCCTTTACGCTGTCCACGGCCATCTCAGCGTTGAGACAAAGGTGGAATGCCGTGATCACCTTGAGCGTCGTCTTGGGTGTCGCCGACCTCATTTGGAGCTTCACGGGGGGACTGGAGTGGTTTTTAGACGCGATAACAAACATGGTTTTTCTCGTATCCTTCGTTTATGCTCTGGAGGGGAAGTTCAACGGGTTGACGGGTACGCTCTTCGGCGCGGCATCTAAAGTGGTTGGGTGGCTTTCAAAGGACGCCGTTTCGGTTCTTGCCCTTTTCGTGGCGTCCATATTCCTGGGCTTTCCGGTGTTGGAGTTCGCGGCCATGCCGTTGGCGGCTTTGATGGTGTTGATCATGTACGAGGAAGGGGAAAAGGGCGACGTTCAAGCGGCGGCTCAGCCTCCTGCCTCACCCCCTCCAACCCCACCTTCCCCCGCGCCTGAGACTACTTCTCAGCCCTGAGCTGATATTACCTGACCCTAGTTAATTTTTATTCGATGGGGGGCCTACAATGGGATTGAGCGGGTCGAAGTTACTGGCTGTCCGCGGCGCTGGGGGATAGGTTCTTTCTCGTGGGGCTTGATGCGCTGGTTCTCCTCGTTCTCCTTCACCTGATTTGCCCAGGGGCATGGGGCATCGCTTTGCACGCGCAGCGCTGGAGCGGGCTCGCCTCTCCCGCTTCCTAGTTAAACTAAACTAAACTAACCTCTTTTGCAATCTAATATTACTTTATTTGAATCCTTTCCTATATGCTAGTTCTTATCTTTTTTATCTTTTCTATCTTTTAAGGGTCTCGGTGTGGTTGGTCCTGGATTCCGGGTCCATTCAGCGATCGCTGCTTCACTTGGGTTTTGGTTCATTTCGGAGCTGTTTCGGCTAACTTCAGGGGCTAGGTCAACCCTTATATGGCCATAACGGTTAGCCTTAGTTTGCCGACAATCGAGGCCAAGGGACTCACGAAGCGCTACGGACGCTTTCTGGCGCTCAAAGGGGTAAATTTCGAAGTTCCCGAGGGGAAGGTGGTGGCACTGGTTGGGCCTAACGGCGCGGGGAAGACGACCACGCTTAAAATACTATCGGGTTTTCTCAAGCCGACGGAGGGTTCGGTCAGGGTTCTCGGGAAGGACCCTTGGAGGTGTCATGAATTGAAGAAGGACGTGGCTTTCATATTGGACAAGCCCAACTTCCCCCCTCACGTGAAGGTGGCGGACTTTTTGAGGGAGGCAGCGCTCATGGTCGGAAAGGATGAGGCCAATGGGTGGAAGTACTTGAAGATGCTGGACTTACAGCAGTACGCCGAGAGGAGCTTCGGGAAGCTCTCGGCGGGTAACATGCAGAAGTTCGCCATAGCCGTGGCAATGCTGAGGGAGCCGAAATTGGTGATAGCCGACGAGCCGTCGTCTAATCTTGACCCCGGCGCCAGGGCGCAGTTCTACGACCTCGTGCTGGAGGCCAAGAGAAACGGCACCACTTTCTTCATATCTTCTCACGTCCTCGCGGAGATGGAAAAGGTTGCCGATGAAGTCATAATAATGTCCGAGGGCGAGGTCAAAGTACAGGCACCCCTCAGCCAACTGGCCTCCTCGCTGAGCGGCAGCGAGTTCAGGGTGACGACCGATAAGCCCGAGGCGTTGGCGATGGCCTTGGGCGGTAAGGTGGTGGATGGAAAGGTCGCGGTCGAGGAGACTAAGGCTGACCTGGCGCTGATCGAGGCCGCCGCCAAGAAGGTCGGTGCCCGGGTAGTAGCGGTAGAAAGGACTGGGTCGTCGTTGGATGAAATCTTCAAGAAGCTGGTGAGCGAGGATTGAGCGCCTTTTGGAGGTTTCTGAAGATAACGGTACAGGAGGACTTCAGGTCTCCCGTGGCGGAGCTTTTCGCCTTTTTGATGGCCCTCGCCCCCCTTACCCTTTACGTGAGCGGGCCGGATTACTCCTCCTCTTTCACGGACGCCCAGGCCTTTTCCTATCTGTCTTCGGCGTTGGGTCTCTCCGCTTTCCTGTTCCTCATACTGATCTTCAAGAACGTCTCCTTCGGACTGGGTTCCGATCTTGAGAAGGGGGTGACCGCTTCGTTCTTAACCTTCCCTCTGAGTCGGGGAAAGTACTTGGCCGCCAAGCTGATATCGGGGGCTTTGCTGCCGTTCCTGATGTTCATGGTCTTTCCGCTACCCGTGGTTTTCGCCTTCGCCCCGCGTTTTGGGAACCTAGGTGCCCTTTTTCTCTATTGGGGGATAGTCGCTTGCGGCTACCTAATAATAATTGGGTTAATGACGCTTGTGGCATTGGCGACGAAGAGGGGAGCGACGTCGCTTATAGCCGGCTTAGCGCTCTATTTCGCCTCCGAGTTCGCTTCGGCCTTCGCCCTGTTCTTCGCGCTCAGGGGAAACAAGACCGCCTTTTACGCGGTGTCGCTTCTAAACCCATCTGAGCTTTGGGTAAGCCACTACAAGATGCTAGGAGCCTCCTTAACGGTCAGTTCAAGCGTGGCCTACGCGCTGACCCTTGCCTCCGGGATAATAGGGGTCGCGCTCGTGCTAGCGGCCTTTCTGGTCTTCGAGAGGGTGGTGCAGCTTTGAGGATTAGCTATAGGTATGGCTTGCTTTTGCTCGTCGTGGCACTCCCGCTGTTGCTTGCGTCATTGCTTCCCACCTACGTAGCCGAGAGCGGCGACTTGGCGGCGGGAGCAGCGGACGTACCCCTGTTCGTGAATGGCTCCACGGGGATGAGGGCTGTAGTGATGTCCCCGGTCGTGGCAAACTCGAGCGTTGACCTTGACCGTTATGAGCTTTTGCTTTACGTTAACCTGACCCGTTTTAGCGGGGAAGCGCAGTTCGTGCTTTACAACGGTTCATCTCTTGGGTGGACGCTTCCGCGCTCCTCGACTGGCGTGCTTTACGCCGCCGCTAACGCGAGCCCCACGCGCTTTGGGTTGGGGAAGGCGTATATCGAGCGGGGGCTAGTTGGCGGCAAAGCGTACGAGGTCGCTGAGTTGAACATGAGCGAGCACTTAGTTAACGCCACTGCCGTCGTTTACGCGAGCGAGGGGGCCAGCGGCACGGTCTACCTGTCAGAGTCCCAGCGCACGCTTCCCGTCTCACCGCTCGCCTTGCCGGTCTCGCTGGTGATCATGGCGTCGGGGGTTGTCTTGGCCGCAGCTGGTTTATTGGCGGGCAGGCGCGGGGAGCTCCCGCGGTCAAGAGGAGGGTCAGATCGAGAGGCGGCTCCGTCAACCAGCCCCGCAAAGCCTGCGGCGGGCTTTAAAGCAATCGTTTCACCTTTTTGCGCTGGCGCTCGCCGTGTGAGTGAGAAGAAATGGATGAAGGAGGAAGAAGAAGGGGAAAGAGGCCTGGGGGCGTCCCGCGCGTGCGGTGCGATACCCTGAGTCCTTTTTGGCTAACGGATCAGCGGAAGAGCGGGTTAAACCACCTCCCCTGGTGAAAATAGTTGAAGGCGCGCGTTGACGGCGCAATAATCATGTGCGGGGGGAAGGGGACCAGGCTGGGAAACGTGGATAAGGGTTGCGTGCGCTTCGGGGGTAAGCCGGTGGCGCTGAGAGTAGTGGAGGCGGTTAAGAGAAATGGACTACCCGCGGTCTTCGCGTTCACGGTTTTCACGGCTTGCTCGGCCGCTTACGCGGGCGAGGGAGGGGCCAGCCTTTTGCAGACGCCGGGCAAGGGATACGTGGAAGACCTGAGGTGGGCGGCCCGCTGGGCCCTAGAACACCTTTCTTGGCGGAAAGCCCTCATCTTGAGCTGCGATGTCCCGCTCCTCAACAAGGCGGTCGTGGCCGCGTTGCTTGAGCCCTCGGAGTTGCCCAAAGCGCCCTGGTTATCCGTGGTGGTCAGCGGGGAAGAGCTGAGGAAGTTGGGGTTCAAGGTGGAGGGAGAAAAAGTGAACTCCTCGATTTCGATCGTGGACCTCGAAGCGCTCTCTAGGGCGGGAATTGAGGAGGTCATACCCTACGCGGATATCGCCTACTCCCCCGCGGAGGACGTATGGGATTACGATACGGAGGAGGACCTGGAAGTGTTCGAGAGCATTTGGTCCCGTCGCTCAAAGGGTACGACTTCATAGGAAGCGGAAAGGGAAGAGCCCGGCTTAAGGACGGCCAGCCCCATGCCGTTGTTGAACGCATCCGGAGCACCCGTCATGGGTTCAACCGCGATCGCTGCCCTAGACGGCGGGGTGTAAACTTGAAGGTAAGGGAACCCTTTGGCGATGATCCTCAGGCCAACTGCGTTGCGCAGCACCACATCTCCATCTAACAAATAGCAGTCGTCGAAAGACCTTTCGTCCAGTTTTCCGCTGACTTCCGCGTCGACCACTTCACCCGTCGGTATGAGGTCTTTCGTGACTAGCTTACCCTTCGACTTGAACTCCAAGGTCCACTCCTTCAGGTCTCCCCCTAGCACGTAGTAGGGATGGGTGCCCATGGTCACCGGCATTTCTGAGCGGCCCCTGTTCTCTACCGATAGGTTCACGAAAAGGCCATGGTCGGTGATCGAGTACTCAACCCACGCGCGGAAAGGAAAGGGGTAACCCTCCACGCCCTCGAAGTCGTGGGCGAGGATCAGGCCGGTTGCCCTGCCGGGATAGGCGCTCCTCACTTCCTCCCCCGTAAAGAAGTATAGGTAGTCGTTGCCGCGGAATTCGCAGATCAGCTGCCACGGCTTGTCGTAGAGGAGGCCGTGGATGGCGTTTCCCCTTGAGGGTTCGTTAACCGGGAGCGAGTAGACCCTACCACTGAAGGTGAAACGACCTCCCTTGACCCTGTTGGCGAAGGGGATCAGCACGGCGGAGCCCGCCGAGAAGGGCGCTTGGGCGAGGGCTGAGGCATCCCGGTGGGCCCAAATGAATTCCTTATCGCTCCATGAGAAGGAGATGAGCTGGGCCCCGCGTTCGACCGCCGTCAGCTTCCCCTTTCCCTCGGTGACGGTATACGCCTTGAAGGGACCAAAACTTCCCCTTTCGAATGCTGGCATGCGATTATGCTTAGCGCGGATTTAACGCTATTGGGGAAAAGGGAGGCGGAAGTGCCCTTCAACGAGAGAGGGGTCGGATAGCTTCCCTTTTACGATTGATTTTTAGCGGGGCTGAGCGGCATTAAGCGCCCCGCCGAAGGGGCGTAGCCGGGCTTTGCCCTCTAGATGTAGGCGAGAAGCCCAAATTGACCGCGCCTTTTCCGGGTATGAGGAATCCTTTCCGCGTTCCCCAACTGGAGGTTGGGTTTCGCTCTACGTAGGCGCACGTAGGTACGCATCAGCGTACCCCTCGTACGCGTAGAGCTTGATCTTCACAGCTTCACGCAACTCCCTCGCGAGTTCATCGGCAGTCTTCCGCTCCGCCCCCTTCAGGACGCACCCACCCAGGAGTGAAGGTAGGACCGCCCAGTCCCACCACTCCCTCTGGGAAGCGCCCTCCATTTTCAGTCCCCTCCCTCCTCTGTATGTGCACGTACCCCTCCCTCTCTTTCTAAAGTAGGTCTTGGGTCTTTGCAACCACCCTACTGCCCATGCACACACGAATTGTTCGTATCCTAAATTATACATAAACCTATCTATTTTAAAACTGCCGAAGAAGGCGTTGGGGCGGCCGCGGTGCGCCTCACCACTCAAGATCTATATCATCCGTGAGTCAAAAGGGAGCTGCGTTCACGGGCGCCGTCGCGACCAATGCTCGACCGAGGCCTTGACCAATTCGTTATCGTTGCTGATGTCAGTCCCTTATATCCGATGGCAAGTTCACCTTGGCTTCCTTGCCGGTCTTTGAGGATTCGTATATGGCGTCAATTATGAAGTGCATCTTCACTATGCCCTTGGTGTCTATGGGCGGCTTTGTACCGTCTCTTACAGCAGTTACGAAGTCGTACACCTTTTGGTAGAACCAAGGCCCCGTCCTCTTTGGTAGGTGCTGCGGGGTTATGTTCACCATGTAGCCGTTCATGTCGGTATACAGGGTCAAGGGACTAAGGCCTATGCCTCCCTTTGTGCCCAGCACTAGCGGATTGCCGAGGGACTCGGCGTGCATGGCCCAAGCCTGCTTGTACATCATGACTAAGTCGTCCTCGAACCTTATGAAGGCGGCGGAGAAGTCCTCGACCTCGAAGTTCTTCGGATACCAATAGCCTGCCCAAGTTGGCGCCCCCACGCCGGCCGCCCCTTCGTCCTTACCTATGCCAGCGTAGGTAAAACCGCTCACCGATACCGGATTGGGGTGCCCCAGTAGGTAAAGGGCGTTATCGAGCACGTATACGCCTATGTCCAGCGTGACGCCGCCACCGGCCGTCTCCATCTTCGTGAAGCTCTCTCCCGGTATGCCGCGCCTCCTAGCGCCTACCTCTCCCCCAGCCGCCTCGGCGAAATATGCCTTACCTAAGAAACCCGCTTCTATGTACTTCTTGGCCGCTATTAGCTCGGGATTGTACCTGCTTTGGAAGCCGACCTCGAGGACCTTCCCGGTTTCGAGGGAAGCCTTGTACATGGCGTATGCCTCCTGACCCGTAGGCGCCATGGGTTTCTCCACGAGCACACCGGCACCTGCCTTGAGGGCGTCGATCGTGGCCGGCGCGTGGGCTTTGTGCCAAGTGCAGACGCTCACAGCATCAGGGTGGAGGTCAAGGAGCTGATGATAATCGGTGAAGGCATGCTCCTCCGGTATGC
>Ga0080003_1000586_pt1 | contig 23199 bp, 24 predicted proteins | sample JossMetagenome_FD_69206 | JGI IMG/M metagenome (GOLD analysis project Ga0080003, IMG submission 69206) | Hot spring microbial communities from Joseph's Coat, Yellowstone National Park, USA - JC2_E (SPADES assembly) (version 2) | ecosystem: Environmental > Aquatic > Thermal springs > Hot (42-90C)...
TTTCTTGCTGGAATAATATAATAATTTTCAAGGGTACCCCTTCCATCAGAGTAACCCCAATAGAAAAATGACCCTCCCATTGGATAGAGAACATCATTATATATATCGTAGAACCATTTTGATTTCAGATCAAATTCAACAAGCTTGGTATTCTTCCCTTTCCCCTCTATTATTACCTTATTTACATTGCCTTTTATATCCTCTGATTTCAATTCTGCTACCATCCTTCCAACAAGACCTTCGGCGTCCGTATCAAAATACTTTGGTTTGAATGACATCTCATTCTGAAATATTCCTCTATTCTCATTCCTTAATTCTTCTTCTGTCATCTTCCATACGGTTTTTATCAAGATGAATTTTGAATAATCAAGCCTGAATGATTTTATAAATTTTATGAAAGAGGGTTCCGGGAAAGAGTTTTCATTATCCAGTAATGATACATCTAACTGAAATCGGGAGTCTAATATGAATTCCATTAATAATGATGATACATCTGACAAGAATTCTTGGGGAACCTTAATTGCGAATATTGTATTATGTTCTCCCAACATAATTAAAGAGTAAACAATAGTTCCAGGAAAATTTATAACGTTATTAAAGAAATTATCCGTTGTTTTCATAAGCTTTCGCCTCAATAATTTACCTTCTATCTTGATAAATTCATCAGCAGTTGCAGTTGGCATCAGTTTCTTGTAGCTATCCTTCAATTCATCAACTACCTTAAGAATCTCATCCTGTGGAAGAAATTTCAATTTATCAATGTAAATATACCATTCTCCATTCTTTCTTATTAATCCACCTGTAAAATAATCAGCTTTTCCCCTTTCATAAATAATATCTTTGTATTTGGAAGGAATAGGGTTAGGTATATTAGCTCTCGCTATAATTAGGTAACCATCTTTAGGTTCAAAATGTATTTGATTCATTCAGTATATTAATATTATGAGGTATTTAAATATTTAACTGAAAAAGTCCTTTTTTAAATTATTCGTTATATATTATAAATATATAGACACTCTTAATTTTATCGATTACTTAAAGCTATTAATTTACATTATAATTGTTTTCATAAATAGTTATCATTATATAGTTACTGATATTATTATAAGATGGATGAAGAGGATGCAAAAATCCCGTAATATCGAAATCGGAAGAAATATAGTTTTATTAAAAATATATTTCAACAGTTTTATTCCCGAAAAATATCATAATATAATTTTATCCAGTGACTCGTTACAAAGATATGAAGCCAAGGTATTAAATTATAATGGTAAATGGTATATTTTAAATGACAGGCTGAAAACCCTCCCTTCAGAAGAACTTGAGAATATAATAAATAACCTTAACTCAGAATCCGAAAGACTAGGTTTTGCCCCAAATGCACTTCTCAGAGAAAGGACAATTTTCAGGGGAGCTACACCTACTACAAATTTCTTTCTCAATAAGGTTGCAGAAATGAGAGGTACTTTTGTATGCCCAATTTGCTTGGTAGGGTCTAATGATGTAAACATTGGACTTGAGTTTGATGATTTATCCCTTAGAGAAATTACGGATGCAGTCCTTGAATTCGTAAACGAGACGGAACTAAAAGTTGATATTATAAAAATGGGTGATATTAGTGATACCAATATTTCTTCTTTCCAATACTTTCGCAAACTTTCAAATTACGATCTCTCAGTATCTACTGTAATATCATTTAGAATTTTTAAATATGATGATTGCAAATCTTTTCCTGATGAAGGAGGAAAATGCATTACTTTAAAACCAAAGTTCTTAGGAACCAAGAATAATAGTGAATTTTATAATGTTTTAATAGGAAGGATTCAAGATTCTGACATTGCCTCACCTTTCATTCAAAAAAATCAGACGTTAATTGATAACAGAAAGGGACATTCAATTGAAATCGATTCAAATTTATTCCCTACATTAGAGCCGTTTTTAATTTTAGCAAATGAGATTACGTTACCACTCTATTTATGGTTTGACATTTATTCATATGATTGTTTCGAAGCCAATTTTGTAATTCCTAATAATGATATGAATCTCTTTCTCAAAAAATTAGGAGAAAAGGAGAATGATATTTCCAGGATGGGTTTTAAAATTCAATTCACATATATAGGTAGGGCTTCTGATTTCTTTTGAATTTTTGATTTATAGAACATTTAGCCTTTCTTGATAAATATTGTGAGTCTATCGCCATTTTCAATAATGTGATCCAAGCCTACCCTCTGGTTTGGAAATTTTACAGATTTACCGGTAACCTGAGCAAATTTGAATTTCTCCAAGAAATCGTTGTGTATTGCCCTGCATACATCTTCAACAGTACTTCCATCTCTAAGAACAAGTGGTTCATTATTACTTTCATCCTTATCGGGTGCTTCGAGATAAATTTTTATCATTTTAATGCTGCTCGCTATCTTTTCTTTCAACATTTCAATATTCTTTTTCTTGCTTATAGATAAGGGTATGGGATCTATACCCTGTTTCTTGAGATTTTCGTAGGCTTCCCTAAATTCAGGAAGATCAGATTTATTCATTATGAAAAGTGCTTTGATATAGTTCCTGTTTCCAGTAAGTCCATCTATAAATCTCTCAGGGCTCATATCTTCTCTTATTATTATGTCAGCATTTACAATTCCGAATTCCCTTGCAACTGCGGAATAGAGCTCAGTATCTACCTTCACTTTCCCTGTTGTCATTATGTTAATTCCACCCCTATCTTTATGTACTATAGACATCTTTGGTGGTCTTTCATTTATTCTTATACCTGTCTTATAAAGTTCAGAGAGTATGTAATCGACATTATATTTAAAAGGATCCAAGGTTATCAATATCAAATCCACATTCCTCAATACAGAAATGACTTCCCTGCCTCTTCCTTTTCCTTCATTCGCGCCCTCTATAATTCCAGGCAGGTCAAGAATCCTGAATTTCATATCCTTATATTCCATAACTCCAGGCACAATAGTCAATGTTGTAAAATCGAATTCACCTACCCTGCTTTCGGCATTTGTTATTGCATTCAAAATACTACTCTTACCCACAGAGGGGGGGCCCAATAATGCTACGGTCGGATATATTCCCTTCTTAATGAAGAATCCTGTTCCCCCACCTTTTTTGGACCTTTCTTCTCTTACCTTTTCGAGTTTTGCCAACTTTGCTTTAAGCCTGCCTATATGATGTTCTGTTGCTTTATTATACTGTGTCTTGTGTATCTCGTCTTCAAGACGCTTAATTTCATCATCTATATTTGGCATTTATTTCAACTCTTACTAAAGTTAATTGCTCAAAGTCGTAGGTTATGGATCTCACATTATTAAATTTTAAATCGGAATAATATTCTTTGTTAACTGGCGCAATTGAACTTTCCAAATAGTATAGGATTTTGCAATGTTCTCGTCCTTCGTTTATAAAAGATTTTATTATTTCATTACCCTCCCTTCCACCGGTCCAAGCTGGGTCATCTGGAAATTCGCTTGGGAGATACGGAGGATTAAACAAGCAAAAATCATAGAAACCACATATTCCATCAAACAGGTTTGTTCTTATCACATTAATCTTTAATCCATTTTCCATCGCATTATTTCTAGTACAGGAAACAGCCCTCTCAGATATATCGACTGCAGTTACATCGTATCCCCTTTTGGCATAATGTATACTTATAATACCTGTTCCGGAACCTATCTCTATAATCTTTCCATTTATTTCTTTTATATTAAGAAATAAATAGGAATCATCATCGGGATCATATACTTCCCTGCACCTTTTTATGGTCATAAATTGAGGGCTTCCTCTATGTTGGAAATTTCTATTGTTGTACTGTCTTCTCCAATAAGTGCACCTTTGCTATTTGCTACAACGGATGCTCCAACATACAGACTACCGAAATTCGCTGTTCCTATTTTCCCCTTTACACCAAAGAAATTGCTCATTTCATCGATCTCCTCATCACTCATGCTTGGAGGGAGAATAAGACCGCGCGTTGTAATAAGTCCACATGACCCTATTGTCTTAATTTCTCCAAATGAACCCTTCCTTACTTCAACATCCAAAATATCCTCTATTACCCTTAGAGACCTCCTGTCGAAGTCCTCGTGCACTAGAGCAGCTTTGTCGTTTACAAGAATATCATTTCCCAATGCATTTATCTGATCCTTAAGGAATGCGATGTTCAAATCGGAAGGAATTTTGTTTTTCTCTTCGTCCGAAGCTATATTGCTCAGAAGTATTCCCTTTGAATTCATTGCACTTAGGGAACCTAGTAGCTTTGTTCCTCCCAGAGTCAACTCTATGAGCTCCGTACCAAGAGACTCTGAGATTGTTCTATTCATATCTCTATCCAGATTGGAAGGAACCAGTGTATATTTTTCCCAGGTTCTGAGGTATACACCTAAAAATGGAGAATTAAAAACCCTTGTCTTCTGAATCATGAGTATTATCAGTCAGGAAGGAGGACTTCTGCTGAATTGTCCTCTTCTATTTTTAAAATTTTAACCTTCAGTTTTTTAGGTGGTTTCTCTATTCCCCTCTGCCATATTAGGTGATTTACCTGATCGTCTATCCACACATTTTCCTCTGGAACTTTAACAAACCTTGAAACTTTCTTTCTCAGGAGAGAAACAGCTGCCGAGCTTCTCCTCTTCCTGTTAGTATAAACAATTTCCCTCAAGGATATGGTCATATTGATTTCTTTTTCTGCCAATTATCTCACTCCTTTAACTTATTCCTTCTCCAAGTTCTTCTTTTTGGGTTTGTTGTTACCCGCCTATTGGTTCTTATCATAACCCAAGCTGGAACTCTGGAATTTTCATTGACCTTTGCCATCAATCTTTTCTTCATGGCCACATGTTTATTTCTTGCCATTTCAATTCATCTCCTTTCAATTTTAATTTCCCTTTTTTCTGTTAACCTGGCCAGTATAGCTTTTAGCTCACTGTCAGTTATCATCCTGTTCAACCTTCCTGACTGAGCGAGAGCTATTATCTGATTCTCAACGTTCTCAGCCACTTCAGGTCTTGCAAGTCTTACATTAGAGAGCCTCTGAATTGCTTCTGGGGTTAATAACCTTTTGAGCAACTCCTGTCTTTCCTTTTGAAGAGCCTTCCTTTCTTCTTCCTCTCTCCTGGCACTATCTTCATTTACCATAGCTTCTTTCTGAAGTTCCATCATTCTTCTCCTTCTTAACTCTTCAAGCTCTCTATCGTCTGTCATTTCACATCACCATTCACGCATATTTAGCTATGGATGGTACCTTTTCCTTAAGCTCATTAATGACTTCCAAAGAGACTGCATTTAGGATCTTCATTCCCTCAGGAGTCAAACTCCTTCCCTTTTTATCCTTCTTCACATATCCCTTTGCTTCAAGTTCCGAAAGCGCTTCTCTTAGTATCTTTCTGGATCCTTTTGCAGCATGATGTCTCTTTGATCCTCTGTCCACTTTTCCCCCATATTCTGCCGCGAGTTTTTCGATTCCAATGGGACCATTTATAGCAATTTTTCTAAGGACAGAGGCGAGCCTCATATAATACCAATCATCATCTATCGGACCTCTCTCCTTATGCTCTCCTGTCTTGACATCATCCACCCAATCAGGTTCTTTTATGGACTTTGCAAGCTCAGAAGAGAGCTTTTTGAGCAAGGTCTCCGGTGGTACATCTTTAAAGTTTACCATTGCATCCTCCTTCCGAACCGGTATATATCAGTCGTATTTATAATTCCTTCTATTTCTTCAGCGTAACCTTACGGTTTCAAGATTGAAAGGGGCATAACTATCCAATCCATATTTTAACGAGATGGACCTAGAAAACTCCTGAGCTTTTATTGGGTCTCCATGATTGACAAGTACCCTTCTCGGCCTTGATTCCATACTTTCAATGTATTTCATTAACTGTTTTCTATCAGAATGTCCAGAAAAACCGTCTACACTTTCAACTGTCATATTCATTGTAACTTCTCTTATTGTACCTTCTTTTCTAATGCTGAACTGTTTGACACCTGACAGTATTTTCCTTCCCAAAGTCCTGTCGGCCTGATAACCTACAAATACGAGAAAATTCCTCTCATCGTCTGCCCAGCTAGTGAAATATTCCATAACTGGACCGCCGTTCATCATACCGGAAGTTGCCAGTACAACAAATGGCCCAACATCATTAACTATTTCTTCTCTCCTCTCGGGGGCATCAACTCTCACGAAAATATCGGACAGGAAAGGATTCTCCTTTTTCTTAGTTATGGATTCTCTCAGATTGGTATTTAGAAATTCTGGATAGGCTGTATGTATTGATGTTGCTTCATAGATCATGCCATCAAGATATACAGGAATTTTTGGTATTTCACCCAGCCTGTACTTTTCCTCAAGAACAAGCATTACTTCCTGACTTCTTCCAACTGCAAACACAGGTATCAGAATCTTCCCTTTCCTTTCTACCGCAAGCCGAACTATTTCGGCCAGTCTTTCTCCTGCCTCCTGTCTTGTGGGTTGAAAATCGTTCTTTCCACCATAAGTGCTTTCAGTAACAAAGGTTTCCACCCTTGGAACCCTGTTATCTGCTGCATTGAATAGCCAGGAATTCATATATTTTATATCTCCTGACATCAGAAGATTATGAAATCCCTCTCCAATATGAAAATGTACTATGGATGATCCTAATATGTGACCTGCATTTCTGAGTGTAACTCTTATGTCAGGGCTTATATCAGTTGTCTCGTTATAATTCAAGGTTACGGTGTGCCTTATCATATTCCTTATATCTTCCATTTTATAGGGAACCCTTCTATTTTCAGAAAGCCCGAGCTTCACATAGTCCATCAGCAACAATAGCAGAAGATCTCTTGTTGGTGCCGTCAGATATAGAGGACCATCATATCCTATAGAATAAAGATAGGGAAGAAATCCTCCATGATCCATATGTGCGTGAGTGAGCACTATTCCATCAATGGAATTTAGAGGCCATAATTCAGGAGCATTGAGGTATGGTGCTCCACTTGAAGGATCGTCTGAGTCAACCGCAGCAGGATCGAGTCCACAGTCTATCATAATTTTTGAATTCTTTGTCATGAGAAGAGATGAAGACCTACCTACCTCCCTCCAACCTCCCAATGAAGTTAATCTTGCATAATTTTCACCTGGAATAGGATCTCTCGAAATCCTCTTTGCAAGATTCCTGAGAAATTTCCTTCTTTCTTCCGCCTCTGATTTAAGGAACTCCCTTACCATCTTTATAGTTGCACTCTTTAATGGAGGAGTCCTCATTATTCTTGGAGCCCATTTTATATCCTTTCTGATTTGGTTCAGAAATTGCTTATCCTGACCCTGGATACTTTCAGGATCATCCACCTCAATTATTACTTCCCCTGAATCGTGCTCAAAATAAATGTCTGAGATCCCTATTCCATTTGGTATTATCTCCCTTATTTTCTCCTCGGCTTCATCCTCTGGTATAAGAACAGAGGGATCTGGTCTTACCACCACTCTTCTTCTTATTGCTTGTGCAAGTTTCTTAATATTTTCGGGATTTTCAAGAAACTTATCACTTTCCTTTGAATATAATATGACGTTTGCTCCTTCCAGATCTATATTTGTGTAATCTATATTGGGGAATATTATTTCCAAATTTTCTTTAGTCTGACTTATTACTTCCTGAAATTGCATTAAAAACTCTCCTCTTAAAATTAAAATAAAAAAATTAAACTTTCAATTTCTTAATTCTTTTCTGCACTTCTTCATCAGCAAGAGCCTTATATCCTTCTTCCGGTGTTATGACAACAACATCTATTCCATTTCCTGTTGCTGCATCCCTCTGAAGAGAAGTTGATATTGCTCTTATAGCAATATCGATTCCTTCATCTATTGACATATTATCCCTGTAATTGTCCTCAAGAACTCCATAAACAAATGGTGACCCTGATCCAGTGCTAACATACTTATCTTCTACAGATCCTCCCGCCTCATCTATTGAAAAGACATGGGGTGCTGTGTCATATCCAGCTATTATTATCTGAACAAGGAAAGGCATATATTTTGTTTGATTCAGCACGTTTGAAAGCAATGTTGAAAGCCCTGCCACGCTTATTTTGACTCCCTTCTTGTATTTAAATAACTCTGCCTCGGCCTTCAGGTATCTTACCAGAGCCTGGAGGTCTCCTACGAGACCTGCTGTTGTAAGAGCAATGTGATCATCTATTTTATAAACTTTTTTTCCTACTTTGTGGGCTACCATATATCCTGCAGTAACCCTTCTGTCCGTTGCTACGACAACTCCTCCCTTTACTACCATCGCAAGAGTAGTTGTACCAGTTTTTAACTCTTCCATAATAAACACCTTATAAAACTTAAAGGTCTATTGAAACACTTTATTTAAATATTTTTGATGTTTTCAGAAAATATTTGAATTTAGAGTGCGATAATATTATATTGTACTGTTTCATAATCTTACCGTGAGGGTTAATAAATATTACTTTCACAATATATTCGAGGTGAATACATATGAACATAGATCCGAATATCACGAAATATCTCATAAAGGTAAAAATATCAACCGATGGGATAGTCGAAAAACCGGACGTAGTAGGTGCTATATTTGGGCAAACGGAGGGATTGCTCGGTGATGAGTTAGATCTCCGAGACCTGCAAAAATCTGGTAAGATCGGAAGAATAGAGGTAGATATAGATTCAAAAAATGGGAAGTCAGAAGGAATTGTATACATACCATCTGGTGTTGATCAGGTTGAAACAAGTATACTTGCGGCAAGCCTGGAAACCATAGACAGAATTGGACCATGCAAGGCCAAGGTTGACGTTCTAGAGGTTGAAGATGTAAGGGCGGCAAAGAGGGAAAAGGTCATTGAAAGGGCTAAAGAAATACTTGAGAAAATGCTTGTCAACAACAAGAGTTTGGGTGATGATCTTGTGCAAACAGTCAGGAGCAAGATAGAAAGTTCAGAAATAACATCTTTCGGGGATGATAAATTACCTGCTGGACCAAACCTTGCAACAAGCGAGTCCATAATTGTTGTCGAAGGAAGAAATGACATTTTAAACCTCCTAAAGTATGGCATAAAGAATACCATAGCAGTAGAAGGTACAAACGTTTCAAAGACAATTTCCGAACTTACAAAGCAAAAAACTGCAACTGCTTTCCTGGATGGGGATAGGGGAGGAGACCTTATACTAAAGGAGCTTCTCCAAGTAGCCGATATAGATTTTGTTGCAAGGGCGCCACCTGGATTCGAAGTTGAGGAGTTAACATACAAGCAGGTTGTAAAGGCCTTGAGGGATAAGATGCCTGTTGACCAATATCTTATAACACATGGTATGCAGGACGAACTTAAAACCCTAAACCAGAAAAATGAGGTTGTAGCAAGCGGAAACAATAATGGTAATCATAACAATAGCAATCATGGATCAGTTCAAGCTCAACAGCAGCATCCTGCGCAGAGACAGGAACAGCAGGTACAAGAGAAGAAACAAGAGCACAGGGTGGAGCAGAAGAAAGAAGAAGAGCTAAAGGGTCCGATGAAATTTCTCGAAGAAGCATCTCAGAATAAAGAAGTGAGGTTCTATGATGATTCCTGGAATCTTGTAGGAAAGCTTTCACTCAATGAAGTAATAGATAAATTTGACACAATTGAAAAAAAATTTTCAAGGATTGTAACGGGTGGGATAATTTCACAGAGGCTTCTCGATACTGCTTACAGTAACGGAATTAAAGAGATATACGGAGTGAAACTTGGACATATAAGCAAGAGGCCGGGAGACCTTAAGATAATAACCAAGGAATTTAATAAAAATTAATTTTTTATAAATTTAACATTTTTCTTGCTTCATCGGATATCATATCAAGATTCCACGGTGGCTCCCATACAAGTTCTATATTGGCTTCCTTCACGCCGGGAATCTCTTCAACTCTTCTCTGTGCTTCAGCAAGTATCCAATCGGTGACTGGACAGGCAGGAGCGGTCATTGTCATTCTTATATTTACAACTCCGTCAGCTATATCAATATTATAAACAAGACCAAGATTTACAATGTCTACGCCTATTTCAGGATCTGAAACTGTTTTTAAAGCATCAAGGACTTCCTCTTTTGTTACCATATTTTACAATGATTAAATAATATTCAAAATTTTTGTATTTTTTACTATTAGTTAATTGTTTTCTATAATCATTTATATTTCTTGGGAACCATATTTTCATACCATTTCTGGGTCATTTCGTCTCCATCTTCAATGTCCGTTGAAATATTGAGCCCCATGAGATACCTGGATATCCTCTTCTTTGTTTCATCTCTCAGAGGAGTTTGAATTAAAAGTCTATCCTTTGATTTTTTACCTTTGAAGAATATGGGTTCAATTCCATCCCGTATGAATATGAATTTTCCGTTTGATTTCCATCCCAGCAGACTTGATAGATGGGTCATTACTATTGACCTTGGAAACAGAATTAGGTCTTCACCCGAAAAATCTGCTTTGAAATCTTCATCAGCCCATGAATAGAATATCTCATCCCTAGATTTCAGGGGAAGAATCCTAGTAAACTTTCCACCATTAACTCCCTGCGAAAGATATGATGAAATAAATTTCTGGTCTACTGAACCATCCAGAAGGTTTGATAGAACTCTACCATTAAATATTCCTATTTCCCGGGTTATCCTATCAAGCGAGATAGAAGGATCGAGTGTGACATCCGCCACCATATATTTTCCCTTGTGATCCTTAAATATTGCATCATTTCTCAACAATTCATTTATTATGTTTATTGTTTGATTTATTGTAAAGCATGATTTTTCAATTATAACTTCCCTTGCAACGGGTGAATGCTTCTTTATAATTTCATATAAACGCTTCGAATTATCTGATAACCCCTTGAACTTGAGTGATCCTATCAAGGATAGGTTTTCCTTTTTAAGATATCCGGAGGATCCATCTATCAGGAACCCTTGTACCGCCAGATTGCTCATCACAAGTTTCTCAAGATCGATGAATTTGTGACTCTTCATCATTAACTCCTGATTATTTTTGAAACCTATGATTGACTGAAGTGCTACTACTGGATCGGAGTATTTTTCATTTTTGATCAAGTGGTATTTCTTGAGTATGTACGATATAAGTTCCTCTTCTTCGAGCCCAACGTCCTTCACACCCCCCAAAACAAGGAAACCTCTAACCTTCTGGTATCCCATTTCCGCAATTATCTTCTCATCGGGAATTGGGAAGGTGATCTTTCTAATTAGAAGCGAATCGAATGATTCTCTTCCTGATATATAATCAATCATGTTCTTAACTTGATTTATTTCACCTGAATATTCTCCTGTCATGTCAAATATTTCTAGGATGCCGTTATCACTTGTAACTTCTATTCCTAATTTTATCAGACCATTTTCTATAAGAATATAATTTATTCCTTCCCCGACTTCACCTTCTATTCTTTCCCTGTTTAAAAGATAAACTGGGTCCATTGAGTTTATAATCGATTTCTGTTCAGCAGGTTCAAGATTGATATACAGGTATGTGTCATGCCCGCTAATTAGCCTTTTAACATTTAGTTTCCCTATATAATTATCCACACTCTTTCCAAAAAAGTTTTCAAGTTCTCTTAAACTTATTGGACCATATGCATCAATAAATCTTTCAAGTAGTTGTAAAGGTTCCTCCATTGCATATTCTTCCGCACTTAACATCGTGTTTTCCTTAATGAATAGATAATTATTCTTCATCAAATTTTCTTCTAATTTATCATCTTTATTTTTTAATCCCGCTATCTTTCCATTCTCATTTATAACTGAGGAGTTTACATCAATCATTTCCACCCTGTTTAATGTTATGAGCTGTGGTAAAAACTTTAATGGGAAATAAGCCTTTATATTTCTTGTAAAATTCCCGTAAACAATTTCTTCCGAGTGCATTTCGGACTCATCATAACCTCTGGCCCTAAGAGCTGAGCTATCTATTGCGAACAAATAATTATCGAAGTAATGACCTCCCCTATTTAACAGACCTCTGGAGATTCTAGAAACTGATATCTCACCCTGACCGACTATTTTCAAATTTTTTAAATCCTCTGTTAAAATGTATTGCTTGTCCGGCTTTAACATGAATCTTCCCGTTGAAATAATCCTTTCTGATAGGAGGGATTCAATTACCTCTTCCATCTCCTCCCTTTCTCCTATCCTGTCAGAAATTTCAGCAATGGTTAGAGGTCCACTCTGCCATAAAAGCCATTTCACTACCTCTTTAATGGATGAAATATTGTCATTCTTTGTAACATATCTGTGAAACCATTTTACCCGGTTTCCGAATTTGAGGAAATAGGTCTCATATGCTCTTTCCATTTTTCTGAGGATTATTAGAGTTTCTTCTGGATCAAGACCATTTTTCTTTGCAATCGTATTTGTTGAATCGCCATCATTAAATATCAATCTGGAATCGGTTTTCTGGGAATAAACAGCCGCTAAAATGGGGATATTATCTTTTAAGGCATATGTGGTCTTTCCAGTAAACACCGGTTGAATTATTCCCTCTCCAAGAAGTTCGGATACAATATCAAGATACTCATCCTGGTTATTAACCTTTTTTAACGGTGAAAATGATACTGTGGAATATAAATCGGAAAAACCTGCCTTTCTGAGGAATTCTATCAATCCTTCCTTCCCGCTGATATCTAATTTCGAATCCTGATAATTTATAAGGTCCTCCGGATTTGTCTCAAGTGAACCTTCCAGACCCATCTTTGTAAGCAGAGATTCCTGTAATTCCTTAATTATGGCACTCTTGTCTTCCATCAGAACAACGTCACTTATTCCTGTAGATATAATCCCAAATGAGAATGGACTTGGATGTTTTGAATAATCCTCGCTCATAATTTTAATTTCACCATTTTTTAGCCCTTCTGCTATTTTTTTCGCATTTTCCACATCCATAACGATTGTTTCTATCTCCCTAAATGTCTCTTCAATTATCGGGAAATTCTCCATAGAAAACAGGATATCCAGCACCTTTTCACTTCTCAGCTGCTGCCTTGCTACAGATACTTCCCTACCCCTGTACCTTCTGAGCACCATAAATGATCTTGTAGCACAGTGCCTGAATCTTTGTTTGAATAATTCCGTTGATTTAACTGCTCTCCTCAAGCTATTCTCTACTTCCAAATTCTTGAGTATATCCTTAATTCCTTCTATCTCAATCTTCCTGTTAAATGTCAGCATAAAACCATCATCTGTAAGTGCAATCCTCGAATTCACAGAGTATACTTTGGAAATATTATACGCAATTATTCTGCTAAGGGCATCATTAACTCGCCTTCCATATACAAAATGAAAAATTACAGAATATTGGTTTGATTTGTCAATGTATCCCTCCATGTATATATTTTTGTCAGATGGAACATGGAATCCCATTTGACTGGTGAAATACGAGATAACACTTCTTATTGAGTTTTCATCGGCATCATAATATTCCCTAAGGTACCGTTCGGCGATTCCCTCATTTATTTTCTTGACTATTTCTTCCCTAAATTTGCCTATTTCAACAGATAGATCAAATGTTCTTGGGAGCATTTCGCCTGCCCATGAGGGAACAGTTGGCTTTCTTCCAGATGCATCCTTTATGAATATCTTGTTCCCTCTCATCCTTAGAAACTCATAGGTCTTAGCCCCCAAGACAAAAATATCTCCTCTGTGAAGTTTTTCTACAAATTTTTCAGAAAGTGAACCGAGATGCCTGTTATCAACCGAGAAGGCTTCATAATCAGCTTCCTCTGGAATTGTCCCCGCATTCGTGAAGTATATGAGTCTGCTGCTCTTCTTTCTCCCGAATGTCTTCTCTTTCTTGTCCCACCATATCTTTGAATATACATTGCCCTCTTCAAATCCTCCGGAAAGATAGTTGAGAACATTTATGAAATCATCTTCATTCAAATTATTATAGCAGTATGATCTTCTCACCAATTCTAGAGCCTCTCTTTCTTCCCATTTCTTTTCAAGAGAGATGCCAACTATAAATTGTGATAGAATATCCAGGGAATTTTTTGGTATTGTAATTCTGTCAAGCTTCTTTTCTTTAGCCATCTTGACAAGAACTAGAGACTCAACAAGATCATCTATATCCATAGGTATTATTCTTCCCTTTGCAGTAGCAAATACAGAATGGCCTGAACGCCCCACTCTTTGCAGTCCTTTAGCAATGCCCTTTGGAGACCCAACCTGCACAACGAGATCTATGCTCCCTATATCTATACCTAGCTCAAGGGATGTGGAGGAGACCGCACATCTCAGTTCACCTTTCTTGAGCTTTTCCTCAACGTTGAATCTTGACTCCTTTGATAAGCTTGAATGATGGGCTTCAAGACTTAGTATTCCTCTTTCTATAAGTTTTGACGATACCCTTTCCGCACCGCTCCGGGTATTTGTGAATACCAATGTAGTCTTATGATCATTAACAAGTTTTTCTATTATGTCATAAGATCTTTCATTGATCTGTTCCTGTGGAGCTGAATAAAGATCTGAAACGGGGCATACCACTTTCATATCTAGGTTCTTATTTGACTCAACTTCTATTATATGAACATCCTTCTCTCTTTCATTTCCAACTAGAAATCTCGCTATTTCATCTATAGGTTCCGTGGTTGCAGATAGCCCAATTCTAGTTAAATTAGTTGAATTATACTGTAAAAATTCTATGATAAGACTCAGTAATTCGCCCCTCTTATTTGAGGCAAGATCATGAATTTCGTCCACAATCAGAAAATCTACCTGCCTAAATTTCTCCTTAAATTTTGGAGAAAAAAGTGAGAGAGCAAGGGATTCTGGGGTCGTTATGAAAATGTGTGGAGGTGTTTTATTCATTTTCTGTCGTGCATATTGAGTGGTATCTCCAGATCTTACACCAACCCTTATTTTTGGGATGTTTATTCCCCTTGAAATTGCTAATTCTCTTATCTCTTCTAGTGGGACCTCTAGGTTTCTGTGAATATCATTTGCCAAAGCCTTCAGTGGGGATACATAAACGCAGTAAATCCTGTCTTCAAGTTTTCCCCTTTTTGCTAAAAGGAAAAGTTCATTTATTATTACCATGAAACCCGATAATGTTTTCCCTGTCCCTGTGGGGCTGGAAATGAGGACATTTTTTCTCTGATGTATTAAGGGTATTCCGATCCTCTGGGCTTTAGTGGCCTGATTATATTTACTAATAAACCACTCTTCCACTATTGGATCAAGAAACTGATCTAGATCATACTGCTCATTATCTCTAATTAGCATTATAATATCCCCATAGTCCGAAAGGTATCAAAAAAAGATATATAAATATGATTACCTAAAGGTTCTCTGAATGGAATAAAGCCATCCTTTCTAAAATTTCCAAAGGATCGTTTATTTTCCAGAAAGTTAATTTATCATTGTTTATACTAATATTAGCATCCATTCCATCTAAATCTTCATTGCTTACTACGATTATTCTGCCAGTATAATTTTTAACTCCCATGAATTCAAATGCCTTTTTGATCTGTCTCTGTAATGATGCATAAACAATGATCTCATTCCATAGAGATTTAGTTATCATTCTTTCCCGGGCGTAATTGCTTATTGAGTATCTTATAGCAGCATCAAGATGTATATTACCAACGAGCCTATCTTCTCTGATGAGTGATGCGTTTTTGAATTCAGCTGGGTCGGCTGGACCATCAAGCATTTTTATATATAATTGTGAATTAAGCTGTATTTACCGTCACCTGACCTGTCGAAATGGATGATTCGAATTTTGAAAGCAATGAAGCTTTTGACCTTGTTGGAGCTAATACTAGTTTCAATACCTCATTTATAGTGGTAACTGGATGTATTTCTATCCTCTGTTTCTTCGCTTCTTCCAATACTATGTCTTTCTCATTGCTTAGAGGAACTATCACGTTCTTGAATCCAGCTTCTATTGCAGCTTCAACCTTTGCAGTTACTCCTCCAACCGGCAAAACCTGCCCCCTAACACTGAGGGAACCTGTCATGGCATAAGTCTGGTCTACTGGAATACCTTCCATGGCCGAAACTATTGCAGTCGCAATTGTAATACTTGCAGAGTCCCCTTCCACACCTTCGTAGCTTCCTACAAACTGTATATGAACGTCATGATTGGCGATATCTTCACCTGTATATTTTTTGATGACCGCTGAAACGTTCTGTACGGCCTCCTTTGCTATCTCTCCGAGCTTTCCTGTCGCAATTACCTTTCCACGGTCTCTCTCCTGTGCAGGGGTTACCTCAGCAGCCACTGGCATTATTGTCCCCGAGTATTCTGCCATACCCGAACCAGCGCTGAAAACAGCCAAACCATTCACTATACCTATAGCAAACCCCTCATTGAGGAATGTTTGGTATGACTTGCCGGCTTCTATGTGCTTATCCGCAATCTGCTGTTCTAGCGGTCTGGCCTTAACTTTTCCTCTTATCACATGATCAGATGTTACAACTGTAGATCCTTCAGCAACAGCAAGGTCTCCGGCTACCCTTATTAGTCCTCCCATCTCTCTAAGTCTTAAAGTAATTTTTCCCTTTCTTCCAGCTCTCTTCTGGGCTTCCCTAATTATTTCAGCAATTGCTGTAAAATCAAATGGTGGGATCTTCTTATCCTTGGAAACTTCCTGTGCAACAAATCTTATCAATTTCTTTCTGTTTTCCTCATTATCATCCATTACGGTATTCATATAAACTTCATACCCGTAACCCCTGATCCTTGATCTCAGGGCGGGATGCATTCCCTGAAGTGCATCCAAATTTCCTGCTGCAACCAGAACATAGTCGCATGGAACTGGTTCCGTCTGAACTAGAGCTCCTGCCGATCTTTCACTCTGACCAGATATAGAATATTTCTTTTCCTGCATTGCTGTAAGGAGGCTTTGCTGGCTCTCCATCCTCAGCATGTTTATTTCATCAATAAATAGGACACCTTTGTTGGCTTTGTGGATATTGCCTGCTTCAACCCTTAAGTGAGGAGGTGTTTCAAGACCGCCTGACTGAAAAGGATCGTGCCTAACATCACCGAGTAAAGCGCCTGCTTGGGCCCCAGTAGAGTCTATAAATGGTGGATTATCATTCCTATCATGTCCAACAAGTAATTTCGGGACCATTGTCTTGTCTTCCCTAGAGATCGGACCCATATTAAGGGCTATAAATAGGAAAGCTGCGGCCATTATTGAGAGGAATATTGGTGTCGCATCAATGCTATGATTTGAAGGGTAATTTATGAAAGCAAAAATAATTCCCAATATTATTATAAAGAAAACAAGAATTCTCACACCCCTCTGCTTCTCTACCTTCTCCGCATCAGCTCTCTTTTGATAGTCTTTCACTATTTCTTTCCCCTTTCCTGCGGGAACCGTAACTACCTTAGGCCTGTTTGGATCATCTGGATTATGAAAGACCAGAATATCCTCCAGTTCTTCCTTTGGAAGAAAATCAACCATAGACTGGGCTAGCATAGATTTACCAGTCCCTGGTTCCCCTATCAGGATTACGTGCCTTTTCTGTTTTGCGGCTCTTTTAATTACCTCAACACCCTGATCCTGCCCAATAACTTGGTCAATCAACTTATCGGGTATCTTGATGTCATTAGTGGTGTTAACTCCCTGTGATTTAACCCATTCTTGTAATTCATCCATTCGCGCTCAAAGTGAAATTTAATAATTAAGTGTTTTGATTAATTTCACAACTAATTAGTATTACTTACTTATTACGCTTTAAATCAATCTATGAATGAAAATTTAAAAAGAATCATCAAAAAATATGCAAGCTTTAGTAATGAAAGTTACAGACTTATAAGGCTTCAGTTCATTTACGGACTTTCCAGTGGAATATTTGGATTTCTCTTTATTTTTTATCTGAGTTTCTTTGGATACACTCCGCTAGAATATGGCCTCTTGATTTCTGTCCAGGGCCTAGCTTACATAGTTTCAATTGTTCCAGCTGGAGTTTATGCATCCAGAATAGGGGCAAAGAGAATGATAATTCTGGGAATAATTGTTGACATACTCGCATATCCCATGCTTTCATTCATATCCTATTTTTATATTCTTATTGGAGCTTCAGCTCTAATCGGTTTGTCTAGCTCTTTTGTTAATTCAAGTTTTTCTTCACTTATATCAAAATCTGCTGATGAATCTATTCGAAAGTATGTTTTCTCACTCTCATCTTTCTTTGGGCTCATAGGAAACACAATAGGTAATATTATAGGTGGTATTCTGCCAGAAATTGGAGTTGTCTTGGGATCAAAGAGTCTTGGATACATGATGCTGCCATTCTTACTTTTATTTTTAATATTATTAGCATTACTCATTTCCATCCGGATAAAACTTGATATTAGATTGAGGAAAAAAGAGCTGAGACCAAAGTTAGATCATAAAACAAGTAAATTAATCCTGAAACTAATAATACCTGCTTCTCTGATAGGATTTGGTGCAGGATTTCTTATTCCTTACTTTCAGTTGCAGTTCAAGTACAGGTTCAACATGAATGTTGAATCTATTTCCTTCATTTTTGCACTCACAAATCTTGTTATGGCCTTCTTTATACTTTTTGTTCCGTTTATAGCTGAAAGAAGAGGTTCAGTATTAACTATAGTTGCATTCCAGTCTCTAGCGACCCTTACCCTTCTTATAATGCCTTTTATTGGTGGAGTTAGGGGCATAGGTCTATCATTATTTACATCTCTTTACATTTTCAGGACGTTAATGATGAATGTATCTAATCCGATTCAAACTTCATTTGAGCTTTCTCTTATCCCCGAGGAGCACAGACCTTTTATGAGCAGTCTTGTCTCATTTTCATGGACTGGCCTTAATTCAATATCAACACTGATAGGGGGATATTTTATAATGATATCACTAAATATTCCATTTTATATAACTGCATCATTCTATTTTACTAGCTCAGTTTTATACATTACTTTCTTTGGAAAGATGAAGATGAGATGATTATTTTAATCCAAAAAACATCACTATTTATGATTATTGATGGAAAAATCCTATCGAAAAAAATTATGGACGATATTAAAGAAAGATTAAGAAATGGACCTAAAATTATGGTGGCCGCTATTGCCTACAAAGAGGATAAAGAGTCTATAGTTTACTTTAACAGCATTAAAAGAAATGCTGAAAAAGTTGGCATAGGATTCAACCTGCTGGAAATTGAAGGGAAAGATCTGATAGAAAAAATTAATGAATTGAACGATGACAGTTCTGTAACTGGCATTATAGTCGGAAGACCGTTTCCCCCAGGGATAACAAATGAAATTGTTTCTCTTGCTCTTAATCCTGACAAGGATATCGATTGTGTCACCCCCCATAACCTGGGACTTCTAAATTTCAATATCAACAGTATAGCACCAGCAACTCCAAAGGCTACAGTAGATATTCTTGAACAGAATGGTATAAGCTTGAAAGGAAAGAATGTACTTGTAATAAACAGATCAGTCACAGTTGGAAGACCTCTCGTTAATTTGTTACTCAATAGAGACGCAACAGTTACTGTAGCTCATTCCAAAACCTCTGATATGGAAAAAATTATCGAAAATAATGATATTATTATTCTTGCTGTAGGAAAAGCCGGATACCTTAAATCATCATCAATAAAGGGTAAAAAAATAATAGTAGATGTTGGAATAAATGTTGTTGGTAACAAAATTGTGGGGGATTTTGAGAATGATGCACAAAGAGAGGATATAGACTATACTCCTGTGCCAGGTGGTGTAGGTTCTGTTACCAGTGCAGAGATTCTCAAAAATGCTCTAGACATAGTGAACCTTTAATAAGATTTATTAATGGAATATCCATACCTTACGGCCTAGGTGCATATTAAATGGGTGTCGATCAAAAGGAAGCCAGACAAAAATTGGCTAATGCGATGAAAAAACTGGCTAAGGAGAATGATTCAAGGTTCTGGAAAGATATAGCGGAAAGACTCGAAAAATCAAAAGAGAGGATTGTAGAAGTTAATGTCGGAAGGATTTCAAGATACGCGGGGACTGGAGACACAGTTATTGTTCCTGGAATAGTCTTGGGATCTGGGGACATTGATGAGCCGATCAATGTGGCCGCTCTTTACTTTAGTGAAACGGCGAGGAAAAAAATCACTGAGGCAGGAGGCAGGATTTTGAGCCTTGAGGAGCTGATGAATGAGAATTCCAAAGGAAGTAATATTAAAATTATGGGGTAGATGATTGATGAGAGTTATTGATGGATCAAATATGGTTCTTGGAAGATTCTGTTCCTATGTTGCAAAGGAACTTTTAGAGAAACAGGATGAGATTATTATAGTAAATGCTGAAAAAGCGACTGTAACTGGAAGAAAAGGTTATACCATTGGCAGATACAAAATGGAAAGAGATGTAGGTTCAGTTAGGAAAGGACCAAGGTTTCCTAAAGAACCTGATAGGATTCTGAGGAGAACCGTAAGGGGAATGTTACCAATGAAAACAACAAGAGGAAAGGATGCTTTTAAGAAGCTGAAGGTATATATTGGAGTACCAAAGGAATATGCTGATATAGCTATTGAAAAGCATGATGAATTTAAGAATAAACATGTTTCAAATGTTTTAAGCCTGTATGAAATATCAAAAGAACTGGGATCAAAGGTGAGAATAGATGGTAATTGAAACTAGTGGAGCTAGGAAGACTGCAATTGCAAGGGCAACTATACAGGACGGGAACGGAAGAGTCAGGATCAATGGCATTCCTGTTGAAATTTTTGAACCTGAGCTTGCTAGGTTAAAACTCCTTGAACCTATTACTTTAGCAGGAGAGAGAGTTAATAAAGTTGACATCAACGTTAGAACAAGGGGTGGCGGGGTTATTGGTCAGGCAGAAGCTGCCAGAACTGCCATTTCAAGGGCCCTCATCGAATTTTTCAAGGATCAAGACCTCGAAAAAATTTATAAAGAGTATGATAGAACGTTGCTGGTTAATGATGTTAGGAAGAAACTTCCTAAAAAACCTGGAGGAAAAGGAGCCAGGAAAAAGAGACAAAAATCATACAGGTGATTTAAAAGATGATAATACCAGTAAGGTGTTTCAGTTGTGGAAGGGTCATAGCTTCAGATTATGTAAAATTCAAAGCACAAATTGACGGAATAAAGACTAAGGAGGGTAGAGATCCTACCCCCGAGGAAATCTCTAAAGCTCTTGACGACCTTAATGTTACAAGATATTGCTGCAGAAGAATGATTCTTTCAAACGCTGAACTCCTTCAAGAAATAATGCCCTTTGACTAATGGGACCGTAGGGTAGATTGGACCATCCTACCAGCTTGGGGTGTTGGTGACCCGAGTTCAAATCTCGGCGGTCCCATCGAGTTCACCATGGGTTCCTACGGGGATTTGAACTTCCCCTGGCTCAGTACTTTTGCGAAATAACTCCGAAGAGATCGGCCTCACCATCCTTCCTATGTCCGTCCTCGCTAAGTGCGTATACACTTGCGTGCTCGATAAATCCGCGTGACCCAGCACTTCCTGTATTACCCTTATGTCCGTCCCGGCCTTCAAAAGCGACGTGGCGAACCAGTGCCTTGCAGCATGGGGATGCATCCTCGGAACCCCTGCCCTGTCGCCTATGAGTGAGACCCTCGCCCTCAGGTAATTGTATGTCATCCTCCCGTCCTTCGTGGTTAACAGGGACTTCTGGTCGGTGGATATCCTGTAGTTCTCAATGTATTTCCTGACATGGTCCATGATGTCCTGCGGCAGTGGCACGAACCTCGGTTTCTCTCCCTTGCTGCTGCGTATGAACACCCCTTCATCCCTCACATCGTCCATGGCGATCCTCAAGACCTCACTCGCCCTTGCTCCCGTGAAAAACAGCAGTTCCATCAGTACTTTGTCCCTCCACAGCGTAGATGGATCCTCCGTCCTCTCTATGCTCTTCAATATGGTTCTTACCTCATCGTCAGTGGGAAACCATGGGTCAGGTGACGGGGGCTTCCTCAGCCTGGGCACCTTCATGTCAATACCACGGAACTTCTTCCACGCTATCATGGACCTCATCTCTGAATTTATTGCACCGGGGCCCTTGCCCCTCTTCAGCTCTATGTCCACGAAATCGTAGAGCATTTTTTCCGAAATATTCATGACGTCTATGTCCTTGCTTATTCTCCTTACATTCCTGACGTCCTTCTTCGCCGTCACCTCTGAATATCCGCCGTAGGCAACTGCCCATTTACGAAATTCAAACAACGTTTTCTCATCTATCATCCCGCTCACACCTCCACCTCTGCAGTTCCCCTTTCCTTCCTGAACCTGTTTATTGTGGTATAAACGTCGTCTAGGGCCTCGATCACGGACTTCTCAATCACATATCGACTTTGTCGAAAGACCAAGATTTCACTAGCTTCCCCTTCTTTTCAACTTTAATCACCATCATACCTTCGCCCCCTCCTTTAACTCAAAATATCCAGGCTCCCAGTTTGATCCTCCCGTATGTTTCGGCTTAACATAATTCCATCCCCTCCTCTGTAACTCGTCTCTAACATCAAAAAAGGTTTCTTTGTCAAGTTGTTTGTTTATGATAATTTTTTCTCCCTTTATTGAAAGCTCTCCAGGATGCGCATTCACAATATCCATCACAGATTCAGTCTTCAATTTCTGTTCAGGTGCATGGGTCTGTTTCTGTGCCTGAATCTGCGGACTTTGGAAATGAGAATTTCCGTTCTGCTGTTTCAATATTCCGAATGGCACAACGACCATCTTCAGAAGGTCCTGTAACTCGAGTTCGTTAGGGGGCCTCCCTTCCTGTTGCTTGAATTCCTCAACAATAATCTTCCTTGCCCTTATTGTGTACGCGGTGAATTCACGTATTTCGGCATCGGAAGGGAAATTCATGCTGGAACCTCCATCTTTAAAATTTCTTTAATTTCTACAATAAGAACATCTCCCTCCTTGATGTCCATTTTCCTTCGCACATCTATCGGAATCTGACCTCTTCCTGCCTTTCCAATTTTAATAGCTATCATTTGTTGTCATTTATGACAATCATAATTGATATATTAATTTATCGTTGTCATAAATGACAATGATGTATATAGAGTAATTTATACACATCATATCATTATCATTTGTGATAATGGGAAATGAAAGAAATACCCCTATCAAATCATAGACAATTGGTATTATCTTTCCTCCTTGAGCATGGTACGGTTAATAAAAGTGAGATAGGGTAGGGGATAACCTCGCC
>Ga0080003_1000587_pt1 | contig 23193 bp, 24 predicted proteins | sample JossMetagenome_FD_69206 | JGI IMG/M metagenome (GOLD analysis project Ga0080003, IMG submission 69206) | Hot spring microbial communities from Joseph's Coat, Yellowstone National Park, USA - JC2_E (SPADES assembly) (version 2) | ecosystem: Environmental > Aquatic > Thermal springs > Hot (42-90C)...
CCTATAACTCATGGCCAGTTCAACAGGATCACCGGCAATTATCAGATTGTTGAACATCCTGCCCTTAACAACCTTTCCACCATCAATGTCCAAGCATGGAATTATTCTCTTTGCAAGCATCATCTGACTTTGAAGTATATATTCCTTCGGCTTTTAAGGATTGTTCTCACTCTAATAACATGAGCGATGACGTATATTAAAACAGAAAGTGGATGCAAAGCATATTGAAGTCGCTCGAACTTAAAAAAGAAGGAAGATGAAGAGCAAATTAAAGCGTTTGTGAAAGTGCGGGAATCAAAGGGGGTTAGCAACATAAGGCTCTGCAAATACGTTTCTCACTTAAAACTAGCCTCAATGCACATGAAAGCCCAGTTCAAAGAAGCAAAGAGGAAGGACGCCGAGGAATTTATTGCATGGCTCAACTCGCAGGATTATGCGACAAATACGGTTTTGGATATAATGAGCGCTTTGAAGAGGTTATTTCAAAACAGAAATGATAATAAAATTGCTTTAAAGCATTGGCATAACCTTCATAATGCCAGCAGTTAGGAACGAAAGGGTAAAGAGGATGCTGAATGAATTCGCAACATTTCATCTGTATATGAAATGGGATCAAAGGTTTATTTAGTGATAGCAAGGGGTCAAGGGAAGAAGAAGATAAGCCCGTTGATAAGTTCATAGCTTTTGTAACAAACATAAAGTTTGATGATCCTGAAAGGATTGTCGATATAATACCCGAAGAGTACAGGTACAGGTGGGGAATAGAAACGTCTTACAGGGTTGAGGATGGATTTGAGGCTAAGACGACAAGCAGTAACTTTACGCTAAGGGTGATATACTTCATGTCATCCATCATTCTCTACAACTTATGGATACTAACTAGGGTTTAAATTCAAAGCATGACTGCATACTTTTTCAAGCATATTGTTGAAATGGAAATAATAATAATAATAGTAAGCGGACTGGGGCCTCCTAAGTGGTAATTTGAACAGGCTGATATAGAGATCCTAGTTTGAACTGTAAACTAAGGGCTAAAATTTGACAAAAAACAAAGCTATATGGCATTAAACCAAAAGTTAATCAAAAACCAAAAACATCAATTATATCTCTAATTGTTATGAAATGTCATTACCTGCGGGAGTACTGTTTAAACTGCAAAGCAATATAAGAAGGTTCACTAAAAGTTTATGTCATTTGAAAGAGGAAATGGTGGTGCTGGAGCACCTTAAACTTGCAGGCATTGACTACGGCAAGTCCATAGCCATTTCTACGGGCATGGACCTGCAACAAGTTGTTACAATACTTGAAAGTTTGGAGGATTCAGGGTATATAGAAAGGGTACAGGGTGACTCTATAAAGAGGAGTAATGCCAAATTCAAACTGTCAAAGGAGGTTCATAAGCATCATCTGTACTATAGATTAACAAGGAAAGGTAAAATTTTTCTTAGGGAGCACAGAAAACGTTAAAAAGTTCATTCAATTAATGATAAAAGCCTGTTTGCTAGAGCTCTTATTCTATCCTTGTAAGGGACAATTTTATCGTGTTTATTTTCATTTTCCAGATAGTCTATTATTGAATCCAATGTTCCAAGTGCCAAAGGAACAGAACTTAGCCATAGGGGAGGACCGCCTGAATAAAGTTTACCGCTTTGTGTCAAAACGTATCTTCCGTCATCCATTTTTTGTATGTAGTTTTCTGATGTCAGCTGAGCTAGGACAGGATATATGGAACCAGGAGACGGGAGCCAGCCAAGCCTCTGTTCGATTTCTTTCATTATTTCCACACCATTTTTTGGTCCTTGAAGTAGAATTGTTATTACTATTAATCTTAACATTCTATGAGCTCCATGACCATGATGCATTCTGTTCAATTTTAATGTCGAAATATCGATAACAGAATATAAACTTTACAGTGAATTAGCAAGCCGATATATGGAGCACTGTTAACAAAACAGTGATCAATGGACTTCGCCTCCGAAGAGGGCAGGGGGCCGGATGTACTGGTAGGGGTCTTAAGACCCTTTACTTATTAAGATAAAGTTTTTTACTAGTTAGCTAAAGCCTCAGCATGGAAAATGGGTGGCAACTGCTTTCTGTAACAACCCTTGCGGCTGCCATTAGCGGGATGGCAGGAAGCGCACTGATACTTGCCCTGCCATCCATAATGGTAGAGTTCCACGTAAATTTAATTTATACACTTTGGATCATAATCTCTTATCTTATAGCGCTTGTTTCGGTATTGACGATAATAGGAGCTGTAACGGACAGAATTGGTAGGGCTAACACATTCAGGATTGGGATAATAATATTTACAATATTTTCGCTAATTTTGGGATTCTCTCCTTCACCGCTCTACATAATAATTTTCAGGGTATTTCAGGCAGTTGGAGCAGCTTTTATAATGACGAATTCAAGCGCAATGGTAACTGAAGTGTTCTCAAAAAAAGGAAACCTAGGATTCGCATTGAGCATAAACCAAATAGCCATTTCAGCAGGCTTTGCTATTGGCCCTATAATTGGTGGAATTCTCACGGAAATTTCATGGAGATGGGTTTTTTGGTATAATGTTCCACTGGGCATTGTTGCATTGCTCTGGAGCCGTGGCAAATTGAAGGAGATCCCAGAGAGCAAAAACATTTCTAAAATTGATTGGATTGGCGCAATCATATTTTCAATCATAATAACATATGCGAGTCTGGCCCTTACGATCTTTCCCATGTTAAACATAGGGGCTTTTATCAATTATATATCAATAGTTGCTATGGTAATTCTGATTGTTTCCCTATTTTATATTGAACATAGGTCAAATAACGCGATTTTTGATCCTCACCTTTTTTCTAACAGATCATTCAGCATATCAATGACAGTCAATCTTTTAAATGGTATAGCTACAGGCTCACTGATTTTTCTTTTAACACTGATTTTTCAGGGACCTTATGGTATGTCTCCCCTTGAAGCAGCATTTTATATGATACCTTTTGCTGCATCATGGTCCATAATTTCCCCAGTAAGTGGTAAGCTGGCTGACAGAAAAGATGCTTCAGTAATAGCCACCATGGGACTGTTTCTTGTTGCAGCAGGAATGTGGATGCTATCAACTGTAGCGCTTTCTGTGTCGCCTCTCATTCTAAGCATTTATATGACGGTTGTAGGGATCGGCGCTGGTATGTTCAATTCTCCAAACAATAAATTTATCATGAATATTCCGCCACCGCATAAAAGGGGTTTAACCTCAGGCACAATGTCCCTGTTCCGTAACTTCGGGTCCATACTCAGCTTTTCGTTGCTGATTCCGGTCATCTTGAACTATGTACCGTTATCTTCACTGTTAAGCATTTTTATCTTTGGTGGAGGTGCTCCTGCAGATTTGCTGTCAAGCTTCATGCTTGGAATCAGATCTGCTGCGATGATTGCTGCAATAACAGCAACGGTGGCAATACCGCTGTCGTTATTTAGAGGAAAGATAGGGAAGTCCTTTAGCTAGGTAATTTCATCATATTAGATCTTGGTTTCCTGTTTGTTTCATATGACTCAGTAGTTTTATTACAATGGGTGCGCAATTAACCTTTAATAGATGTTTTAACATTCGATAAATGAGGTTTTTCATCAGTTTGCCTAATCTCAGATTTAGAAATTATTTTCAATCAGTTTAAAAAGCTTATCTAAATTTCAATGGTATATTTAGAAGCTTTGTGTTAAAGTTTGGCATTCTTGTGTTAATAAATATAAATGAAAAAATGACGCACATATATGATGAGAGAAAGGCTGTATATAACAGATTAGTCCAAATTATGTCACGAAATTGTATATTCCGGTTTTCCACAGGTATAATGCAAAATACAATGAATTAGACCTGCATGCGGCCCTGATAGAGCCGTTCACAGGAAACACGTTTGCGGAATCAGACATGGCCAGGGTTGCTGAGGAGTCTGGCATTAATGTACCCAGCTGGTCACGTATAAGGGATACTGTAGAATTGGTTGAGCCTGGCAACTGGTTGTCATGCTTGACGGAGCATTGGAATCAACCCTGGACGAGCTCGGGAACATAATGCATTTGATTTACCAGTAATTGTCGCAATAGACAAGCGCAAGGTACCTAGGTACGATGCTGGCAATGACCACTGCTTCCTGACAAGGAGCAAATATGAGCGTGACATATCAACTTACTTACTGGAAAGGAAAACAGAGCTAAACTGGCTTAGAAAGGCATTCGTTAACTGCTGGAACGAGGGCGGTGCACCACGAACCGATGATCAGCCTTGAAGGAACCACATTTCCTTTAGGGCTGTGAGGATGTCAGCTGCAGAACTACTGCTGTTAATAGTAACTTTTTTATAAACAGGTTTAAGAATGAACTTATTGAACAAAATTCAGATAAAATATTTTGAAGTGCTATTTAATCTTATGCTGATGGGGGCAAAGGACAGCTACATAAAGATTAAAACTTCAGATCTTGCAAAAAAGCTCGGAAAATCGCAGCAGGCGGCAAGCGTTTACCTTATAACCCTAGAACATGAAGGGCTTATTGAAAGGCAATCCAGCAGGGACGGGACTTTAGTTAAAATATCTCAAAATGGATTGGACCTGCTTGTTACCATTTATCTGCTTTTAAGGAATGAACTTGAAGAATCCCCTACATCAATAGTTTTAGAAGGAACTGTGTTCAGCGGCATGGGCGAAGGTGCATATTACATGAGCCTCCCCAAATATAGAGAACAGTTTATGAAAAAGATCGGTTTTGAACCATATCCAGGAACGCTCAATCTGAAGATTGACCTGAAATTCCTTATGGAAAGGGAGAAATTGGAGCAATATAAGCATCTGGGAATTAAAATAGAAGGGTTCAGCGATGGATCTAGAACCTATGGATCTCTATGGTGCTTTCACTCTCTTATCGAGAGTGTTAGGGGAGCTGTAGTGTTAATAGAACGAACGCACTATGATATAAGCGTAATTGAGGTTATATCACCCATAAATTTCAGAAAGGAATTGGGCATAAAGGATGGGGATAGAGTAAAAATAACCATATTTATTTGATAAAAAACAGTTGCGGCAGCCGGGATTTGAACCCGGGATTTCCAGCGTGGCAGGCTGACGTCCTAGACCAGGCTAGACGACTGCCGCTCCACAATTTATGTAAAAGCAACTTTTAATAAGCTTAACTGTTTGCTAGGAAATTTTGGAATCCCATGTCCCTGAATTTATTTCAGCTATAATCTCCTTGGGTGTTTTGTTTTCAACCTTTATGCCGAGTGAGGTACATGTCCCTATGACCATTTTTACAGCGCCTTTAAGCGATTTAGCACTAGTATAATCATATTTACTTTTAGCTATTTTGACAACTGAATCGAAAGAAATATTTCCTGCCCATTCAGTACCGGGTTTTGCAGAACCCTTCTGCAGCCCAACCTCTTTCAGTATTAATGCAGATGTGGGCGGTAACCTGACCAGCACATTAAATGTCTTATCTGAAAACACTTCTACAGATACAGGCACTTTCATTCCTTTATAATCATTAGTCATATCATTGATTTTCTTTACTACTTGCATCACATTAAGTGCTAAAGGCCCAAGAGCGGGTCCAATGGGAGGACCAGCATTGGCCTCCCCTCCTGGCACTATAAAGCTAAAGACCTTCTTTTCCTTTTCTGCCATGACAAAATCCTATCTAACAAGTCTTTTAAACCTTTATCCAGTCCAGAACTATCATAAAAGGCTCATTTTGATATAAAAAATAATAAAATGAAATATGTATTAAAAAGGGTTATAATTCGATTGGCATGACAACCAATTCTTCATTTGACGTCTCTTCTAAGCTTTTTAATTTTGGCTCCGATAAAAATACGGCAGTTATTATAGCGCCAACAACGCTTATTGCTGATAGCATTTCCAGGATCCCCCTTACACCCATCAGCATCATCAGTGTTGGAAAATAAAAGGTGGTTATGGCTGCACCAAGTTTACCGGCAGCTGCTGATATTCCATGACCAGTTGTCCTGTACTGTGTAGGATATACTTCTGCAGGGATTACGAAGGTTGTCGTATTTGGCCCAAAATCTATGAAGAAGAATGAAAGTGAATAAAGAGCAAACGCATAAGTTGTAGGGATGATGAACCCAATTATTTTGGTCCCTGAGGCTATAGTTACAAGAGAAACTGTGAGGTAAATGGCAGTCATTATCAAGAATCCCTGTATCTGTATGACTTTTCTTCCTAGCCTATCCATAAATGCTACGGCAGTGAAATACCCAAAGAACCCCACCAAATATGGTAATCCCTGCTCAATGATTAGGTATCCAACAGACCTTGCTGGCCCTAGGATTTGAGATACTATAGGACCAGAATATATTCCTGTACCGTAGAATGCAATGTCCAGAATGAACCATGGAAGTGCAGTGCCAAGAAGAACCATCCAGTACTGTTTAAAGAAATCAGCCAACCCAATTTTCTTAGCCGTTAAACCTTGGGTGTTAACTTCTGTACCTAGAAAATTTGCAGCTTTTTTCACCTGTTCTACATCCTGTTTTACAATTGCAGAGTACCTTGGGGTCTCCGGTATGGTTCTTCTTAGGTATATGACTGTCAGTGCGGGAATGGCGCCCAAAAACAGCATCACTCTCCAGGCCAAACTTGCAGGCAACATATAGGCGCTTAAAGCACCCACTGCAATTGCAGCCATGCTGCCAAGACCTTGGTTTGAAAAGACAAGGGCTATCAGTTTTCCCCTATCTTTTACATTGGCATATTCGCTCATAATGGTTGCAGATACTGGATAATCACCACCGATACCGAATCCCATGATTCCCCTGAAAATTATTAACCATAATATATTTGGGGCAAAAGCGGAAAGCGCCGCACCCAATGCAAGTATTGCAGCCTCAATTCCATATACCCTTTTTCTTCCAAGCCTGTCAGCAAGGAAACCAAATGATAATTGACCAATTATCGCTGTAAATAGGGCAGAAGATGTAAGCAGGCCAGTGTAAAAGATGTTTAACTGAAAGCCAGGTAATGTGTAGTGCATAAATATATCCAGCACCGCAGATATTATGAAGAGGTCGTAAGCATCTGTGAAGAATCCCATTCCTGAAGTGTACCAGATTTTTATATGTTTGAACGAAAGGTTCAGGTTATCGAGCATAGTAAATGGATTTTTTTCATTCATATTCTGTCAAAAAATCAGCATTTTTTTAATTTAATAAGTATTTACAATATAAAAAATATAAAATATATATTTTATTTGAAATAAATACTTTTAAAGCAGTGAATGTAACAGCTTAAAAAGAAAGGTCAGTTATTTATTTTAATCATACTGTCAAAAATCCCGCTAACCGCTAAAAAAGGTTATAGACGAAATATTATTTTTTTAAAAACAGAAAATTTTGACATCAGCAAGGTTTTTATAGCTGACCATAAGATAAATCATGATGACGAATAAAGGCAAAGATGTAAGCAATTCATCGTCAGGCTCGGTAAATGACAATTCACAAGGGAAGCAGGATATATCACAGCCAAAGGTCAAATTTCCATGGGCTGTCCTTTTTGGCTTGGGAATGGGAATGCTGGTATATGGAGTTGCAGAAAGTTATGGCCCAGTTACAGCAGTGAGCGGTGTTATACCATCAAGCTTGGCCTTTCTGGGGTACAGCCTTCCATACATAGCAGGAGGTATTGGCGCAGGCTTATCAGGTTTGCTGGCAGATTATTATGGAAGAAAAACTTCTTTTGTAATAACCACCATTCTTATACTGATAGGTATAGCGTTATATGTAGTTGCTTCTAGCAATGTTCCTATCCTTATAATATCATTTATTCTTGTAGGCATGGCAGCCATAGGGCTGGAAAGCCCAATACTTGCAATGATGTCTGAAGCAGTGCCTGCAAAATACAGAGGTAGCTCATTGACCATAGTTCAAAACTTTGGTAACCTTGGTGTAGCTATAACATTTATTCCATTACTGTTGGGCCTTACCGGCGCAGTTAGCACTACAGCTATAGCATTGCTTTTCGTAGCTCCCCTTGCAGCTTTGATTATAATTGTTTTATGGGCCAAGGAGTCAATACCGTGGAAATCGGTAGCTGGGAAGACTGATGAAAGTGTTCAGGAAGCATGGAATTCAATAGAAGAAAAGGGCACAGAAAATATAGCACCAACTGCAGGTATGGGAATGAGGTTCTTAACTCTAATATTGATAGGCATAATACAAGATGTGGCATTTGTATACATAACATATGGCGTAAGCTACACGTACTTTTACCCAATAGCACCGGACGTGGCATTGGTAGGAGGCTTGACCATGGTGGTGGTGGGAATCATAGCAGGTCTGTGGGTTGTGCATAAAGTGAGCAGAAAATCCTTCGCTACATTTTCATACGTTTTGCTGGTCATTCTGTGGGCAATGATCTGGATATATGTTGATGTTACAGGTGATTTTGCAAGCAGCAGATTGCTAGCCTTGATGGCAATTCCATTTATCGCAGTTGAGACCACATGGGCTTCAAGGGCAATGCTTGAACCGGAACTCTTCCCCACAAAAAGGAGGGCGACATACATATCCATAGTAAGGCTTGTTGTATGGGTAACTACAGGTATAATAACTGGCATCTTGACATATTATGCACCAGCATTTAATGTAGCAATGGCAGTCACTTTAATAATATTCTTAATAGGAGCTTTAGCAGCATGGTTGTGGCAGGTAAAGGGATTTGAAACTGGTAGGAAAAGCTTGGCAGGCCACGATGTCAAATCAAAGTAAATTATTTTTTTAATTTAATTGTTTTTACATAATTTGGTTTTAAATGCATTAAACCCTTTTCAGCATCAGCGTTACTGAATTTAAATAATCATCCAGATTCTTTTTCTGCATACATTCATTGCATATACAATTTCCGCCAGTTGTTTCCACAGGGCAATAATACTTATATTCACACATGCTGCAATCTGTTTCCCTATTACATATGGCGCAATTAAAACTTATGTAAACGCTCTTCCCTAAAACCTTCTGGAGAACCCTTTTAACATCAACTAGGTCAGCGCTTTCCTTGATCATGAACCCACTTCCACTTTTATATTCTATACCAGAGCGCATGACCTCCATAAAAGCGCTCTTATCAAGCTTGGGAAGATTGAACCATTTGCCAACAGCCACTTTTAAAGCGTCCTCAGCCATGAGCATTACATTTAGAGCGTCAAATATAAGTTAAACTGTTATCATCAGTACCAGCACAAAAATTAGCAGTAAAAGTGCCAAATCAGCCACATTGAATTTAAATTCCAGCAGTTGAGTTGGTTTTTTTGAAGCGCCATAACCTCTGAGTTCAATGGCTTCCGCCATTTGCTGGCTTCTCAATACTGAGATTACAATAAGCGGTATAATGATTGGTAGTGAGTTTTTTAACCACTTTACCGGGTTCCTTGTCTCTAAGTCAAGACCACGTGACATCTGCACCTCAACTATCTGATTAAGGTCGGTTGCAAGCAATGGTATAAATCTCAGCGAAGATACCACTACGAATGAGACATCGCGCGGCATCTTTATCCACCTTGTAATAAATTCTATTTCATCGGGGGAAAGTGTTGTAAAGAACAGTGAGGAAGATATGACAAGATTGAAAAACCTAATTGAAAGGGAAGCAGAAAAGAGCCAGCTGTATCTGGCTATCACTTCTGTTAAAAATATAAAGGCTGAAAACGGAATGCCCACAAGCGCAGATCTGATTGTTTTGTTTATTATTTTTGCAAATATTGAAATTATTATAATCAGAGCAAGCAATATAATGGATCTGTAAAAATTAAAAATGACAAGAGATGCCAAAATGAGCATTAGCGAAATCATTATCTTTGTTCTGGGATCTCGCCTTAGGAACCATGAATTTCTTTCCTGATATACATAAGCCTTCATCAAATTTTTTGCCATTTTTTTATCATCTCTGCAGCCTGAATGGCGTCAGCAGGTGGTTCCTTTAAACCAATTTCAGATGAAAGCTCTGCAAGTTGGGGTGGAATGAGGTTTGCTGACAAGAAGGTCTGTTCCTCGGCGCTGACCGCACGTAAATATCCATCAGCAAGTAATTTGCCGTGAGAAATTACAATTGTCCTGGGGTTAATTGGCCACAGAAATTCAAGATCATGTGTTGATATTATAACGGTCCTCCCACTTTCTGATATACGATTTATGATTTCTCTAATATTTTTTTTATTAATGGCATCTTGCCCTACAGTTGGCTCGTCAAGCATTATGATCTCAGGTTCCCACGCCATGACTGTTGCAATGCATAACCTCTTCTTTTCCCCGCCACTGAGGCTAAGCGGCGGCCTATCCCTAAGTTCGTAAAGGCCAAATTCTTCCAGAACAGTCCTGATGCGTAAATCCATTTCACTTTTGCTGAACCCAAAGTTTCTCAGGGCAAAACCTATTTCATCATTAACACTGCCGGCAAAGAGCTGGTGATCGGGGTTCTGCATTACAAGCCCAACCTTTCTTGCTATCTCAGAAATTTTGGCTGACCTGGTTTCTTTGCCAAAAACCCTGACTGAACCACGAGTCGGCTTAAGAATTCCATTTAAATGCTTTAAAAGTGTTGTTTTTCCAGAGCCATTAGCTCCAACTACAGCCACCACCTCTCCCATTTTTACATTAAAGCTTATCCCGTTTAGCACCAAATAATCTGAATATGAAAAGTAAACATCGTTTACCTCAATCATTTGGCACTTAACTTCCTAATCAAGTCCTTAACGGTCAAGTCAAATGAACCATAGCCAAGTGCCTTTTGTAGTTGAATGACGGGTGGAACACTTACACCATAACAATACAGGTCATTTTTTAAAGCGTTTTGTGTTGTATCAAATAGCTTTACAGAACCATTGTCCATAACCATGATGTAGTCTGAAATTTCCAGTGCCAGCTCAAGCCTGTGCTCAACAATTATCGTTGAAATACCATATTTATCCCTAAGCAGCTTGACAATATTCATTATATTCATGGCTGTTTTTGGATCAAGAAGAGATGTTGGTTCATCTAGAACTAGCAGCTTGGGTCTAAGCACTAGAATTCCTGCAAGGGCAACTATTTGCTTCTGCCCATCGCTTAGCTCGTAGATCGGTTTGTTTCTTATGTGCTCTATTGAGAGCATTTTTATTACATCTTCAATTCTTTTTACGGCTTCCTCCTTTTCTATTCCAAGGTTTTCTAGCCCAAACGCTATGTCACGCTCAACTGTATGAGAGAAGAGCTGATTATCAGGATTCTGAAAAAGATAGCCCACAGTCTGAGAAATTTCTGGCATATCCATTTTATTTAGATTTTTTCCATTAAGGTATACCGTTCCTTCATATTTTCCCTCATAAAATTTGGGTATAAGGCCAACTATTGCCCTCAGCAAAGTGGTCTTCCCGCATCCGCTTGTACCCACAAGCAGCAGTATCGACCCCTCTTTTAATTCAAAATTAACATTCTGCAGAGAGGGTCTGCTGGATCCGGCATAATAAAATGATAAACTTTTCACTTCGACAGCATTCAATTTACATTTGGTATTTTTTAATGGCATTTATAAACATATAACGGAAAATCCATCATGTTATTGATAAATAAAATTGAGCATAACACATGCAAGCTTGCAATAAATGATCTAGGCACTCAATGCTGTTCATAATAAAACAGCCTAGTGATTTGTGCACAACGATTAAAAATTGCCAGAATCAATAATCCATATTGAGACCAGTGCTTTACATGCATCACCGGGCGTTGATATATTTAATATTCTGGATTTTCCTTCTGTTAATACTTGCCTGGATATTTTATTTCTCATTTTCCATAGTGGGGTTCACACCACTTGAAATAATGCTCATAACTGCAATTTCACTTTTGGGAGCAGGCGTTAACATACCTTTGTTGACGCTTAAAACCGATCAACCAACAATTGGTGTTAAAAGCATAAAATGGATGGGATTTGAAATAAACGTGCCTTTCTACAGTGAACAAAAAGTAACTGTTGCAGTTAACCTTGGTGGCGCAATTGTGCCCACAATAGCATCAGTTTATCTTCTGATAACCCACATATCCTTGGTCGTTCAGATAATTTCTGCAGTCATCATAACAGCCCTGCTCATTCATTTAATAGCAAGGCCGGTTAAAGGTATAGGTATAATGACGCCATTCTTTTTGCCACCGATTTTTGCGGCATTTATTTCACTTTTATTAGTTCCATCTACACCAGTAATAGGGGCATATATTTCAGGAACGATGGGATCATTAATTGGAGCAGACATATTGAACATACAAAACATAAAGAAAATGGGTGCATCGTTTGTAAGTATAGGTGGAGCAGGAATATTTGATGGAGTTTTTATGACTGGGCTCGTGGCAGCACTGTTAGCGTATATATGAATAGGTTCTATTAATGCGAGGGAACATTTCCACAAACTTCCCTCTTCCCTTCTTTACAAAGTTCCAGCCTTCAACAGCCAGCTCTCCGTCAGAAATGACATATTCTGGCCAACCCTTCAATTTCATACCATCGAAGGATGACCATCCAACCTTGTACAGCTCCTTTCCATCTACAGCCCTTTCGTATTTGGGATCTATAACCATTAAATCTGCTGAGTTCCCAACCGATATTGAACCCTTGCCCCTTATTCCAAACCTTTTTGCTACATTTTCTGACGTTACCTTGATTAGGGTGCTGAGGCTTATTTTTTTCCTTTCAAATCCGTAGGTATACAAAAGCGGGAAGAGCGTTGCCAGTCCAGGTATACCTCCCCATGCCTTCCATGGATCGCTGAAACCTATGTCCTTTTCTTCATGGGTTCCCGGAGCATGATCGGTTGTAACCATTTCTATCTTACCGGATTCCAGTCCACTCCAGAGCCCTTCAACATCTGCCTCGTCCTTAAGGGAGGGTGCCATTTTAACATATGGTCCAAGTTTTTCTACATCCTTCCTGCTGAAAACTAGGTAATGGGGGCAAGTTTCGCTTGTAATGTCTGCCCCCAGCTCTTTGAACCTGGTGATAGCGTTGAGGCCCTTAATGCTGCTTAAATGTACAATATGAGCATGTCCGCCAGTAAGCAAGGAATAGGTTCCAATTTTGGTCACTGCGAGCTCTTCCGCTTCCGCAGGTCTTGCTTCATGAACGCACAACTGATCCTTTCTTGTGGCATATAAATCTGAATAGAAGCTTAAGATGCCTTCATCCTCTGAATGAAACAGCATTAAAGATCCTGTTTCTTTAGATTCTGCCAAAAGCTTCATGATAATGCCGTCATCAGCCTGAAACGGCCTGCAGGTGAACACCTTGAAAGTCCTCAGCCCGAGCCTATTAAGGGCACTAATCTGCAGATAGTTTTTTGATCTCATGAACCCAGCATGTATGCCAAAATCAACATAGGAATGCTTTTCGCCATCAACCTTTCTTTCGTCAAAACTCTGTTCGTCGTCTATATCCTTTACAAGAGGCATTTCCACATAAGTTGTTATTCCTCCCAGAAGTGCTGCCCTGCTTGCGTCTTCGAAATCTTCCCTGTAAAGGTATCCAGGGTCATTGGTGTGCGCGTGGGCATCAATTGCTCCTGGAAGCATAAGCTTTCCGCTTGCATCTATATAACGATCACCTTTAAGTTCACCTCTTGATATCTGAGCTATAACTCCATCTTGAACAAGAACGTTGGCTTCCGTAAGTATTCCATTGGTGAAGGTTAATCCATTTTTAATTACTATGCTTTCCATAAACAGCATTAAAAACAAAATATTATTAACTGTTTTTAAGATATCCTTATATATTATAGGTATTACCTATAAAGTTATGCATGCAACTAAAAAAGAAAGAGACTATATTGTGCAAATAGGTCAAAGTGCAGACAGATTTCCATTAAGACTAAGTGAGCTGGCCAAATCACTTGAAGTTAGTGAACCAACAGCTTTTGAGATGGTTGAAAAACTGAAAGGGGCTGGATTGGTAAAGGCAAAGGGCGGCATGATAGTTCTCACTGTTAATGGGCAGAAATTTTACAGTGAAATAATGATGGCACACAGGACGCTTGAAACGCTCATGTTCAGATTTGGAATAGACCCCGATTTTGCCTGCAGGGAATGCAGCAAAATTGATTATCTGATCGATCATCAAGTAATTGAGAAGCTGTTTGAAGGATTAAATTCCCCAGACCTATGCCCCCACGGAAAGCCAGTAAAGGTGATTTGAACTGTCAATAATAAGCTTCCTTTTAAGCCCGCCTTCGGGTATAACCCTATCTGAAATACTATTGATTTCCCTTGTTCTTGGGCTTCTTCATGGGGCCACACCGGACGAACATACATGGCCCATAACATTCAGCTATGCCATTGGTTCATATAGTACCAAGGGCGGAATGAAAGCTGGATTCCTATTTTCTCTAGGGTTCACAGCTCAGCGCGCATTGCTCACTACTCTAGGATTTCTTGGATTGGCTTATTTTTACATAAGGTACAATCTCGATGGGCCAGTTTACATAATAGTGGGTTTGGTAATGGCCATTGCTGGTTCGTATGTGCTGAAGGGCAGATACATTCACCTGCCCATAGATGTTCTGCTTGGCGGTAGAGCGCATCATAGCAACAACGCTTCTAGGATTCCACTTCATGAAGTTCATGAAAAGGACATTCCATTGAAGATGACCATTGTTCACGGTTTAATAGCGGGATTCGGGTTTGGGGCATATGCAACAGTAATAACTTTTGTGCTTGCACCAATGGTGCCCTCCCTAATCTATGCGCCTCTTCCTGGTGTAATGTTTGGAATAGGTACAATGTTAATGCAGATCATGTTCGGTGCAGTGTTTGCCAATATATTGAAGGCTAAAAAGCTCAGTGAAAGCGATATAAAGGTTATAGCAAGGAGGAGTGCTGGCAGGACACTTTACTATGGTGGTGCCGCGTTCTCACTGATAGGAATTTTTGTAATTCTGTTCCCTTCGCTGGATACATTTGCAATTTCTACAGGCATAGCTGTACCAAACCTTAATGCCTTTGACATTGGCCTGCTTCTGGTACTTATAGTCGTAGGAATAATAGGCATCGGAGGCTTGATAAAGTCATATAAAGAAGTTATAGGAGAAAGTTATCAAAAAAAGATAAATACAGATACTATATAACCCACTTGTGAGCGAGATAGTTATAGTATCCGGTTCATCAAACACGCCACTTGCCTATATGATTGCCAAAAGGCTGAATGTTCAGCCTGCAAAGGTGGAGATCAGAAAATTCCCAGATGGCGAAAAGTACATCAGGATAGATTCTGACGTTAACGGTAAAGATGTATTTATAGTTCAATCCATGCATTTCAAGCCTGACGAGTACATCATAGAAGCATTGTTGCTGGCCTCAGCTGCCAGAGACTCAGGAGCCAAAAGTGTGACCCTCGTGGCTCCGTACTTTGCCTATGCAAGGCAGGATGAAAGGTTCAAACCAGGGGAACCTATAAGCGTTGCTACCATCGCAGGGCTGTTAAATACATCGGGCATAAATGGATTGATAACAGTGGATGTTCACAGACATAGAATACTGGATTTCAGTTCGGTATTTAAAGGCAAATGGATAGATGTAACTGTAATGCCTGAACTTGCTAAATATGCTACCGCGCAGGGGCTGGTTAACGGAAAAACCGCGATAGTGGGCCCAGATGGTGAAGCCATACAATGGGCCAAGCTTGCAGCAGAATCAGTTAACGTTAAAGAGTATGGTGCACTCCAAAAAAAGAGGTATGGCGATGAAGAAGTAAAGGTGAGTGGGAGTCTGGACCTTAAAGGTAAAAACGTTTTCATAGTTGATGATATAATAAGCACAGGCACAACAATAGTCGAAGCATCAAAGCTCATCACAGAGGGAGGTGGTAGATTGACGGGAGTTGCATGCGCGCATGGGCTTTTTGTTAATGATGCTCTGTTTAAACTGTACAGTGAAGGGATAACTGAAGTAATCAGTTCTGACACGGTACCAAATCAGACTACGCGGGTAAGCTCAGCGGAAGCTTTATCTAAAGGAATTTTAAGCATTCTAAAGTAGGGGCTGTCGGCTAGCATGGTTCAGGCTGCCAGCCTTGGGCGCTGGTGATCGCCGGTTCAAATCCGGCCAGCCCCATCTTTTTTTGCTCTTAACGTTTTAATGAATTCCTTTGTGAAAGGAGATGCATTGATCTTGATGTTATACATCAGCATGTATTCTGTTCTTTATTGATTATTGACCTAACTCTGACAAGGTTTGCCCTGACCATCTCCCTTAGCTGCATCAATTCCCTAGGAGGTATGTAGCTTTCCGCTATATATCCTCCTCTTGGCAGGTTTGCAAGTGTAAGAGAATCTGTCTTGACTTTTGATTCAGCTATTGCCTCAGTGGGTTTGGTAAGGTAACATTGTGCCTTTCAGACAATATCCTATATATATGCCCAGTGCCATGTTGGAGTTATCTATTACTATATCCGATCCAAATGGTATCGAGTCTGAATGAGGCTATCTGGTTCAAACTTTATTTTTACTTCATTTAGCGCAGTGCCATTTTCATCCATTACAGCTGCATTTATCGTTGCCTTATGCAGATCCAATCCTACGTACATGTGTGTTATGTCAACTGATTTCCTAATAAATATCCTTAATCCTGCTCACATATTACTAGACCAAATCTTAGCCGTCAATTTATAGTGCAAACTGATGAGGCTCAATTAAATTTTCCTAGAAGAGTCAAACGTTATACTGCGGACTAAAATCTAGAAAATAATTTATCTTAAAGAAAAATTTTATCTGCACCTGAGATTAAAATTTTATTAAAATTAAATAAATAAGAAGGTTATTATATGCCAGATTGCATATCATTAACTATGGCCATATTTAAAAAAGAAAGAAAGTACAGTCAGAAAGTGGATCTTAACGAAGTTATCAACAAGTTTGCGGGATATCTAATGGTTGAGAAATGGAAGGTACAGCAAAATGTGCAGGGCGATAAAGGAGTAATACAGGCCCAGAAGGCTGGAATACTTAGAGATATAATAACAGCAGATAGGGCCCTTACTTTTACGTTCGAGAACACAGCCGATGGACTCAAGGTAACTACTGGTGTTGGAAAGTGGGTTCAGAATTTAGGGGTAATGGTGCTAGAAACGATATTCCTATCAGAAATATTCATCATTGTTGACATACCTGAAATGCTGTGGACAGAACATGTTGAATCCAATCTTCTGAAAAAACTAGATGAAATAGTCAAAGAAAATACCGTGTAAAAATTTTTAATGTAAATTAGTTTATCAATATTTTTATTTAAAATTAAAATCTTTGACTCTCAAAGCCTAGAATTCAAGTTTTGCTGAAATGATATACGGGCAGTATGCCCCCATAATAATGGATATGGATGATAAATTTAATCATGCTAATATACATGAAGAATTTAATAAGTTCAGAATTTGCACCTATGGAGAAACCGAATGCAAAGCGCCAGACATGTATCATTAAAACATTCTGCAGGCTAACCCAGAAATGGGAAGATTTAGCGTGAGAGGATGTAACTAGTGACCCTGTTAATTAAGCCTTAGTTGAACAATAGATAGTTACAAATACATGAGCAAGAAAGCTCCGACATTCATTGAGTAGATGAACTTTAGTGAGCTTTAATGAGAAACATACAGTAGATAGCATGTTAGAACAAACAGTGTATAATTGCTGGAAAGGAAAACAGAGCTAAACTGAGTTAGAAATGCATTCGTTAACTACTGGAACGAAGGCGGTACATCATGAACCTATGATCAGCCTTAAAGAAACCGCATTTCCTTTAGGTCTTTGAGGATGTCAGGGGGTTATTGAATCCTCAATTTTCCAATCTTCCTTAAAATGTTCATTTGGATCCTTCGCAACTGTATATATCCAGTAAAGCATGAAAATTCCAAAGGTTATTATAGTCAATACAATGTAAAGTACTGTGCTCCTGTCGACCATTTTAAAATACCTATCGCCCTTCCATCCCATCTGGATGAATCCATTGTTCTCAGCTCTCTCGATTTTTACAAAATCCTTGTTTAATGAATGAAATATATAAAATATCAATATTGCTGAAACTATAGATAAAAAGGGAATTATAGAGAAAATAGCTATTATAATGGCCCACTCGGCTGGATCCCTTCTGGGCAGTGAATCTATTTCGCTTATAACTTGGTTTTCCCTTCCATCCTGATTTACAGATCCGAAAAGTGACTTCATTCTTAATGCATGATCATTAAATCTTTTGATCAGTCTGTATATTACATAACCCATCAACGCTGCAGAAATTGCTCCTATGGCATAAACTATTATCATAAATGGAGCAAGCAGTAACCCCAAACCGTAATAAGTTGAATAAATTGTAGGGGTTGAAACAATTGTAGATGTAGTATTTGAAGCTGGTACTGTAAAATAGAAAGCACTATATGCAATTAGCAGCGAAGCAGCTACTATACCACCTACAAAACTTACAATAATAGGGAGAAATGGCAACCACATTGGCATTATATAATCTGTTTCGATCCTCTTCATCTTTATGCTTTGATAATCATTCATATATAATTTTTAATTTATTGGGTTTATAAGTATTTATAAGTGATTTCAATAAATTTGTTAAGAACATTATCTGGTTTTATTGTATTAGGCCATTAACATTGTTGTCTGAAAGCAGTGCCTTATAAAATGAGAATAGCAAAAATTACTAGAAAAGCTATTGCAATTGTACTTACCTTCTGATTATCTTTGGTCATAAGTGGCAATGAGCCAACAAAGAACGATAACGTAATTAAAATTATATGTTTTAGACTTAATTGCCACCCTGTAATAATCGCAGAGACTACAATTAATAGAAAAAATAAAGGAACATACATTCTTTTTCTTATAGATTTTTCTTGCTCTTCTATTACGTGATGAGAGAACCTTATTGCTGAAGCTATAAGACCGAAACCTATAGATGCTGGTATTAGTGAATAGGTCATTGAACCAGTAAATGCATAATATGAACCCAGTAATAGCAGCGGGCCAAAATCAAAAAATGTGGATATTTCACCTATGCCTCTTTTATAAAGCTTTATTGGAGGGTAAAGGTATGCAAACATCAGAATTATAGCCAACATGCCAATTATGATAAGTAAGGCCAGCCTAGTAATGATGATAACAAGCGAAGATGTAAGGATCACTAGAACCAATGAAATAGTTTCCGCCTTCCTTATGATTTTTTGATCTAGACATTCAAATATACAGGGGCCAATAGGTAAAATTGAACTACACCTGATTCCTTTATTTCCATAATTCTTGTCAAGCCTATCCATTTCTGCGTTCATAAGAAATTGAGAAAATAAAACGAATATCATAGAAAGCACAAAAACCGGTAACCTAGAAAATTCTGAATTTACCCAGGAAAATAAAAGAGGTACCACTGAAACTAAATAAAGTGGAATTTTCATGGAACTGATAAGCATGCCTCTACTGCATTGAACTCCCATACTATGCATTTATTTTAATTAGTTAATTAACGTTAATACAATGAAATTAGATTAAATAATAGAGCATCTAATTTAGAGATTTAATCAGCCAATGGAAAGATTTCTGTAAGCAAAGGCACAAACGGCCATAAAGTAAAATAAGAAAAAAAAGGCGTTCGAAAGGTCATTGAGGCTGATTATACTCTATGTATACCAGAAGGTGGAGAATGATAGTAGTAGTTAAATACAAACACCTTCATGTATGCCTCCTTATTTTCCTAAACTAGATATCATTATGCATGTGGCCAGTATTATAAATCTGAGATCAAGAAAGCTCCGACATTCATTGAGTAGATGAACTTTAGTGAGCTTTAATGAGAAACATACAGTAGATAGCATGTTAGAACAAACAGTGTATAATTGCTGGAAAGGAAAACAGAGCTAAACTGAGTTAGAAATGCATTCGTTAACTACTGGAACGAAGGCGGTACATCATGAACCTATGATCAGCCTTAAAGAAACCGCATTTCCTTTAGGTCTGTGAGGATGTCAGTGCTCTTCTAAATAGAATTTTAATTTATAGATTTATTTTAATTAAGCTGATAAAAAAATATCAAACAAATCACAGAGAATAGCCGGCATACTTTGTCGCGTAGTCACCTATTACGGGAGCCTTTATGTCTTCCCCATTATAAGCCTTGACAGCAATATACATTCCGTATACCCATATTAAAAATGCTAAGAATGGGCCCAGAAATGGGATGAAAAATAATATTAAATCAATTATAATGGCAGTTATACCTAGAAAAATAGCCTGAATTGAATGGAATTTTAATCTAGGGCTTTTCTGCCCTTCAGTTATATATACTATTATCCCTGTGATCAGGCTTAAAATATACGTAAAAATATACATGATGTTTCCTTTTTCTTTTTCCACTTTTTTAATATAACTTTACTAGTTTATAAATTTTTATTTTTCTATTTGGTGCAGTTAACCCAGAATATTCAAAGCAGATTCACTGTTTGCCATACAAAGGTTGCTCTTTAAGAGATAACATTTGCTAGTAATGTGACTATGCAGTGCTTATAAATTTCAAGGCGGGTATAATCATAATGTGGAATAACCATAACAGTTGCATGAAAAGGTTTAGCGTGAGAAAATGTCACTAAATAGACGATTAATTTTACAAAATAAATTTAAAATAAAGCGCCGGGGGCGGGATTTGAACCCACAAGGCCGAAACGGCCACAGGCTCTCCAGGCCTGCCCCATACCAGATTAGGGGACCCCGGCACGGCTTTGCAGCTTTTCATAGAACTCCCCAGCTTTAATAACATTTACGAAAACCAAAAGAAACGGTGCTACATGCTTTATCCTTGCTCCATATGGTCGGCTAATTTCCTCGATTGCTCTGTTAAACTCCTCGCCTGTTGATTGCATTATAAATAAGTGGTCTGTTCCTTGGCTGGTTTCCAGTACCGTCATTCGATCACGACTCGAATCCCATCTGCTTAGCCATTTCATGACCATCATGGCCTCCTTAAAGTTAAGTATCCCATTTGCAACAATCCTTTTTATATTACCATCATCCATATTTCTTTCCCTGATTGTTAGTATTCTGTTAAATGATTCAATAGTCGAATTGAGCTGCGCCATTGCCTTGCGCCAGGCAATATCATAATCACTATTTTTAGCCATCCCTGAAGCCAGCTTAAATGCCATCCAGGTTGAACCTGAAGCGTTAAGAAGTTCAAGAATAAGAGCTAGATCCCTTATGTTCCACATAAAAAAAGATTCATCTATGTTGTTCTGGTAGTATATGTTACGCTCAACAGGCCCACATTCGCTGTGTCGGTCCAAAACTATTGCCAGCTGCCCCAGAAGGTCTTCATTAAGATCCTTTAAGGTGAGATACCTTTCATCTTTTTTAAACGGTATACCATTATCGTTTAGAATTGACTCAGAAGCTGCGCTATTACCAGTAATGCCCCTAAAATATGGATCCACAGAAGTAGAAATAGCATTTTGCAAGGGCAGTATATATCCAAATCCCAAATCTACCTTCTTCTCGCTTCCTATGACCCCAATGGCTCTGCCCTCTTCCAGCACCGCCTCATTGAGTCCAGTTAGCCCACGATGCTCGCTTGAATCCATAAGGCCAGAAATTGAGCCGGCTATTGCAAGATGATGTGTGCTAGGAATCTTGAATTCCCTGTTACGGAACAGATGGGCCAACGTGGAAAGCGAGGTTTCCTCCGATTTAAATCCAAAACTCTCAGCTGACACTCCACCGGCTACGCCGAGATTTATTGAGTTTTCTTCTATGCCAGCCCTGAGTCCAATTCCAACCCTAATATCTGCAGAAAATTCTGGTATGTTAGTGGTGTTTGCCGCAATTCCAGAAAATCTAACCGTCGGTCTGGTTCCCAGCCTTTTGAGTAAATCGAACATAATTGCGCTCGAAGTTATTCCGTCAACAGTCTCATCAGCAAATATAAATGACGGGCCATGCTTTACCTGCGATTTGACGCTTTCTAATTTTTCATCTAAAAGATTGATAAGGGACCCAAAATCAGGACTCATTCAAGCTGAGCTACCACTGACTTGTATCTCCAGTCAGCAGGCAAAATTCCTTTGCTTTTGTAGTACTTAGCAAGCCTATGAACCTTTGCTTCAACAAGTTCTAATGAATGTCTGTTCTTTCTGTCTGTCTTATGAACCTGTAAATGCCTGTTAAGCCTCTGGGCCTTTGTGAGAAGGTTCATCAAATCTTCCGGCATTGGGTCCTGCACGTTGTTTTCTTTTAGCACATCAGACAGACTCTTACCTGTAACATATTTTATACCAGGCACGCCATATTTATCCCTCAATTCCAGCCCTATAGAACTAATTGAAACACCATCCTTTTTTAATTTAACAGCCAACCCTGTAACTTCCTCAGGGGAAACATTCAACCAAGTAATTGACCTTCCTAAAGGAGGCCTGTGACTGTGAGATTTACCCTTTCTTTTTGCATGCAGTCTTGCCATAATACACCAACCTTCCCTATCCTGTATTTATATATATCGTTTAACAATGAAGCTTTGCCATTTAGGATTTGTAAGATGTTGAACCGAATTGATTTAAATAAAAGTTAGGAGTTTAGGAGAAGCAATCAGTAAATCTCTGCGTTTAGATGCGCGGTCTTTTGGCTGATGCCTTAGTATTCTACTCAGACAAACTTTCAACAACCAGCTGTAGGTGCTCCATAACAGGGCATTATGAAAGGCTCGAAAATTTTAGGGCATGGCTTACGTTGAACAGCAGAACGCTCTGGTAGGATGTTTAGAATTTGCGCCTGTGGGGACATACGGTAGGGCTCCAACTGGTATGTTATTAAAACATGCTGCAGGCTAACCCAGAAATGGGAAGGTTTAGCGTGAGAAGGTGTCAATAAGGATAAACTTGTTGCAGGATAATTTTATATAATAATAATTGATAATGTTTTATATGGATTATATGGAAGATTGGGCAAAAAAATTTTACTCAAAAAGAATTAATAATATGAAAGAAATGTTCAAGGTTGACAAACCAATAATTGGCATGGTGCACTTGCTGCCCATGCCGGGCTCACCGGCCTATGAAGGTTGGAGCATGGATGTGATAGAAAAGAAAGCTATAAGCGATGCAAAGGCTTTAGTAGAAAATGGTATTGATGGGGTTATAGTTGAAAACATGTGGGATTTACCTTATTTTG
>Ga0080003_1000589_pt1 | contig 23170 bp, 25 predicted proteins | sample JossMetagenome_FD_69206 | JGI IMG/M metagenome (GOLD analysis project Ga0080003, IMG submission 69206) | Hot spring microbial communities from Joseph's Coat, Yellowstone National Park, USA - JC2_E (SPADES assembly) (version 2) | ecosystem: Environmental > Aquatic > Thermal springs > Hot (42-90C)...
TTTCTTTACGCCAATAATGCATGTGCTTTCGGCGTATAAGTTCAGGCTCTACCTAGATGAGGAACAGGAGAAAACCCTCAACAACCAGCTCTGCAAAGAGCTCTATAACAGGGCTTACCACAAAAGGCTAGAGCACTATGAGAAAACCGGTAAGGGCTTGACATATGCCGAACAGGCAAACGCGCTGCCTGAAATGAAAAGCCAGAATTAGCAACTGTTCACTCTCAGGTTCTGCAGGATGTTCTTAAAAGGCTAGATACATCGTTCGTGAACTTCTTTGAAGGAAGGATCCTCACACCAAAAACTATGTTTCAAGCATAACATACCCCCAAGCAAGTCCCAAGTGGATTTACAAGAACAGCGTAACGTTGCCAAAGGTTGGAAGGGTGAGGATGGATGGTAAGGCACAGGGAAGTAGGGGCAAGGTGAAAACTGTAACGGCGAAGAAGTATAAAAACGGAGAGTGGTACGCTATAATAGCCGTTGAAATGAAAGAACCAAAAATGAAAGAATCAAAGAACCCAGTAGGAGCTGACAGTGGGCTTACTTACTGATTTCATATACCTTTCTAATGGCTTGCACGTTGAAAATCCAAAGTTCATAAAAAAGCATGAGAGGAGGATAAAGAAAGCTCAGAAAGCTTTGAGCAGGAAGAAAAAGGGTTCAAAGAACAGGAAGAAGGCAAGGCTCCTGCTTGCTGAAAGATGGCAGGATTACAACAATGCAAAGGATGATTGGCAGTGGAATTTAGCGAAGGACCTTGTGGATAAATACGACCTTATTGCATATGAGAACCTAGCAGTAAGCAATATGATGAAGAACCACAGCCTAGCAAAAGCAATTCAGGATGCATCTTGATCAGGTTTCTGGAATAAGGTTGACTGGAAGGCAAAGCAGAACTGCACTATGACAGTTGACCCAGAATATTCAACTCAGGAATGTCCTTTATGCCACGCTAAGGTTGCACTTTCTGAGAGGACATTTGTATGTACCTCTTGTGGATATACTGCACAGAGGGATTTCAAGGCCGGAGTAATCATACTTCAGCGCGCTCTGGTAGGCATGCCCGAATTTACGCCTGCGGAGACACCTACGGCGGGGCAACAGACGGTCAACCTAATCAGGCTGTTGCTAGTCGTGTGTCGTTGAATCAGGAAACAAGTTCCCATATTGCTGACGAACCCATACTGGATGATAGCAATGCGGGAAGCTCACGCGCTTCAGCGTGAGAGGATGTCACTTGCCTGGTATGAGCAAATTATTACAAAAAACAGTTTATGGTTATTTCTGATCTAAAGAAAAAGTTCACCATATATCACTGGATTTTTTATCTTGAAATTTTCTAAAACCTCTGGGTGCACTTCACCGATTTCTCCTACAGTTTTGCCTTCAGACATAATTGTGGCTGCTCTTAAGGAATAAGACTTATCCGAATTAATGTAATTTAATCTATATCTAAATACTAGCTTATTTATAGCTTCAACATAAGATTTGGCTGCTGTCATAGTGATATTTTGTGACTCTTCGACGAAGCATAACTTTTTCATTTGATGTGGTACATCTTCCATTAACACTATTTCACCAATTTCAAAAAATCGGTGAGGAGAAGGTTCCTGTTGATTCGTAGAAATAACTTTAATACACCCTGGCAAAAGCAAATCCCTTATCATGTTATGTTCAATGCTTTTTGAGAAGCTGACAGTATATACTTCTGCAATTCTTTTCATATTTTTTATGAGTAATGCTTCAGAGGTCAGAATTGGGTTTACAACCTCATTAAATCCTAGACCCACAAGAACGCTTCTAATAACAGAATTAACCATGGAATCTTTTAATTTAGAACCTTCTTTAAAGTAAAAGCCAGAATCTGGTTTTATTTTAAAAAGGCCATAACCTAACATGACCTCTTCGACAATATCAACTGGGTGCAAAATATCTCCCCGGTAGTGCGGAATAGTAGTTTTTAAATAATTACCTTCAATCCGGGGTTCGAGCCTGCACTTTAGTAATGATAATATTAAATCATCGTCAGATAAATTGATTCCAAGCATTTGGTTTACCTTTTGTTTTTCAACCATGATTTCCTTTGAACTAGTATCAGGATATAAGCGACCTTGGCCATCTTCATATACAATACCCCTAATGATGTTGGCTCCCATATCCCAGAGCGTTTCAGCTATTATTGATGCGGACAATTTTACGGCTTCATAATCAGTGCCAGTTATATCAACAAAAATGCTTTTTGTACTCTCGGAAATCTTTGTAGCATTTCCATTTATAATTGGTGGTAATGATAAAAACGTACCATTACTGTCCATCAGCGCGGGATAGTCTGCAGTTGTTAAAAGATGCCTATATTTTCTTCCTTGCTCTGTTTCCTTAAGAATATCATTTACTGTCATCATATGTGTTCCGTTTAAAGGTATAAAAGAAAAGTTACTGTCAACTGTAGTGTAAGTTATTGGTGGTGTTATCACTGAAAAGTCATGAAACCCTATGGCAACCTTCTTCCTTTCTCTCCCTATACCATGGTGTAGGTCTTCCTGCATAGATATAATTTGTTTAATAGAGTCTTCATTTAATATAAGATTTAGAGCTGAGAATCCAGCAATATAAGGTCTTATTTTCTTAACTTTATTATCTAAATTTATTATTACTTTATCACCTGAAAATTTTCTGATTTTAATGCCAAGCTCATCCCCAAACAAACCTTTCAATCCCCTGACGATCCCCAAGTCTGTGGAGTAATCCGGTCTGTTTGGCGAATATTCAACTTTAATATAGTCTTGTTTAAAATCTTCAATATCCAGACCAAGATAAGGTAACATTGAAAATATTTCATCATAACTCCTTTTAGAATAAATTTCCTCTAACCTTTTGCGTGTTAATTGAACTACTGGCACGTTTCTCCCCAATACCACTTACGTAAAAGATAAATTAAATCTATCTAAGTGCAAAGTGGAATATGAACTGTTCATGATATGGGGTGGGCAGGAAACCTCTACTGCACATTCCCTTATATGAGGCTGTATACAACAAGTTCCCTGAAGGAAGCAGCATCTCGAGGTTGAAATACCAGCCCTGAAAGTACGAGGGAGTTTACTTGAGCCTGAGCAGGCTCATGGCTATTGACAGTGCACCAAAGAACATAACTATATAGCTTTGTGATAGCCTTAGACACGAGAAACTCATTCTGTTTGAAAGCTGTGCGCCAGTTAACCATTCAGTTCATAATATGGGTGTATATGGAACCTCGCCCCAGCCATACAGCCTGCCTCTAACCCTTTACCTTATCATAGCCTACACGCAAGGCCCAAACAGTATCAAGTTCATAATATGAGCTCAAGGAATTGCTAAAAGCTGCTCTAGCTTCTCAAGCAAAGCAATAAGCTTCTCCACATCTTTTTTCTTTAATGTAACATATTCTTCTTCCATACCATAATAAACGTGAAAATTTTGCGCGCCGTGAGGGTTTATGCCACACTTTTACCGCAATTTTGGCACGGTTTTTGGGTTTTCGCATTCATAATATGGGCAGAAGAAAATTGCTTGGGCAGTGAAGCCCAGCTTTTTATTTTTGATGATTATGATAAGTTACCATTAAGTGATTTTACAGAACAAGAACTTGACATATCAGGTTCATAATATGGGGCCGCCGGGATTTGAACCCGGGACCGCCAGCGCCCCAGGCTGGTATCCTGGACCAGGCTAGACGACGGCCCCTGGTAGATCGATCATTTTGCAAATATAAATTGATTTCTATATGGTTTATTTGTTGCATTATTTTAACAACGCTGCTGGCATGGGACACTATTCTGGCATGCTCATCTATCAAAATTGAATAGGTTGTGCCACAGGCCTGTGCAGAACAGAGTGCTGTCAATCCTGTCATCCCGCCTCTTATCCCACCCGAGCATTTTCTTGTCAGTAGCAAAGCCGGCTTCTGAATTGCTCCTCTGATGATACTGCTCGAGATATTCCATTGTATTCTGGACAAACTCCTTCATTGTGTCCTTCCACTTTTGTGAACCATTTAGTGTGTCACTCTTTGGTATTATGTACACCTTGCCACCAAACAACTAGACAGGGTTGGTACCTGTCAAGCCTGGCAGTGTCAATGTCCATATGTGAAAGCATCATCATTGCCATGTCCCCCTTCTCCAATTTTATGCTTGCTTGAACCAAATGCTACGTACATCCTTGTCTTCAGGTCCATTATGGCAAACATGTATGCGAAGATCGTGCTTTTTTGTTTCTTGGCCTTTATCAACACTCACCTTTGCCATATCCTTCTGCGCATAAGATTCTTCTTAACCGTCAATGAATATCCTGTGCCATCACCGGTGATATTGGACTCAGTGATGTCCTTCTTTTCCAACAGTAAAATGTGCAAATTGTGAATCGCAAGCAAGCATTAACTCAGGGTCAAATCCTCTCAATTGTCTTGTAAGATACCACTATTTTAGATAGCATTGCCAGCATGTTTGTGACCTGTTTGATTTGGCAAACTAGCTGTTTAATTAAAAGCGGCTTGACCCTGTCTTCCAGTGAAAGTAAGTAAGGATGGCCCACTGCGCACTCTGTGCTGACAGCTTCGTGTATCAAAGGGTCAAGCATTTTCATTGCTGTGCTGACCCTAATTGAAAACTGCTGTTCGTATGTATGTCCTCCAGTCCCTCTTGGGTGAGCAAGTTTGTACTTCTCATTGATATAATCATTGATGTCCTTCAACTTACTCAGGATATCGTAACTGCTCATCCTGCCCATGCGTTATATATAAACCGGGAAGTTCGTTCCTTTATATATAAAGCAATGGCGTAATTCGTTACGGTTTTTATAAAGTAAATATACTATAATAGTGTCCCACACCCCGTATATTAAATTAAATTTAAAGATATACATCTTATAAAGATAAGGCTGTTATAAAGCAAAAATGTACGATGATTATGGACTTAAAGTTGCAAGTGATTACGAAACCAGATAAATAAATATTTAGAAATGCTTAAAAAATCCAGTCCAGTTTTTCAAACCATGAGTTCAGATAATGAGGAAGAGTCAATAAAGGAGCAAATTTTAAAGCGCATTATCTCTGAAAAACCTCGTTCGACAATTTCAAATGGGCCGGTTGAAGTTACTGACAATGATTTCAATCAGTTTATTTCTTCGCATGAAAATGCGGTTATTGATTGTTGGGCAGAGTGGTGCCAGCCATGCAGGCTTATTTCCCCAATAGTGGAAGAACTGTCAAGGAAATATTCTGGTAAGATATGGTTCGGCAAGCTAAATGTAGATGAAAATCAAAACACCGCAATGGAATATTCTATAATGGGGATACCTACACTTTTGATATTTAAAGGTGGTTCATTGGTAGATCAGATAGTTGGTGCAATGCCAAAAAGGTTAATTGAATCAAAAATAATTTCAGCGCTGGGGATAGAAGCATGAGTTTAATATCAGATGAAGATAAAAACACGTTAAAGGATGTTTTTGCCAAAAAGTTGGGCGGAAATATAAAGTTAATAGCATTTACCAAAAAAAATGATTGCGAATATTGCAACGAAATTGTTGAACTTGTAAAGGAAGTGTCAAGCCTAGATCAGAGAATAAATTATGAAATATATGATTTTGATGAAGCCACAGAAAAAAGAAAGGAGTATTCTGTTGAAATGGCGCCAGCCATAGCTATATCAGGCACAAAAACATCTAAGGTGCACTTTTACGGTTTGCCAGCAGGCTATGAATTCAGTGCTTTTATAGACGACATGATTGATATAAGCAAAAATTCCACAAGGCTTGCTCCGTCTACGGTGACCAAATTAAATTCTGTAGACAAGGATGTCAAGATACAAGTTTTCGTTACTCCTTCGTGTCCATATTGCCCACGGGCTGTCAGGATGGCGCATCAATTTGCCATGGTAAATGATCATATTGATGGTAATATGGTGGAGGCGCTTGAATTTGAAGAGCTCGCTAATGAATACGGCGTTATGTCGGTTCCCCACATAGTGATAAATGGTAGTTATACATTTATTGGGGCTGTACCTGAAACACAGTTTTTAAATTACCTTTTTGATGCTTTACAGGGCGGTCAGGGGCCATCTGAAGGTGGAGAGGTCAGCTCAATTTAGAGCTGTCTAAAATTTCTGAGGGGCTATCAAAATCAGTTATAGATAATTTATCGCGCCTTTCTAAATATGAAACAGGTAAAAAGTAAACTCTTTTGAGCACGCTGGGTATTGCCTTTACATTATAGTTTTTATAATTAGTAAGAGTTTCACACGCAGAAAGAACTGACGATGTTCTATAAGCTGCATGAATGACTTCTATTCTTCCGTCATTCCATATGGGTATAACGCCATCTACATCCATTTTTTCCAAGTAACTATCTAGTAAATTTAAAAAATTGCTAGTTACTAAGGGAGAATCAGCTGAAACTATTGCAATTTTTGAGTTGGTGCTGGCACGAGCGGCGGACATTATTCCTATAAGGGGGGAATATTCATCAATTTCATCCTCAACCACTTTTATCCTGTCTTTTATTTTATCTGAGATGTTAAATTTCAGAGATTTTACCGATAAAATAATTTCATTTGCTTGAGAATTTAAGGCAGCATATAGAACCCATTCTAGCATTGTCCTAGTTCCAATCTGAAATAAAAGCTTGTTTGCACCAAATCTGGTAGATTTTCCTCCAGCAAGAACTGCTATCGTGTATGTCATCTTGTTGTTAATAATAAAGGATTTACTATATTACCGTATTGTTCCCCTGCTTCTATAAGCCTTTTTTCCTGATCAGACAATATTTTAAATACTTCATCAGGTACTGTTTTGAAATTTCTATAATTATTAATTATCCTCCTAACTTTTTGTAAATTTTTATCCACTTTTATTGAGAATTGTTTGGAATAAAGCTCCCTAGAGTATTTTTTGTTCAAAGTTTTATCAAAAAGGCTTTGAAGTAAATCATATGTTGGAATGTATCCGGTGGGCATTTCAATTACGGCTACATTTTCGTTGGATCGCAATTCCATCCATTTAAACCAGACACGCTTATCGGTTTTATCAGTTAGATATTTGCCATTTTCATCTTTTAAAAAGTAATTTACTGCAAACACCTTTGGGGGGTTTTTAAGATTTTTCCCAAATTCTATATAATGCTTTAAGTAATCTCCTATGTTAACTGATAAAAAGTCCAATATCGCCATCGGATTAAATTCTCTGATGTCGGTTGTATCTATCGTTGCTGCAGTGCTTTGAGACTCTATAGAAGCGCCATAGGCTATTATACCATGACTCCAGTTAAACGATTCCTGAATGGGAACCCATGTGTCATAATCCCTTCCGCCATAGACTATTCCTTTTACAGGTACTCCAGCGGGGTTATCATATGCTTGATCTAAATTGGGGAAATTTTGTAAACTGACGGTAAATCGCGCATTTGGATTAGAAATTGGTGATTTTTTTCCTCTGTACCAGTTGCCGGTGTAGTTTATTCCTTCTGACGGCTCATCCAGACCGTCTCCATTCCACCTTACTTCATTCTCGGGCGTAATTAAAACATTTGAATATATTACTTCTGATTCCCCATGTAAAACTTGCCATATGATTGGGTCATCTTTATTGTTTATGCCATCGATGACCCCAAATACGCCCTTATCTGTATTAACGGCCCTAACTTCGCCATTTACATTCTTCAGCATAGCTATATCATCTCCTACCAGAGATTCGCCCTGCATCATTGCAGTGGAGGTTTTTCCGCACAATGAAGGATAAGCACCTGTAAAATAGCTTCTCCTATTGCCATTGTTTATTCCTACAAGCAGCATATGTTCCATGAGCCAGCCCTCTTCCAATCCCCTTTTAATCCCCAGCCTTAATGCAAGTTTTTTTAAACCTACTGTATTGCCAGCATATTGGGTGTTAGCGCTGTAGGTAATCCCCTCATCGACATCTATAACGATCCTTCTTAAATCGACATCCTTAGATATGCCATTTTGAAGTTCACCTTCTGAATGTACTAAATAGAAAGGTTTACTCTTAAGTGGTTTATTAAAAACGTCATAGGCATTCCTGTACAGGAGCTCCTCTGAATGCATTACATAACTGGAATCTGTAATCTGTACCGCTGGAATAGAAAAATCTGAATTTTTAGGTCCCAATATATAGAACCCGACAAGCATCTCCTTTCCCTTCATTATTCCCCTCATTATTGAAAAAACTTCTTCCAGTGCTATCTTCCTTTCCGCATAATTCTTTATCCCGTCTATTTGGTTGTCAGATACAATGTAGGTGTGATTTCTGTCCCTTCCCTGATCATTGATTCCATCAAAATGTACTGTTTGAGATTTACTCCTTGTAGGCATCTCCTCTTTTTCGGCTAGCGCCTTATTTTTTATATAATTTATATCACCAATTGACCCAGAATTTATAAAGATTCTGGACGGCAACAGCAATTCATTAAGGGCAGCCAGCTTATTTATAATGCCCTTATCATAAATTCTAAAAAGTTTTGATCTATTTTCAGTGTCCAGCACGGCATACAAGCTATCATACATATGCAAAGCGCTTCTTGGAACTATTTATTTTAAGTTTTACTGTTTATATTCAGTTAAAATTAAACATTGAATAAATTCGGCGCACTTTTAAGGCACTTAAAGTAACATTTTTTAGTTGCCATATTTATTTTATGTAGTTCATGACAGTTTATATAAAGGCTGAAAGGAATGCTGTAGCGGAAAGGGCAATCATATCTGGAGATCCTAGCAGGATTAATCAGTTAGCGGAAATGTTAGAAGGAGCAAAAATGATCAGCGATTCTGGAGGCTTCCTTGTATATACAGGAACATATAAAGGAACCCCGGTAACTGTTGCGACGCACGGTATTGGTGGGACTTCCGCCTCAATAATAATAAATGATCTAATATCGCTGGGTGTAAGGAAAATCATCAGGCTTGGTACTGCAGGATCATTAAAGGAAGATATAGAAGTTGGGGATGTTATAGTTGCCACAGGAGCGCATTATTCACCGGGAGGAGCCCTTGGGTATAACTGCGGGAAATTCATATCTGCTGCCCCTGATTTTACACTTACTAAGAAATTATATCAATCACTCAAAAGTGCTAACATAAAGGTCCATTTGGGGACTGTATTTTCCAAAAACGCCTTTTATACGTTAGAAGATTTAAATCCGTGGCTCATATCAATAGGAGTACTATCACTTGAAATGGAATGTGCCACTCTCATGATTATATCGCGCTCGCATAAAGTTAATTCGGCCTGTGCTTTAATAGTCAGCGATAACGTAGTAAAGAAATCCAAAATGTATACGGCGGCAGAGTTAAAAAACTTTGTAAGCGTAGCGTCACATGCAGTTATGGATTCAATTATATCTTAAGAAAATTTTGGTCTTTTGCTTATGATAGGATTAACATACATAGGCCTTCTTGGCATATTCCCCTGCATTGCCCTAAGTTCTGCCCTAAGTTCATTAATATTTAATTGCCTTGTCTGTTCCTTACCTATTTTTTGTCCAACCCTTATTACTGCACTGTATACACCGCTAGAGATCTCCTTTTCTCCCAATACTATGAGAACTGGTACCCAAGAAGCCTTAGCTTCAGCTACCTTTTTTGCGAGAGTTAAATCTCTATCATCAACTCCTACCCTGTAACCCTCTTCTTCCAGTTCGCTGGCCAGTTTTAATGCAGAATCAAGTTGTTCCTTAGATGAAACAGGTATGACTCTAACCTGTTCCGGTGATAGCCAGAACGGCAGTAAAGGCACAGTACCGTGCTTTTCCATCCAGGCAGCAGATTCAAGCATTGATGCAAGAGCGCGCTCTATGCTTCCAAAGCTTGATGCATGTATTATAAATGGCACATGGACCTTGTTTCCACTTTCATCAGTATAGTTTATGTTAAATCGTTCACCGTTTTTTATATCCCATTGTACTGTAGAAATCTGCAAATTATTGCCATCAGGGAATATCGCTTGAAATTCATTCTTAAAAGCATAATAATGTGTCATACGGTTCATTAATTTGAAAAACGCAGGCTTTTTTACATTTTTTAATAACTCCTTAAAATATGGCTTATATTTTTCGTAGTATTCATCAACAATTTCAAATCCGAGGACCCAATGTTCTGGAGCTATAATATCATCCATTAATTGTTTAAACAACGCAGTGAGTTTTGAAAATTCTTCCCTGGCAACAGACTCACTTTGACAGAATGCATGGTGATCAGTCATTAAGAAAGTCCTTACTCTCATAAGCCCTACGACCTCACCGCTCTGTTCCTTTCTAAAACACTGAGCTTCTTCATAAACTTTAAACGGCATTTGCCTGTAACTTATATTGAGCTTTTGCACAAAGGGAAATGCGCCGGGGTCGCTTGCGAATCTGAGCACCATATTTTCACCTTCGATCTTGTAATCCCTTTCATGAAATTCACCCTGTAAAAGAGATATAGATTCTATATCTGTTCTGTAAACTAGTGGGTTCTGCATTTTTATTGCACCCCATTTCATGGCTAGCTTCTGAGCATATTCGAGTATCAAATCCCTTATGATAACACCATTGGGGTACCACTTAAGGTGCCCTATGTCGCTTTCTGGGCAGTAATCTACAAGTTCTAGCTTTTTCATCTGCTTTATGTGTGCAGGTTCTTCTTTATGAAGTGGTTTACCAACAAGCTCATTTTCTACAAACCTTTTTAATGCATCGTTCCTAGCCAATGGAACGGATTGTTCCAACTTGTCAGGGAACACTTCATATTCTTCGCCGTTTTCATCGATAACAAAATATCTGTAAAACTTTTCCTTAGGTTCAAATTTGGCCCTCTTTTTGCCGCCCTTGATTGTACGAAGCGATTCTGCCAGGGGATGACCTTTTAATGATAGTGTAAAGGCTTTATTCCAGCCAAACGGTGCCTTATCAACAATCAGCCCAGACTTGTTTAAAAAATCAAATAAGCCATTAAATAGTTTACGTGAATAATCAGGCGATGCAAGGTTTTCACTTAAGTGAGAATATGGATAAATTATTACAACATTTCTTTCCCCCAACTGTTTTAATTGATTTTTAATTTCATCGTAAACTTCTTCAAATAAAGATTCAGAATCATCCTTTTCTATAGTTGTAAACACCACTAATGCATTGCTATAAGATTTGGATAAGCCGCTTTTGGATTCATCCCTTATCTCACTTTCTGGTTCTACGGTTCGGTAGCTGAAACTATCGGTATCGAGTAGTAAAAGCTTCATATGTTAAGGCGCGTGCACAACCAATTTAAACGTTTTTGATGTCCGCAATTTAAACACTAAAACGCTTATCAGAATAGCATATTTCCATGATCTTTTAAAAGTAAATGGATCATTAGGGGCAGTTTACCCTGGTTATGAGTTTCCATATTTTATTACGTTATTAATTTCCAATTTATCTTCAAAGCTTTTTATAAACTTAAGATCTTTGATTATTTCGTGCGCATAAAGCGAAATTTTTACATTTGTATATGATTTAACTATAGTCATTTCCGGAGAAATTAGAAGCGCCTTTCTTTTGAATTTAAGTGGGCGTGATTTTATCTGCGCACCGTAAAGGCCAGCCATGGAGCCATCACAGTCAGATGCAAGTTCATAATCAAGCCCAAGCTCTGCAGAGTATTTTAAATGCATCTCAATACTATCTGGGCTAATACCAACAACATCTCCACCGTAAGACCTTATGTCGCTCAGCTTAGCTTGAAAAGCTTTGACCTCAAGAGTGCACCCAGCCGCAAAATCTTTTGGATAAAAGAACAAAATTAACCATTTTTTAGAATACCTTTTAGTATCAAGCGTACCAAAAGTAGACATAAGTGGTAAAATTATAGCCCGGTCACCTTCCTGTAATTTCTTCATGATATATCGAACTCATAGTACTTTAATATTAACTCTTATCTAAAATCGTTATTCTAAAAATCGTTAAGCTTAAAGATAGGCTGCAATGATATTGTCTGCATGTTAAATATCAGGCGGCCAAAAATCACGGTTGGGGGTGCGTTTGTAGCTCTTATTTTTTCATTATTGCTGGCGCTCGCACTATATGTAAGAATTATGCCAGCAAAGTATGGATTATATTTAAATGAATTTGATCCATATTATCACTACTATGTAACAAATGTTGTTGTTAATGACCTTTTGACCTATGGGTTGGGTGGAATTTCTAAGTACATGCATACGGTAAGTTATTATTTCTGGTATCCTTGGGGGAGGAACTTTGCAACCACGTCCCCGTCTGGATTGTACTTTATGGTAGCCATATTCTACATAATAGTACACTTTTTTGAAACAAAGCTAACACTTTATCAATTTACAGAAATTTTGCCGGTGATAGTAGGTGCTTTGATCAGCTTTCCTGTATATTTTACAGCAAAGGGTCTTACAGGCAACAAATATGTCGGCTTAATTGGAGTTCTTCTTCTTAGTTCTGTGCCAGGATTACTGATTAGGACAGACTGGGGTTGGTACAAGGGCACTCCGTTTGCTTTTTTGTTCATGCCAACAGCAATAATGCTTCTTGTATATGGATTTGACAAAAATAAGGGCAAGCTTCTTTTAGCGCTAATTGCAGGCTTTTTAGTTGGTTATGCACAAACCATGTGGGGGGGTTCAGAGAACCTGAACGGCGTTATTGCCCTTGCGTTTCTGTTCTTACCGCTATATGCTAAGCTTGATTTGAAAACTATTGAAGCAGAAATCCTCTATGTTATAGGTGCCATGGTGGCAATCATTTATCCTGTACCTGGTATTGGATGGGCATATTCACCAACCATGCTTCTGCTCTATCTATCAATCATTGTTTCCACACTTTATATAATTAATGACAAGCTAAAGCTGTTAAGCAGAAGAAACTTCTTTATATCTGTTTTTGGCGTTATAGTTGTAGGTCTAGGTGCGGTTACAGTTGTGCTACCACACTTGGTCAATCTAAGATACCTTTCAGCTTTAGATTTCCTGCTCAGGATAAAGCCTTCAATTGTTAGCACTGTAGCAGAACAGCTTCCAATTTCAGGACTAGATTTAGCGTTCACATATGGATTAGCGCTCTTGCTCAGCATAGCAGCAGGCTATTACTTGATAAAGAAAAGGACTGTCGGTTCAGTGATTGTGGCACTGTTTTTGCTTTGGAGCTTTTATATCGGCTCGTCCATGGGAGAATTGCTGGATTATATCGGGCTTGCGGCAATAATTGGAGCTCCTATAGGAATATATTATATTTTTGAAAATATAAAACTGGCCCCCTTAAAGGAAAAGAAATCTAAAGTCAAGGGTAAAAGCTACAGCTATTCATATGAAAAAGGTGCTGTGGCTGTGGCTCTTATAGGATTACTTGTTGTGCCAATTGGCTATTACTGGGTTCCCGCAAACAATGCACCAGTTACGATAGTTAATTCAGCTACTATACTAAACGGGGTTGTGCCGGCATGGACCGATGCTCTTAACTGGATGTCAAATTCTTCAAACATGCCTCCCCACTCTGTCGTAGTAGCGTGGTGGGATTATGGTTACTGGATCACGGTAATGGGTAATCAGACAACGGTTATTGATAATGCAACAATCAATGGTACACAGATAGGATTGGTGGCTAAAATGTACCTTTCACCCACAAATGAAGCAATAAATATATTCCATAAATTACATGGGCAGTATGTTGTAGTATTTGCTACAGGTGTGGACTTGTATACCGCAACGCATGACCAGTACCTGTATGGCTATCAAGAAACAGGACAACTTTATGGAATAGGAGGTGATGAAAGTAAGGTTAATGCCATGATAGTATGGGCACACTGGGAATCAAACCAATCAACATATATATCATCCAACGGAATGTTAACACCTTATTTTTGGAACGATACGCTGCTTGGGCACTTGGAACCGTTAAGGTATTTGGGGTGGGGGCAAATAGACACCTCTACTGGTCAGGTGGTAAACATAACACCTAATTACGTTAATTCTAGCACTTATTACCAGATACCACTATTTTCCTATCAGCCGTACTACACTTCAAATTCCACACCTTTCAGCCTTGTTTATTCGTCTCCTCTACAACTGGCATCTAATGGAATGTGGGCTCAGGTGTTGATATACAAATATGTCGGAAACTCAACGAATACAAGCGCTTAGGGAAGCATACAGATGGTATTATTTTAACAGAACAGACGAATTAATATCACCGTCTGAAATTTCAAAAAGGGAATTCGGTTACAGGGACTTCAGCGGATCAATGATAAGGCACATCCAGTTAAGATCTAGTGGGGAGCTTTACGCGCTTGCACTCAAGTCAGTGCCAAGATCAATTTACTATTCTGTCGCTTATTATTCTGATCCATCTGCTCCAATGGAATCAAAGGGTAGACAAGGGAGTGACCTAGTATTTGATATAGATTTAAAGGATATAAGCAAATCATACAACAAGAACGAGTTTTGGATTTGTAGCGTTTGTCATACTATAGGTGCCGGCCCAGCACCAAACGAGTGCCCCAACTGTTCATCAAAGCAGGTTAGAAGCATGGGATGGATCTGTAATGAATGTATGAACGAAGTCAAGCAAGCAGCCATCGACCTTGGCGATATATTGCAGAATGATTTCGGTATGAGCAAAGACGAAATTAAAACATACTTTTCAGGAAACCACGGTTTTCATTTGCATGTTAATTTAGCAGAATTTATTACCCTGTCTTCAAAGGAAAGGGCAGAAATATCGGATTATATAAGAGGAACAGGATTTGAAATTAAAACATACATTTCCAACGTTCCCGTACAGGCAAAGGGTTCAATTAAAGAAAGGAAACATGTAAACATAGACCCCCAGGTAACGATTGACGTATCAAGAATATTCAGATTGCCAGGTTCGCTACACGATGAATCTGGTTTGGAAAAAAAGTTATGTGAGCGCGTTGAATCCTGCGATCCATTGACGGATGCTGTTAACCTCTCAGAAGAACCCATTAATTTGAGGGTTTATTATGCACCAGAATTTATGCTCAAGGGAATTAAATTTGGCCCATATAAAATGGAAAATGTAAAATTACCAACCTATGCAGCAGTTTATCTTATGGCGAAAGACCTTGCTGATCCGCTTACGGACAATGCATAGGGTGCATTGAATCATGATACATTTCTATGAATAAAATGGTGTTCATCAATAAAGGTTAAATTGCCAACCAAAAAATATCAATTTATGATAGAGTGGTCACTTGAGGATGGAAAATACCTAATAGATATATCACGCCAGGCCATAAAACATTATGGATTGACTAGGAAGTACTTGGAAGTGGAAAAAGCCCCAGCAAAATATCAGGTGAAGAGTGGAGCTTTTGTAACTGTTAAGGATAAAAAAAATCAATTGCTGGGATGTATAGGCAGGCCTTACCCCTCTGATACTTTATTGAAAAATGTCATTCAATCAGCTGTGGACGCTGCATATTATGACCCTAGATTTGAGCCATTGGACCCCAAAAACGCAGATAGCGTGCTTCTGGAGGTTAGCATACTTTCTCCGCCAGAAGAAGTCAATTTTAAAGTACCAGAGGAGCTTGTAAATAAAATTAAGGTTGGCAGAGACGGTATTATAGTAGAGTGGGCACTAGGCAGTGGCCTGCTTCTTCCACAGGTACCTGTAGAAGAGGGCTGGAGCGTTGAGGAGTACCTTTCCTATGGCTGTCTTAAAGCCGGTGGCGATAGAAATTTGTGGAAAAGGGGAAATATGAGAATTTACAGATTTACAGCCAGCGTTTTCTCTGAGCTGCAACCAAACGGGCAAGTAGTAAGGATCAATCTTGGAACGTAAGTGGTATTTTTCCGTTTACGGCAGCGGCTTGGGTCACATATCAAGGAGCCTTTGGATAGCAAACATGCTTCCTGGGCAGAAGTTCTTTTCAACATGGGGTGAAGCACTTGATATGATAGATAGTGGAATGATCTCTTTGCCTTCAACACCTCTGGATGTTGTCTGGACATCAGAGGGAAGAATGTCATTTAGAAAGACGGTAAAAAGATTTTATTCAGTTTTTAGTATACCTGCTTTGCAGATATCCGAGGAAGCAAACAAAATAAAAAGGATAAATCCAAATGTAATTGTTTCAGATTCAAGGATTTCACCTATAATAGCGTCAAAAATTTACGGTAAACCATCGGCGCTTATTATAAATCAAGCAAAGATACTGCTGCCGCTTAGAGAATCGCTGGCTTCTAGGGCTATAGAAAGGCTTACTGGAGAATTGCTTTCACTTATTTGGAGAATGTCTGATCTGATAATGATACCGGATCTTCCTCCGCCATATACACTCTCATATCAAGGAATAAGCTCCAAGGTAATTTGTGGCAAGCGAAGGTTCTTTGGATTCTTTTCTAAAAGGCCATCACCTTCAACAATAAATATCAGGCAAAAATTTGGATTGAAAAGTAAGGTAGCATATGCTGCAGTCAGTGGTCCCAAACCTACAAGGGATTTTTTTGTAAATCTTCTGGTAAAGGTAGGTAAATGTCTTCCGAGTGATGTAAGCTTGGTCATAAGTGAGGGTTCAGTAAACGAGGAGGGCAAAGTTGAGAGGCTCGATAACGTTCTCAAGTTTGGGTGGGACAGTTATAGAAACGACTTTATGAATCAGGCAGATATAGTAATTTTAAGGGCTGGCCTAACAACCCTTGGGGAGGGAATAATGGCCGGCAAGCCTATGATGCTATTTCCCATAGCATTGCATGGAGAACAAATATCAAATGCTCTCAGAGCAAAGGAGATGGGAATCGCTAGAGTTTATGACCAATACACTGCTAAGCCCGAAACCATATGCAGGGAAATAGTTAGCACAATAGGTGATTCTGAGATTAGAAGAAAAGTGGAGTTCATAAGTAAAATTGCGCTGGAAATAAAAACCGAGGAAATGGTAAAAAGCGCCCTGGAGAGCTTAGCTGATAAATGAACGATCTTCCATCTTCAGGTTTGTATAAAAAGGGGTCGTTGGACCTCTATGAGTTGCTCAGGGAATCGCTTATGAGCCAGACCGGTGAATCTGGAATAGTTTTAAGTTACTTCGGAATAACCAAGAGGTTTAGTGAAAAGCCAGTAAAGAAGCTAGTTATAGAAGCTTACAAAGAATATGCTGATATTGCATTGAAAAAAATTTGTGAAAACGCCATAGAAAACCATTCTCTAAATGATTGCAGAATTTTTCACCTTGAAGGTCAATTTGACCCTGGTGAGCCAATTGTTCTCATAATTGTATCTAGCAGAAGCAGAGTGGGAGCTTTGAGTGCAATGCCTGAAGTGGTTGAAAGATACAAAAAGGAACCCACGATATGGAAAAAGGAAATATACGATGATGGCACCTCGAAGTGGATAAAGGAATGACGCTGGGACTAGGAATAGAAAGCACAGCCCATACATTCAGCGCCTCTGTAGTTGATGATAAAGGGAAAATATATGCAAACGTAAAAAGCATATATAGGCCACCATCGGGCTCTGGCATCCACCCAAGAGAGGCCTCTAGGCATCATGCGGAAGCAGCACCTTCGGTTTTAATGTCTGCGCTTAAAGAATCAAATACAGATTATAAATCTCTTGACTTTATAGCTTATTCAGCAGGCCCTGGTTTGGGGCCGTGTCTGAGGGTAGGCGCAACAGTAGCCAGGTTCATATCAGCCTATTATGGTATACCCTTGGTACCAGTTCATCACGGCGTAGGTCACATAGAACTGGGCTCAATGTTAACTGATGCCAACGACCCCCTTGTCTTGCTTTTGTCTGGTGGCCATACCATGGTTCTAGCAGCGGTAAATGAAAGATGGAGAGTTTTTGGAGAAACTCTTGACCTGACGCTGGGGCAACTGATAGATCAGTTTGGAAGAGCGATAGGCCTTGCTTCCCCCGCAGGTCCAGCAGTGGAAAGGCTAGCAGAAAAAGGAACTAGCTACATAGATATGCCATATGTAGTAAAAGGCAACGATCTTTCATTTTCAGGCTTACTGACATCTGTAAAAAGAAAGATATTGAGTGAATCACAGGAGAACCTTGCATTTTCGCTGCAGGAAACAGCATTTGCCATGTTATCGGAAGTTACAGAAAGAGCTCTTGCACTAATTCATAAAAAAGAGTTGCTAATTGTAGGTGGCGTTGCAGCAAATGCTAGACTTCAGCAGATGATGAAATTAGTATCCAACAGGCATGGATGTGAAATAAAGAGTGTGCCAATAGAATATGCGGGGGACTGTGGAGCACAGATAGCATGGACCGGTATGCGTTACTTTAAAAGTGGGTACACAGTTCAGCCGCAGCGCGCTTTTGTGAGTCAGTCTTGGAGAATAGATGAGGTGAAATTACCATGGAGAAGTTAATTGCTAGGGGGGCAGAAGCAGACATTTATTATGGAAAATGGGGACCCTTGGGAGCAGTTTATAAGGTGCGCACCTGCAAGCCTTACATGTTAAGGGAACTGGATGAAAGGATAAGACGGCTGAGAACAGTAAGAGAGGCAAAGATGTTAAGGACAGCAAGAAGCGCTGTGGATACGCCCCATGTGTTTTACGTTTCCCCAAAAAAGTTTACAATAATTATGGAATATATAGATGGAAAAAGGATGCTGGACATCATAGACAGAGAACCAGCCAAGGGTAGGGTTATCGGGGAAATTTTGGGGAAACTGCATATGCTAAACATAATACACGGTGACCCCAACACCGCAAATTTTATTTTCAATAGCATAAAGGGGAAATGGTTTTTAGTTGATTTTGGCCTTTCTTACATTAGTTCTAGAAAGGAGGACAGGGCTGTGGATCTGCATCTAGCCAAGGAAGTGATTTATGTTCAGCATCCAGCCCGATTTAATGAAATTATGGAGGGATTTTATAAGGGCTACGTAAGCGTTTTGAGCGGCGGGGAAGAAATAATAAAAAAAATTGAAGAAATAGAAAAAAGGGGGAGGTACGCGCGCAATAGGTCATTTTATTTTTGAGTTTGCATATGATGAACTAGCCTGCGGATACTGGAACATAACAGGTTGAAATATTTTAAATAAAAATTAGGAGTTTAGGGAAGTGCGAAACTTCTGTGCTTTAGCAAAAAAGTGACTCATATTACAAATCCATGAGCAAGAAAGCTCCGACATTCATGGAGGAGATGAATTGAAGTATTTATTTTTTATTAATGAGAATAACATAATAGAAGCATGCGTCGAACAAATACAGCCATTGCCGGAAAGGAAACCAGAGCTAAATTAACTGCTCTTGGTAAGGCATTTGTGAACTGCTGGAACTATTCATAAATAATAACGCGAGTTAAGCAGGTTAGCAAGGAATACGGCATGAAAGCCTGTTAATGAAGCAAATACCTCGAAGACGTGTTCTCTGTGTGGGAAAATACATGAAAATGGAAGAATAAAGAGGGGTTTGTTCGAGTGTCCTCACACTGAGAATGTAATAAACGCTGATTTGAACGGAGCAATAAACATGATAAAACATATCCCCAAGTCCGATGAGGATAGGGGTAAGTGGCTTAAGGCACAGCCTGTGGTCTACCGTCGGAGCGGGGTGGGTAACCACTAGCAATTAAGCCATGAGAATGAAAACGGTAAACCACGAACCAATGATCAGCCTTGAAGGAACTACATTTCCTTTAGGGCTGTGAGGATGTCAGTTAACATTTACGGGCCCGGCGGGATTTGAACCCGCGACCTCTGGCTTCGGAGGCCGGCGCTCTATCCATGCTGAGCTACGGGCCCACAGTATCAAACTGATTTACGTATCCATCAAGCTCATTTACAAAACTGATTAACTTATTTATTGGCACTATTGGTGTGTTATACAGTTGTTTATCAAATCCTTCATAAAGAGTCACGATTACGGGGATGCCCAGTAATCCCTTGAAGTATCTCATTACCAACTTGATTCTGGCTTTCTGCATCTGCACGGCTCGGCCCAACGAAGATCTTCCCATTATTTTCCAGTGTTTACAGTCTATTCCTATCAAATACCTGCTATTGTGGGCAAGTACGTCTATTTCTTTTCTATTAATTCTATAGTTTAAATCTACCTCAAAACCTTTTTTTTCCATTATTAATGCGGTTAATTTTTCAAATTCATTCCATGTAAGGATTTCGCTGAGTTCTTCGATTGTTAGATTATTATTTATTTTAATATCCTGATTAGCAGGTTTTACTTTTCTTAGAAGTTCTATTAACTCTTTATTGTAGTTTTTTGGCCATGACATAAGCATTTTCACCATCACTGTAATAATATGGTATTGTTCTTATTATTGAAAAGCCGAGCTTTTTATAAAGTTCCAGTGCAGGCTCATTGTTAACCCTCACCTCCAGATAGATTTCAGAGCATCCATTATCCTTCATTTTTTTCATAGATTCTTCAAGCAATGCAGTCCCCAAGCCTTTATTTCTGTGCTCTTCAAGGACAGCTATTGAGACCACATGGCCCTTTTTAACAAAGCTAAAGCCGAAGTTAGATAGTCCTCGTTCTAACCTGTTCATCTCGTACCCTACAACCTTACCATTAAGCTTTACAACTAAAAAGCCGTCGGGAAAATTGTCATAGATCTCCTTGTAAAATTCCGGCGTATAGTGCTCTGGTAACGTTGCTTCATTAACTTTCATTACTTCCCATATATCATCTTCTATAGCTTCAAGCAACAAGTATGGTCCTATTGATTGTTGCATTTGATTTATTGGATTGTGCCCTTTTATAATTTCTTCTGTTCATTGCTGTAATCGTCAAAAAGCCATCCAGTAACACCCTCCTTAACTACGTAAACCTCTTTTATCCCGGCTCTTGTAAGTACTCTTGCAGCTTCGGTGGCTCTCCTGTTAGTTCTGCAGATGCAAATAATTTTGCGAAACCCTGCCAAATATGTTAAACTTTCAGCTATACCATTCAAGGGAATGTTGACAATATTATCACCTTCAACTCTGTAAAGCTCGAACTCTTCTGGTTCTCTGACATCTACCATTATTATACTGCCAGACTTGAGCATCTTCTGAGCTTCCTGTTTTGATATATTTTTTATCTGCATATTATCCGATATTTAAAAAAATTATTTTAGCTTTTAGGATAAATTTCTTTAAAAAATTTAATTTAGATCGTAAAGGATTTTGAAGCTCTAATAAGGCGGTCGTTGATTATCCTCATATTTTCATTACCAATGTTGTTTTCAGCCTTTTTCCAGTAAACAGCCGGCTTAATTGCTTCTGCATGTGTCTTTATAGCCTCCGAATTATCGAGCATGTCCTGCATGATCTGTTCAAGAACATAATTCATTTTAAATTTAGGTTTAAAACCGAGCTTTTTTAGCGTCCTATGAGAAACTCTATATTGGTGTCTCTGCTTCTCAACGCGCGGATCCTCGACTTTTTCATATTCAGGGTTAAAACCATACTTTCTAGCTATCCTTTCAGCCTTTTTTGCAAGCTCGATTGTGCTGTAGATTTCCTCCATCTGGTTTACAACCCTGTATTCTCCTTCATCAGCCGGCTTTTGTCCCAGCAGGAACAGGCAATCTATGCTGTCCTGAAGAGAGAGGAAACTTCTTTTCATCAATCCAGTGCCATAAATTAGGATCTTATTAAATGCAATTATCTGTGCAAAGTACTTGTTCATGACAGTTCCCCACACGCCATCAAAGTCAAGGCGGGTGTTCAGTTCGCCGTTTACCAGATCCTCAGTTCTGCTCCCATATACTACCCCCTGTTGCACATCTGTAGCTGTGATATTCCAAACCTTGTTGGCAAATATTATATTATATGTATCAAAAACCTTGCTTATATGGTACCATGAACCTGGATCTCGTGGTATCATTATTCTATGATTTTGACCCCTGTATTTAACGTTCATCCATCCCTCTTCGATATTATATGATGGTGTGCCATATTCACCCATGGTTCCCATCTTAATTATATGCGTTTTTGGGCTATGGTTCTTCAATGCAAAAATTAAATTGAGGTTAGTAAGTACATTGTTGACCTCAGTGTAGACTGCATGTTCCCTATCAATCATTGAATATGGGGCGCTTCTCTGTTGCGCCAGATGATATACTGTATGAGGCTTGTACTTGCTGACTAGGTCATCTATAAAATCGCCGTTAGTCAAATCTCCTATAATTATTTTTAGGTTGTTTTTTCCATATTCCTTTTTAAATGCTTGTACTCTTTGTTCTGGAGAGCCTATTGGAAGTGCTGAAGTGCCACCAACCTCTTCAACCAGCTTTCTTGTAACTAGATTATCGATGCCTATAATTTCCTCATCAAGCTCACGTGCAAGTCTGACGGAAAGAGGCCAGCCGATATAGCCATCCGCGCCAAGCACAAATACTGTCAATTTAATTATCTATTACAAATGTAGTTAATAAGCTTTATTAAAAAATGCATGTAATCATTTTACAAAACAATAATTAATGCAATCAAACGGTAAATGATCAATATAAACTCAGGTTTTGATACTTTAAAAGCAATCAAGTGCGCGCAATTAGTATTTTGGGAGTTGCACCCTCTCACGGTAAAGCTTCCCCGTTCTGGGTTAATCCACAGCGAGTTTCAACGATGCACCAGTAGTGCCACACCATAGGTGTATACGCAGGTGTAAATTCTAAACATCCTACCAGCGCATTCTACTGTTCATCGCAGGTCAAGCCCTAAAATGTTCAAGCCTTTCATAATGTCCTGTTATTTAGTTAAATAAGGCTGGTCGTTGAGTGTTTTCTCCTTTTTGGGTAGAGCACAGGCATCAGTGCAAAAGTTCGTGCATCTAAACGCTGAGAATTACCGCTTCTCCCAAACTCCTAACTTTTAATTAAAAACCAGCACTGCATGCTCACTGACATCCTCACAGCCCTAAAGGAAATGTGATTCCCTTAAGGCTGATCATAGGTTCGTGGTTTACTGTTTTCATACTCACTGTTTCATTGCTAGTGGTTGCCCACCCCGCTCCAGCGATAGACCACAGGTTGCGCCTTCAGTTAGCCATTTTCCCTCATCGGACTATGTTTCATCATGTTTATTGCACCGTTCAAATCAGCGTTTATTACCTTTCCCGTGTGAGAACACTCGAACAAGCCCCTCTTTATTCTTCCATTTTCGTGAATTTCCCCACACAGAGAACACGTTTTAGATGTATTTGCCTCATTAACAGGCTT
>Ga0080003_1000591_pt1 | contig 23163 bp, 35 predicted proteins | sample JossMetagenome_FD_69206 | JGI IMG/M metagenome (GOLD analysis project Ga0080003, IMG submission 69206) | Hot spring microbial communities from Joseph's Coat, Yellowstone National Park, USA - JC2_E (SPADES assembly) (version 2) | ecosystem: Environmental > Aquatic > Thermal springs > Hot (42-90C)...
CAACGTCATCCAGAAACTCTTGAGGTAGACGAGCCCAGTCTGCCGTCATCCCATCCACGCTCGTCACCGCCCGGAGCACAGCAACCTCGCCATAGCTTCGCTCATCCCCCACCACCCCCACCGAGCGAACCGGAAGAAGGACGACGAGGGCCTGCCAGACCTGGTCGTAAAGACCAGCTTCCCGCAGCATCTCAATGAAGATCCGATCGGCCTGGCGGGCAACCTCCAAACGCTCTGGCGTCACCTCTCCGAGAACCCGAATGGCAAGACCCGGCCCCGGGAACGGATGGCGGAGGCGGAGAGCTTCGGGAAGCCCCAATAAGCGGGCCAACGACCGGACCTCGTCTTTAAAAAGAGTGCGGAAGGGTTCCAAGAGCTCCATCCCAAGCTCCTGAGGAAGCCCTCCTACGTTGTGATGGCTCTTGATCTTCGCCGCTCCTTCTCCCCCTCCAGCCGATTCGATGACATCCGGATAGAGGGTTCCCTGAGCCAAAAACCAGTTCTCTCCGGGAAGCTGAGCTGCCACCTCGCGAAAGACATCGATGAAGGTATGCCCGATGATCCGGCGTTTCTCCTCCGGATCGACAACACCTCGAAGCGCACTAAGAAAGCGCTCCTTTGCGTCAACGACCTGAAGCTCAGGACCAAGGGAAGCCAAAGCAGCTTCGACCTCCTCTCGCTCTTTCCAACGAAGCAGCCCGTGGTCGACGAAAACAGCGTGGAGCTGGGGGCCGACGGCTCGATGAAGCAAGAGAGCCAGGGTCGAAGAGTCGACTCCCCCCGAGACAGCCAGCAAGACCGGACGCTGACCGACGCGGGCACGAATCTCGTCAATCAAGGCGTGGAGCGTCTGTTCTGGGCTCCAGTCGCACCGGACATGAGCTTCTTTGAGAAAATTGGCCAACAGGTCGAGACCTCTTGGGGTGTGGACCACTTCAGGATGGAACTGAACCCCAAAGCGTCCCTTAGGCCCCTCGATCGCCGCGACAGGATTCTCATCGGTACGAGCGACGACGCTCCAGTCAGAAGGAAGACGGGTGACCGCATCAGAATGGCTCATCCAGACCTGAAGGCGGCGAGGGAGTCCTTGAAAGAGCTTACCTCCTTCGACCTCAAGCTCAGCCCGACCATACTCCCGGCGCCCAGCCCGACGGACTTCGCCCCCTGCTTCCTGGGCCAAAAGCTGCATCCCATAGCAAATTCCCAGCACCGGAAGCTCGAGCTCGAGGACCCCCGGAGCCAAGCGGGGCGCCCCTGGATCGAAGACCGAAGCAGGACCGCCGGAAAGAATTAAAGCTTCTGGGCTCTCCAGAAGAATTCGCTCCCGGGAGGCGCTCCCGGGCAGAATCACCGAGTAAGCGCCTAGCTCCCGAATCCGGCGGGCGATGAGGCGGGTGTACTGAGAGCCAAAGTCCAGGATGACGACGCTCATCTAACGCTCCATCCAAGGCCGCGGAGGAGCGGGAGGAAGAACGGGCCAAAGGGAACGCTCCATCCGTTCCTTGATCTCGTTCAGAGCCGCATAGACCGAGCGAACCCACACCTTAGGATAGAGCGATCGCTTGGCAGCGAATTCCGCTTCATCAAAGACCTGAGCGGTATGGTCGGCCTTGGCTCGAAGGTCGAGCTCGAGATCGTATTGCCAGATCCGCGAGGCTTCAAAGACAGGAGGGGTCTGGAGGTTCCAGTAGTACTCCAAGACTTCCCCTTTGTCGTCAAGATCTGGCCCCCCTGAGTACCATCGACCGGGGAAGAAGGCAACCCGCCCCTCGTGCTCTAAGTGGATCTGACGTCCGCGGCTTTCATGATGAAACCAAGAGCCGAGCGGAAGGAGGGTCAAGAGGCCCTCCTCACGTACCTCCAAAACCTGGGCTTCCCACCAGTAATGGAGGCGCTGCTCCGGATACTTCCAAAACTCTACCCTGAGGACCTGGCCGGATCGATAAGGAACCACTCAGGCCTCAACCAGCTCGATGAGGGCTAAGGGCGCCCCATCCCCCTTTCTCCGCTCGGCGAGGTGAAGGAGGCGGGTGTATCCCCCTGAGCGCGAAGCATAGCGGGGGGCAATATCGTCGAAGAGCTTGCGGACCAGCTTAGGGTCTTGCAGATCCCTGAGCACCAGGCGGCGAGAAGCCAGGGTTCCTTTTTTGGATACCGTGATGAGGTGCTCAACAAACCCCCTCAGCTCCTTGGCTTTAGGCACCGTGGTGGTGATCCGGCCGTGTTCCAGCAGCGCCTTGGCCTGATTCCGATAGAGGGCCAGGCGGTGTGAGGAGGAGCGGTTGAGCCGACGACCCGACTTGAGGTGGCGCATGGTTCACTCCTTAAGGCTAAGACCGTGGCGGGCGAGGCAGTCCCGAATTTCCTGCACGCTTCGATCTCCGATGCCCGCTACCCGCCTGAGTTCTTTCTCGGACAGCGAGAGGAGGCTTTCTAGGCTCTCGATCCCCTCTTCCTTCAAGCTGTGAAGGACCCGGGTGGTGAGCCCTAAAGCCTCCAAGGTGAGTCCTCGCGGACCCTCGGTGGGAAGGGGCGCCGGGGGTATTTCCGGTAGGCGCTCGTGCACCGTCGGAACCTGGTCAAAGTACGAAAGCTGCTCTTTGAGAATGGCGACCGCTCGCTGCACGACCTCTAAGGGAGAGACTGACCCGTCTGTCCAGACCCGAAGGGTGAGCTTGTCGAGATCGGTCCGCTGCCCGAGGCGAGTGTCCTCAACCTGGAAGGCCACGCGCCGCACCGGTGAGAACATCGCATCGACTGGGATCGAGGAGATGCGATCTTTAATGCCGTGACGCTCGGCCGGAACGTACCCCACCCCCTCATCCACGCGGATCTCCATGACCAGCTTCCCTCCTTGATCCAACGTTGCGATGTAGAGGTCTGGATTGATGATCTCCGCATCAGGGGGAACTTCGAGATCCCGCGCGTAGACCTGGCCGGGACCCTTGGCCCGCAAGGTCAGGGTCTTAGACCCAGGGCTATGGAACTTCACGACCAGTTCCTTGATGTTGAGGATGATCTGAACGACATCCTCCCGCACCCCGGGAATCGCGGAAAACTCGTGAAGCACCTCCTCGATGTAGATGCTGGTCACCGCGGTGCCAGGGATCGAGGAGAGGAGGATCCGCCGCAGGGGATTTCCCAGCGTCACTCCGAAGCCTCGCTCCAGAGGCTCCAAGACAAATTCCCCGTAGCTGCCTTCCACCCGGGCCGTAAAGACTGGGACCTTACTCCGAATCGCTTCCACAGCTACCTCGAGTAGAACTCAATCACGAGCTGCTCGTTGACGGGCAAAGAGAGAGATTCGCGCTCAGGTACCCTCAGGAACCGCCCGACCTGGCGATCAGGGTTCCACTCCAGCCAGGGGAACGTCCGGCGCCCACGGAAGCGTTCGAGGTTCTCCTGGATCACCGGGATCTTCTTTGCCGCCTCAGTGAGGCTAATCTCATCCCCCTGGCGCAGGCGATACCCAGGTAGGTCGATCCGATTGCCGTTGACCAAGATGTGGCCGTGGCGGACGAACTGACGAGCTTGCCGCCGGGTGCTCGCGATCCCCAGCCTGAAGACCACGTTGTCCAAGCGGGATTCCAGCAGCTGGAGAAACACGGTTCCCGTTACCCCCTTCTTCTTCGAAGCTTCATCGAAGAGGTTACGGAATTGGCGCTCGGAGAGGCCATAGATGAAGCGGAGCTTCTGCTTCTCCCTCAAACGGACAGCGTAGTCAGAAGGGCGACGAGCTCGCTTTTGCCCATGCTGACCGGGAGGATTTGGACGCCGGTCCAGGTATTTCTGCACTTTCTCGGTCTCAGCGACATTGATTCCAAGCCGCCGAGCGATTTTGACAATTGGTCCACGGTAACGACCCATGTTTCCTCCGATCAGGAGATCTTGCGGAACTTCTTACGAGGCCGGCAACCGTTGTGAGGGACCGGGGTATCGTCGATGATCGAGCGAACCTGGATCCCTGAAGCCTGAAGCGCTCGGATCGCCTGCTCACGCCCAGCTCCGGTACCCCGAACCACCACATCGACGCTGGTCATACCGTAGTTCTGGGCTTTCTTTGCCGCATCCATCGCAGCCAACTGGGCAGCGTACGGGGTTCCTTTACGCGTCCCCTTATAACCGATCACGCCTCCCGAGGACCAGGTCAAAGGGTTGCCCTCAGGATCAGTAATGGTCACCACCGTGTTGTTATAGGAGGCATGGATGTAAGCCTTGCCAGAAGCCACTTGACGTTTGGTTTTCCTTCGGGTCTTCTTTGGCATAGATCCTCACTTCCGGGGAGCCTTTTTCTTCCCAGCCACCGTTCTCCGGGGCCCCTTACGGGTCCGCGCATTGGTCCTGGTTCGCTGGCCGCGGACTGGAAGACCGCGGCGATGACGAAGACCCCGATAGCAGCCGATATCCATCAACCGCTTGATGTTGGCTGCCACCTCAGCCCGCAGCTCCCCTTCGGTCTTGTAGTGGTTCTCCACATACTCCCGGAGCCGAGTCACCTCGCTCTCAGTGAGGTCCTTGACTCGGGTCGCAGGGTTGATGCCAGTAGCCGCCAGAGTCTCCTTAGCTCGGCTTAAGCCCACCCCATAGATATAGGTGAGGGCAATGTCGACCCGCTTATTCCGAGGAATCTCCACTCCCGCTATTCTCGCCATAGCTCCTCGCTATCCCTGCCTCTGCTTGTGGGTGGGGTCCTGGCAAATGACATAGACCCGGCCACGGCGCCGAATCACTTTGCACTTATCGCACATCTTTTTTACTGAAGCGCGCACTTTCATAAGCCCCCTCACTTGCGATAGATGATCCGCCCTCGGGTTGGGTCATAAGGGGTGATCTCCACAACCACCCGATCACCGGGCAAGATACGGATGTAGTTCATGCGCATCTTGCCAGAGATGTAGGCTAGAATTTCCGGGCCCGAGTCTAGCTGAACCCGAAAGGTCGTGTTGGGCAGCGCCTCGCTGACCAAACCCTCTGCACGGATGGTGTCTTTTTCCTTAGCCAAACCTTCCTCCTCAGCGCGATGTCGGTGCGCTTAGGCGTTCCTTGAGAGCCCCCGTGAGGAGCCTGGGGCCCTCCTCTGTGACGGCCACGGTGTTTTCGTAATGAGCAGCCAGGTTGCCCCGGCCCGAGCTGGCCGTCCAGCCATCTGACAATATTACCACGCTAGCTGGGTAAAGTGTCACCATAGGCTCAAGGGCTAGGGTCATACCCGCGCGCAGACGGGGACCCGTACCAGGGCGACCGAAATTGGGCACCTGGGGGTCTTCGTGCATTGAGCGTCCCACGCCGTGCCCCACCATCTCGCGGACCACCCAATAGCCACGCGCTTCCAAGGAAGCCTGGACTGCCGCCGAGACATCCCCAATGCGCGTCCCTGGCCGCATACGATCGAAGCCCGCCCAGAACGCCTCTTCTGTTGCGCGAATCAGGGCCTCGGCCTCCTCAGAACCTCGCCCTCCCACCAGATAGGTACGGGCCATATCGGTGACAAAACCCCGATAACCAAAGGCGAAGTCGACTTTCAGGAGATCCCCTTCTTGCAAGGGGCGCTCGCTGGGAAACCCGTGGACCACCACCTCGCCGAGAGACATACAGGTGGCGTAGGGATAGCCTTGATAGCCGATCTGGGGGGCAGTCCCACCGCGCGCTTGGATGGCCCGGCGAACCCAGTGTTCCAATTCCAGGGTGCTCACTCCTGGGCGAATCTGGGACTCCAGTTCGGCGAAGATCTCGGTGTGAAGGCGGCCAACTTCTGCCATCACCTCTAGCTCTTCCGGGCTCTTGATGACGATGGCCACTATACCTCCCCCAAGGCATGCGCGATGCGCGCAAAGATCTCTTCGGGGTCTCCTACCCCGTCGATGGGCACCAGGAGATTCCGCGCTTGATAGTAGTCGATGAGGGGCTGGGTCTTCTCGCGATAGACCTGCATCCGGGTGCGGATGACCTCTTCCTCGTCGTCCGCTCGACCTTCCTGCCGCCCTCGCAAGCGGCGCAACAACTCTTCGAGAGGAACCTCAATCGAAAAGACCGCAAGGAGGCGGAGCTCTTTCTCTTTGAGCAGCTGATCGAGGGCCACCGCTTGGGGAACCGTGCGAGGAAACCCATCAAAGACGACATCAGAAGGGGGCGTGAGCTCTTCGCGGATGAGCGAGAGAATGAGCTCGTCGGGAACCAGGTCTCCCCGTTCCATGATGGGGGCGACCTCTCGGCCCAAGGGGGTGCCCCGAGCCACATGGTCGCGGAGCACGTCTCCAGTGGAGAGCTTGCGGTAGCCGAAGCGCTGGGCAAGGCGGGTGGCCTGGGTTCCTTTTCCCGCCCCAGGAGGGCCCAGGAGGATGACAGCCTTAGAAGCGGCCTCGCCCACGGATCCGCCCCTTGGAGAGGAAACCCTCGTAGTTTCTTAGCATGAGCTGGGACTCGATCTGACGTAAGGTATCTAGGCCAACCCCCACCACGATAAGGAGGCTAATCCCGCTGAAGAAGAGGGTCTGGATGCCGGTGAGGTTTTGCACAATCGAAGGAATTGCGGCCACCAGACCGAGGAAGAGAGCCCCCCAAAGGGTGAGGCGGGAGATGATGTGCTCGAGAAACTTCACTGTGGGCTGCCCCGGACGGATTCCTGGGATGAAGCCCCCATACTCTCTTAGCTCTTCGGCAATCCTGCGGGGATCAAACTGAACGGCAGTATAGACGTAGGTGAAGCCGATGACCAGAATGACCTCGATGATGAGCCCCGAGGTATCGCTGATGTTAAAGAAGTTGGCAATCGCCTGAGCCACCGGAGATTGGCTAAAGATCCCCGCAAAGAAGACTGGGATCTGCAAAAGAGCGGCAGCAAAGACGATGGGGATGACTCCAGCTGCGTTCAGCTTGATCGGGATGAAGGTGGACTGGCCTCCGTAGATCCGCCGGCCTACTTGCTTGCGGGCATACTGTACGGGAATTCGCCGCTCTGCCTGGGTCACTGCGGCCATGCCAGCAAACGCGAGGACGATGAAGGCCAGGAAGAGGAGGAAGGAGATCAAGTTGAGCTCCCCCGTGCGAACGAGACCCAAGGTCTGCAAGAGCTGAGGGAGCCAGTTGGTCACGATCCCAGCAAAGATGATCAGGCTGCTGCCGTTGCCAATACCGTACTCCGTGATGCGTTCGGCCATCCACATGAGCAGGGCAATCCCCGCAACCTGCGTGACCACCACGATGAAATCAAACGAAAGGCCTGGCGACCATCCCGGTAGGAGGAAGCGCCCTCCTTGGGCACTCAAAAAAGCGGTCGAAAGGAGAAGTCCCTGCACAGCTCCTAAGACGATCCCACCGTAACGGGTGTACTGGTTGATGATCCGCTGCCCCTCCTGACCTTCTTTCGAGAGCTTCTCCAAGGAGGGCACCACGGTCACCAAAAGCTGCATGATGATCGCCGAAGTGATATAGGGCATGATCCCCAGAGCAAAGATGGAGAATTGACCGAAGTTGCCCCCCGAGAAGAGGTTGATCAGGCCCAAGACGCTCCCAGCCCCGCTGTGAAGGAACTGGGTAATCTTGTTAAAGTCAACCCCCGGGGTGGGGATGTAGCTGCCCAGACGGTAGAACGCGAGAACGACCAGGGTGAAGAGAAGGCGGCTGCGCAGTTCGGGAATGACCCAAGCGTCCCGAAACGCCCGGATCATGAGCTTCCCCCTAGGAGCACCATCTCTCCTCCTGCCGCTCGAATTTTCTCCAAAGCCGCTTGAGAAAAAGCATGGGCTTTGAGGGTCAGAGGGTGCTCCAAGGCCCCTTGGGCCAGGATCTTAACAGGCCAACCCTCGCGAACCAAACCGGCCTGCACGAGCTCCTCAGGACCGACCTCTCCCCCCGAAAACTTCTGGGCGATGCGGGCGAGATTGACGACCTGATACTCTGTGCGCGGAATCTGGCCGGGAACTTGCCCGCGCATCCCCCGCTTGGGCAGCCGCATGAGGAGCGTCGAGCGCCCCCCTTCAAAGCGGCGGCTATCTTTAAGACCACCAGAGCGAGACTTCTGCCCCTTATGCCCACGACCCGCTGTCTTACCGTGTCCTGAGCCAGGACCACGGGCGACCCGCTTACGCCGGTGGACCGAACCGGGATAGGGCTTGAGGTCACCGAGCTTCATCCTTCACCTCCACAAGGTGGATCACCTTTCGAATCTGCCCCCATACCGCTGGATGATCGGGAAGGACGCGCTCTTGCCGAAGGCGGGTCAATCCCAAGGCCTTTAGGGCAGCCTTTTGGTCTTTAGGACAGTTGATCGCACTCCGAACCCACTTCACGCGCGGCACCCCGTCACCTCCTTAGGCTACCTCAGCCTTCCTCAACTTTCGCACCTCATCCCAAGTCTGCAGGCTCTTGAGAGCCTCCATCGTCGCATAGGCGATGTTCACCGGATTCCTGCTGCCTAGCTCTTTGGTGAGAATATCGGTGATCCCAGCCAGCTCGAGAATCGCCCGCGGCACCGCTCCTGCGATGACGCCGGTTCCAGGAGCGGCAGGGCGAAGGAGGATCTTCGAAGAACCCCAGGTGACCTCGATCTCATGGGGAATCGTGCCGCCTTGCAAGGGAACCTCGATGAGGTTGCGTTGCGCGTAGTTCTGAGCCTTCTGGATCGCCAGAGTCACCTCTTTCGCCTTCCCCAAACCGAGGCCTACCCGTCCCTGGCGATCACCGACGGCGACGAGCGCGCCAAAGCGAAAACGGCGCCCTCCCTGATACGTCTTTGCCGTACGGCGAATGACGATCGTCTTTTCTTCTAAATCCGTCTCTGGCATTGAATTCCTCCTAGAACTCGAGGCCTCCCTCGCGGGCTCCTTCAGCAAGCGCCTTGACTCGGCCATGATAGCGGTAAGGGCCCCGGTCAAAGACCACCTGGCGGATCCCTTTTGCCTTTGCCGCCTCAGCTAAGGCCAAGCCGACTCGGTGGGCCGTCTCAGTCTTCGTCCCCTGTCGACCGATGACCAAAGAAGAGGCGGCGACCAAAGTCGTCCCCTGACGATCATCGATGATCTGGGCGTAGATGTGGTTCAAGCTGCGAAAGACGCTGAGCCGCGGGCGCTCTGAGTTCTTAAGGCGGCTACGCGTCCTCAGCTTACGCCGTTCAAAAGCCGTTCGTTTGGACATCCTCCCCCCTACTTCGTCGTTCCTGCCTTGCCTGGCTTGAGGCGAACGACCTCATTTGCGTAACGAATTCCCTTGCCGTGATAGGCATCCGGCTTCCGGATCGCTCGCAGATTCGCCGCTACCTGACCGACGAGCTGCTTGTCAATACCGCGCACCAAGATCCGGGTTGGCTCAGGCACCTCAAAAGTAATGCCGGCAGGTGGTTCTACAGTGACGGGATGGCTAAAGCCCACCGTAAGCTCAAGGGCTCTGCCGACCAGGCGAGCTCGGTAGCCAATCCCTTGGATCAGGAGCTCAACCGCATACCCTTCGGCAACCCCACGGACCGCATTGGCGATCAGAGTGCGGCTGAGGCCGTGGAGGCTCCGCTGCTCCCGCTCGTCATTTGCTCGTTCCACCCGGAGGGTCTGCCCCTCCTGGCGCACGGAGATCCCGCGGGCTAGATGGACCTGGAGCTCACCTCGCGGACCTTTCACACGAACCCGTTCCCCGGCAATCTCCACTGAGACTCCCTGAGGGAGGGCGATGGGCTGTCGTCCAATCCGAGACATCACCACACCTCGCAGATCAGTTCGCCGCCGATGTGCCGCCGACGCGCCTCTCGATCGACCATGAGTCCCTGGGAGGTCGAGACGATGACCACCCCAAGACCGCGGCGGACAACTGGAATACGGTCCGCCGAAGCATAGACGCGCCGACCAGGACGGCTGATCCTGCGGATATGCTGGATCACCTTTTCGCGGCGGGGTCCATAGCGAAGGCGTAAGCGCAAATAGGGCTTTCCCTCAACCTCGACGCGCTCGACTCCGGCGAGAAAGCCTTCCTGAGCCAACAGGCGAGCCACCTCCTCTTTAAAGTGGGAGGCGGGAACCAAAAGGTCTGGTTTATAGACCTGGATCGCATTGCGGATTCGGGTTAACATGTCGGCTAAAGGATCGCTGTACATTCTCTCCTCCTGGTTTCGGGAGAATCCCCCCGACCTCTGGAAGGGCTCACCAGCTCGCCTTCTTCAAGCCCGGCAGCTGGCCCTTGTGAGCCAACTCCCGCAAGCAGATCCGGCAGAGCTTGAAGTAGCGGTAGACCGCCCGCGGGCGACCGCAGCGCTCGCAGCGGGTATACGCGCGCACCGGGAACTTCTGAGGACGTTTTGCCTTTTGCACAAGAGCACTTTTGGCCATGTCTACCTCCGGAAGGGAAAGCCCAAGAGCTCTAGAAGCACTCGCGCTTCCTCGTCATTCCGCGCTGTCGTGACGACCGCAACATCCATCCCCCGAATCGCCTCCACCATATCAAAGGTGATCTCCGGAAAAATGGTCTGCTCCCGCAAGCCCAGGTTGTAGTTTCCCCGACCATCGAAGCCAGCTGGATTGAGGCCGCGAAAGTCGCGAATTCTCGGTAGGGCAACCATGAGCAGCTTTTCCAGGAAGATCCACATCCGATCGCCCCTTAAGGTCGCCCTGAGCCCGATCGGCATCCCCTTGCGGATCTTGAAGTTCGAGATCGACTTCTTGGCTCGCGTAACAGCAGGACGCTGACCAGCGATGAGCGCCAGCTCTTGGGCTGCTTTCTCCAAGATCCGGCTATCCTCCCGGGCCTCCCCTAAGCCTTGATTGATGACCACCTTGACCAGGCGTGGTGCAGCCCAGGGGTTGGTGTAGCCAAACCGACGCATCAGTTCGGGATGAATCTCTTTATGGTAACGCTCGCGCAGCTGCACTGAAAGCGGCATGCTCACTCACCATCCAAGGAAGCCCCGCAGTGGACGCAAATGCGGATCTTATCACCTTCTGGTGTCCACTTCTTGCGGATCCGAGTCGGCTTATCGCAGCTTGGGCAGATGGGTTGGACCTTCGAAGCAGGCAGGGGCCCCTCCTGCTCGATGAACCCACCTTGGGGGTTTTTCGCATCCGGCCGCACCGCCTTCTTGCGCAGGTTGAGACCCTCGACGACCACAAGGCCCTGGCGAGGGTAGACGGCTTTCACTCGCCCGCGCATCCCGCGCAACCCCTCACGCCCGGAGAGGACGACCACAGTGTCCCCCTTTTTCACGTGGACCTTCGGCATTCCCATCACAGCACCTCAGGGGCCAGGGAGACGATCTTCATGAATCCTCGCTCCCTGAGCTCACGAGCGACCGGCCCAAACACACGGGTACCCCTCGGCTCGAGCTGGGCGTTGATGATCACCGCCGCATTGGAGTCAAAGCGGATCGCTGAGCCATCTGGCCGCTTGACTTCCTTCTTAGTGCGGACGACGACCGCCTGGACGACCTCACCTTCCTTGACCATGCCTCGTGGGATCGCCTCTTTGACCGAAGCGACGATGATGTCGCCCACCGAAGCGTACTTTCGGTTTGAGCCTCCCATGACCCGGATGCAGGCGATCCTGCGAGCTCCGGTGTTATCCGCCACCTCTAGGGAAGTCTCTGGTTGAATCACGATCCTCGCCCCTTTCTCAACAGGTAGCGCTCCACGAGATCCAAACGCCCTTCCTCGATCTTTCGCACCACCCGAAAGCGCTTTCGGGCTGAGATGGGACGTGCTTCTTGAATCTCCACCACATCCCCCAACTGGCAACCCGACTCATCGTGGGCCAGATACTTCTTGGAGCGCTTGATCACCTTTCCGTAGAGCGGATGGGGGAACTGACGCTCAACCAAAACGGTGACCGTCTTGGCCATCCGATCGCTTACCACTACACCGGTCAGAACCTTCTTAGGCATGTTGTTCCCGGAGGAGGGTCAAGATCCGGGCCACCTCCCTCTTCAACTGACGGACCCGATGATTCTTGTCGAGCTGACCGATCGAAGCTTGGAAACGCAGGTCCATCAACTCGCGCTTATGCTCCAACACGAGCTTCTGCAGCTCTTCCACCGAAAGTTTGCGGAGCTCACTGGGCTTCGTCGTAGGCATCTCGCCTCACCACCTTGGTTGCGATGGGCAGCTTATGGCTTGCAAGGCGAAGAGCCTCGCGAGCCTGATCCTCGCTCACCCCCGCAACCTCGAACATGACCCGCCCCGGCTTGACGACCGCCACATAGCCTTCTACATTCCCCTTACCCTTTCCCATGCGCACCTCAAGAGGCTTACGGGTATAGGGCTTATCGGGAAAGATACGGATGAAGATCTTGCCCCCTCGGCGGAAGTGACGCACCATGGCGACGCGGGCCGCTTCGATCTGCTGGGCAGTGATCCAGGAGGGCTCGAGGGCCACCAAGCCAAACTCACCAAACGCGAGGTAATCTCCCCCCTTCGTTGCTCCCCGCATGCGCCCTCGATGCGCCTTACGGTACTTGAGCCGCTTCGGCATCAACATGGCTATCCTTCTCCTTCCTTGCGAGCTTTGGTCACCCGCACCGCCGGTCGACGGCGGCGAGGCCGAGCATCTTCCTTGGCCGCCGGTTGAGGACGAGCAGGGCTTGAAACGGGCTTCCCGCCGCCGATGACCTCCTCGATGAAGATGTAGGCCTTCACCCCCAACGAGCCATAGGTCGTCTCAGCCCTCGCAGTCCCATAGTCGATCTTAGCTCTTAGGGTGTGCAAAGGAACTCGGCCCTCAGCCGTCCATTCGACTCGGGCCTGCTCGGCTCCTCCAATTCTCCCTGAAACGATGACCTTGGCCCCTTTGGCCCCCGACTCCATGACCCGTTGGACGGCCTGCTTGATGCTGCGCCGAACCGCAAAACGGCGCTCGATCTGCTCAGCCACTCTCTGGGCCACCAGAGGAGCTGAAAGGTTGGGGTTGCTCACCTCCACCACGTTGAGGAGGAGCTTTTCACCAAAGCGGTTCTGTAAGGTCTCCCGAAGCCGCTTGATGGTCTCCCCTCCTCGGCCGATCACGACCCCTGGTTTGGCGGCGTGGACGGTGACCACGATGTTATCGGCTGCCCGCTCGATGTCGATGTGTGAAAGACCTGCGGCGTACAGCTCACGGTTGATGAGCTGGCGAATCTCGAGGTCCTGATGAAGAATCTTGGCGTAGCTCTTCTTGCCTGCGAACCAGCGCGATTCGAAGTCGCGGGTGATCCCCAGGCGGAGGCCTACCGGGTTAATCTTATTTCCCATCGCGTTCTCCCACCACGATCGTGATGTGACTCGTCCGCTTCTTGATCACATCGGCCCGCCCACGAGCACGGGGCATCACCCGCTTGAGCGAAGGACCCTCATCGACGAAAGCCCGCCGGACGAAGAGGCGGTCCTCCAAAAGGTTCTGGTTATTCACCGCATTCGCTGCTGCCGAGTTGAGCACCTTGAGGACAGGAAGGGCAGCTCGCTTGGGCAAAAACCGAAGGATTGCCCGAGCCTCTTCCACATCCTTACCCCGAATCAGGTCGACCACCAAGCGGACCTTACGAGGGGAAAGGCGGATGTAACGCGCAACTGCTTTCGCTTCCATCACTTCCTCGCCGTTGTCTTAGCCTCTTTGCTGTGGCCCCGGTACGTCCGGGTCGGAGCAAACTCGCCAAGCTTATGACCGACCATGTTTTCGGTGATGTAGACCGGAACATGCTGCTTGCCGTTGTGCACCGCAAGGGTATGTCCCACCATCTCAGGAACAATGGTGCTCCGGCGGCTCCAGGTCTTGATCACCCGCTTCTCTCCCCTCCGATTGAGGGCTTCAACCTTTTCCAAGAGGTGATCGTCGACAAAAGGACCTTTTTTCAGACTACGCGGCATGGTTCACCTACTTCCGGCGGGCCACGATGAAGGCGCTGGAGGGTTTGCGGGCGCGCCGAGTCTTCCGGCCTTTGGTCTGCCATCCCCAGGGGCTGGCAGGCGGACGTCCTCGGGGAGCCCGTCCCTCACCCCCACCGTGAGGATGATCGACTGGATTCATCACGGTGCCCCTCTGGTGAGGCTTCCGGCCTAACCAACGACTCCTTCCCGCTTTGCCAAGCACCACGTTCTTGTGGTCGGCATTGCCCACTACCCCGATCGTCGCAAAGCTCTCCGCGTGAACCCGGCGCAGCTCTCCGGAAGGGAGGCGCAAGATGACGTAATCCCCCTCACGGCCCTGAACCTGGACACTGGTCCCCGCACTGCGGGCAAGCTTGGCCCCTTTGCCGGGCTCCAGCTCGACCGCGTGGATCAAGGTTCCCACCGGGATGAAGCGGAGCGGCATGGCATTGCCAGCTGCCACCGAGGCTTCCGGGCCCGTCTCCAGGATCTGCCCAACCTTGATGCCCTCCGGAGCGAGGATATAGCGCTTCTCGCCGTCCCGATAAGCGAGGAGGGCGATGCGCGCCGAGCGATTGGGGTCATACTCGATGGCTTGGACCTTGGCGGGAATGCCGGCCTTGTCGCGACGCCGGAAATCGATGAGGCGGAGGAGCCGCTTGTGCCCCCCTCCGCGGAATCGGGCCGTGATCCGCCCGTGGTGGTTGCGCCCCCCCGTCTTCTTGAGCGGGCGGGTCAGCCGGCGCTCCGGCCGCTTGGGGGTAAGGTCGGAGAAATCCGCAACGGTCATGAAACGCCGCGCGGGCGTATAGGGACGAAATCGCTTCACCGCCATTTAGATCAACCCCTCCAGGCTTTCGATCCGCTGGCCCTTGGCCAAGGTCACGATCGCCTTCTTACGGTCTGGCCTGCGCCCTACGCTCTGACCTAGGCGTCGGGTCTTGCCACGCAGGTTCATCACGTTCACGGCAATGACCTTGACCTTGAACGCCGCCTCCACCGCATTCTTGACCTCTGAGCGGGTCGCCTTAGGGTGGACCCAAAAGGTATAGCGGGCCGCTTGCTTTTCCTCCTTGACCTCCTCGGAGGCAAAACCGGCATAAGCTTTCTCCGAAAGGACGGGAGCGATGAGGATGTCAAATGCGGTCTTCATAAGCTTCCCCAACGCGCACTCACCTGATCCCAGGCTGACTTTTCAATGATCAAAAGGTCCTGGTGGAGGATATCGTAGACGTTCAAGCCTTCCGGCGGAAGGACCCGAACCTGCGGAAGATTACGGGCAGCTTGAGCGACCAAAGGGTTGCGGGTCACCAGAAGAAGCGAGCCTTCAAGGTTCCAGCGCCGAAGCCAGGCCACAAAGTCTCGCGTCTTACCCTGAACCCCCTCAAACGCCTCCACCAGGTAGAGCCGCCCTTGCTGGGCTCGATCTGCAAGGGCCATGCGAAGCCCGAGCTGGCGAACTTTACGAGGAAGGGGATAGTCATAGCTGCGCGGCTTAGGCCCGAAGACGATCCCACCTCCCACAAAGATCGGCGCCCCATAGTCGCCATGTCGAGCTCGACCCGTATGCTTCTGCGAGTACATCTTCTTTGAGGTATAGGCCACTTCGCCTCGGGTCTTCGTGGAGGCGGTACCCCGGCGCCGAGCGGCCAGCTGCCAACGGACTACCTCGTGGAGCAAGCCCGGAGAGGCCTCTGGTAGCTCAACTTGGACCTCGCCTTGACTTCCGAGAAAAGGAAGGTGATACGTCATCGGCCACCCCCCGGACGGCTGGTCTGGCGAATGAGGAGCAGGCCGCCATTGGGTCCTGGAACCGAGCCTCGAACGAGGAGGAGGTGCTCCTCAGGAAGGACTTCAACGACTTCTAGGCGCTGAATGGTCACCCGCTCGGCCCCCCAGCGCCCCGCCATACGGTGACCTCGATAGACGCGCCCTGGCGTCTTACGGTTGCCGATCGAGCCGGGGTGGCGGTGGATCCGGTGCGCTCCGTGGGAAGCAGGTCCTCCTGCAAAGCCCCAACGCTTCATCACCCCGCTGGTCCCGCGCCCTTTTGAGGTCCCGGTGACATCGACAAGCTCACCCGGTTGGAAGATCTCTACGGTGACGACCTCGCCCTCCGGTTTAAAGCCCCTGATCTCCTTCAAGTAGCGGGTCGGTTCGACTCCCGCGCGAGCGAAGTGGCCTTTGAGGGGCTTGTTGACCCGCTGGGCTTTTTGAGGAAGAAAGCCCAGCTGAACGGCCTCATAGCCATCCCGCTCGACGGTGCGGCGCTGCACCACGGGGCAGGGACCTGCTTGAATCACCGTGACCGGGATCGCCCGATCCTCCTTCCAGAGGCGGGTCATACCGACCTTCATCCCTAAGATCCCTTTCACCGCCCACCTCCAAGCGTCTTGATCTCGATCTCAACGCCGGTCGGCAGATCGAGGGTCATGAGTTTCTCAATGGTCTTACGGTTGGGATCCGAGATGTCGACCAACCGGTTATGGGTGCGAAGCTCAAAGTGCTCGCGGGAATCCTTGTGTTTGAACGGCCCTCGGAGCACCGTGAAGCGGCGCACCCGGGTCGGCAGGGGAATGGGGCCCGCCACTGAAGCCCCAGTGCTCCTCACCGCCTCCACGATCTTTTGAGCCGAAGCATCCAGGCTTTTATGATCGAACCCTCTCAGTCGGATACGGATCTTTGGCATGCTTCACTCCAAGATCTTGGTGACCACCCCAGCGCCCACTGTGCGGCCTCCCTCGCGGATGGCGAAGCGGAGACCCTCTTCGAGGGCGATGGGCTTGATGAGCTCGACCTGGAAGGTCACGTTGTCCCCCGGCATGACCAGCTCGATCCCCTCGGGAAGGTGGATCACCCCGGTGACGTCGGTGGTGCGGAAGTAGAACTGGGGGCGGTAGTTGGAGAAGAAGCCGGTGTGGCGGCCACCCTCCTCCTTCTTGAGGACGTAGACCGAGGCCTCGAACTTGGTGTGGGGGGTGACGGTGCCGGGCTTGGCCAACACCTGGCCGCGCTCGACCTCCTCGCGAGCCACCCCGCGGAGGAGGAGGCCCACGTTGTCGCCGGCGATCCCCTCGGTAAGGGTCTTGCGGTGCATCTCGACACCGGTGACCACCGTCTTGCGGGTCTCGCCGAGGCCGACGATCTCGACCTCATCGTTGACCTTGATCCGACCGCGCTCGATTCGGCCGGTGGCCACGGTCCCTCGACCGGTGATCGTGAAGACATCTTCGACCGGCATCAAGAAGGGCTTGTCAACGTCCCGCTGGGGAGTGGGAATGTAGGTGTCGATCGCGTCGAGGAGATCCCAGATGCGGTCGACCCAGGGGTTCTGGCCGCGCTGGGTGTGGGGATCCTTCTGCATCTGCTCAAGGGCGAGGAGGGCAGAGCCGCGGATCACCGGGACACTCTCGCCGGGGAACTCGTAGCTGGAGAGGAGCTCGCGGACTTCGAGCTCGACGAGCTCTAAGAGCTCCTCGTCGTCGACCATATCGACTTTGTTGAGGAAGACGACGATGTAGGGGACACCGACTTGGCGAGCTAAGAGGATGTGCTCGCGGGTCTGGGGCATCGGGCCATCAGCAGCCGAGACGACCAAGATCGCGCCGTCCATCTGGGCTGCACCGGTGATCATGTTCTTGACGTAGTCGGCGTGGCCGGGGCAGTCGACGTGGGAGTAGTGGCGCTTCTCGGTCTCGTACTCCACGTGGGCAGTGTTGATCGTGATCCCACGGGCCTTCTCCTCAGGGGCTTTGTCAATCTGGTCGTAGGCCTGGGTCTCGACGTTAGGGTTGACCGCCGCGGCCACAAAGGTGATCGCGGAGGTGAGGGTGGTCTTGCCGTGGTCAACGTGGCCGATGGTGCCCACGTTGACGTGCGGCTTGGTGCGCTCAAAGATGCCTTTCGCCATGGGGGGTACCTCCCTAAAGTGGAGCTCGAGGCCGGGATTGAACCGGCGACCTCACCCTTACCAAGGGTGTGCTCTACCAGCTGAGCTACTCGAGCCCAAGGGTCCAGAGGAGTCTGGACCCTTTGTGGAGCGGGAAACGGGACTCGAACCCGCGACCCTCGGCTTGGGAAGCCGATGCTCTACCAACTGAGCTATTCCCGCAGGCTGGTGGGCAGGGATGGATTCGAACCATCGAAGGCTTGCGCCAACGGTTTTACAGACCGTCCCCTTTAGCCACTCGGGCACCTGCCCTCTGTTGGAGCCACCCAGGGGAATCGAACCCCCAACCTTCCGATTACAAGTCGGGTGCTCTGCCAATTGAGCTAGGGTGGCACCCTGGAGGTCGATTCCCATGGACTGCTTGACCGAGGGATCGAACCTCGGTCCAAGCGCTCAGGCTAGCACAGCCTAGATAAGGCTGTCAAGGCTAGAAGCTCTTCCTGTGTAACTTTCTTGAGCCCACCTAAAGTAGTGTGTAAAAACTAAATATTTACACACTACACTAAAGCGTCGTTTGACCCCAGACTAAAGATCGCAGGAGGTCAAAGGATGAATCCACTCGATCAAGAAGCCCAAGCGCTCCGCCAGGAATGGCAAACCAATCCTCGTTGGCGAGGCATCCGAAGGGAGTATCGGCCCGAAGACGTGGTGCGGCTGCGACCGAGCCTGCTCCCCGAACAGACCCTGGCCCGCCATGGGGCCGAGAAACTCTGGAAGCTGCTCCACGAGCGCCCCTACCTGCACACCTTCGGCGCCTACACAGGAGCCATGGCCGTCGAGATGGTGCGGGCAGGTCTGGAGGCGATCTACCTCTCCGGCTGGCAGGTAGCGGCCGACGCGAACCTGGCTTGGCAGACCTATCCTGACCAGTCCCTCTATCCAGCCTCTTCTGGACCCCAGATCGTGCGGAGGATCCAAAACGCGCTCATGCGGGCAGACCAGATCGAGCGGGCGGAGGGGCAGATCAGCCGGGATTGGTACGTTCCCATCGTGGCTGACGCAGAAGCTGGCTTCGGCGGTCCCCTCAATGCCTTCGAGCTGACCAAAGCTTTCATCGAGGCAGGAGCTGCTGCAATTCACTATGAAGATCAGCTCGCCTCCGAGAAGAAGTGCGGCCATCTGGGGGGCAAGGTTCTGGTCCCCACCCGCCAGCACATCCGCACCCTACAAGCTGCACGTCTGGCCGCTGACATCCTAGGGGTCCCCACGGTGATCATCGCCCGAACCGATGCTGAGGCTGCTACCTTGATCACCAGCAACATCGATGAGTACGATCGTCCCTTCATCCTTCCCGATGAGCGGACCCCTGAGGGCTTTTATGCCTTCCGCCACGGCCTCGAAGCCGGCATCGCGCGAGCCTTAGCGTACGCCCCCTATGCGGATATCCTCTGGATGGAGACCTCTCATCCAGACCTCCACGAGGCGCGGCGCTTCGCTGAGGCAGTCAAGCGGGAGTTCCCCGACCGACTGCTGGCCTATAACCTCTCGCCTTCGTTCAACTGGCGCAAGTTCCTGGACGAAGCCACGATTCGCCGCTTCAACCGAGAGCTCGGAGCCATGGGCTACGCTTTTCAGTTCGTCACCTTGGCCGGTTGGCACGCCCTCAACTACTCCATCTGGGACCTGGCCCGCCGCTACAAGGACGAGGGGATGCCTGCGTTTGTCGAGCTTCAGACCCGGGAATTCCAGGCCCAAAGCGAGGGTTTCACAGCCATCAAGCACCAGCGTGAGGTAGGAGCCAGCTACTTCGACGAGGTGCTCCTCAGCCTTGGCCAAGCCTCAACCTTGGCCCTCAAAGGCTCTACCGAAGAGGCCCAGTTCAGCCAGAGCCTTTCTTAGCCCGCTCTGTACAGGGTCGGCCTTCCTCGCCCGACCCTGTACATTAGAGGAATGGCCCAAGCGACAACCGTCTGGCTTCGCTACCTCGAAGCGCTGAGGCCCTACCTGACTCAGCGCGATCACCGTGGCCGGTGGGGCTCGTTGCGCTGGCTAGAGCTTCGGATGGTCGAAGCAGGAGGCAAAGCCGGAGCGGTGCGCAACATCCTTTATAAGGACCTGGGCAATCTGGAGGAAAAGCGGCGCTTCTACGCCATCCTGGCCGAGCTCTATCGGCTTGTCGATCAGGAACCCCCTCCCCCACCCCAAGACTTGATCAGGGAAGGTGCCTACCACAGCCTAGGGCGAGATAAGCGGAGGCTCTTCCACCGTTTTGTGCGCGAACTCGAAGAGGGGAAGCAACCCCAGATCGTCGCGGTAGGAGGCGCTGCGACCGGGAAAAGCCTCTTACTTGCGGCCCTTCAACGAGCGCTTCCCCAATCGATCACGATCCACTTAGGGGGAGAGCTGGCCCAAAGCGTGATCCCTCTAGCCGACTCCTTGGGGGTGCGAGAAGAGATCGAAGCTCTTCTCGCCCAACTCTCTCCGCTTCAGCCCTACGCGTTGCAAGGAGAGCTGCAGCAGCGGATCCTCCTCAGCCTGGCTCGAGGACTTAACCAACGCCGAAGCCCGCTCCTGCTGCGGGCCGAAGCTGAAGGAAGCCTGGAGGGGCTTCCGCTGAGGAGCCCCGAAGGAACCACACTCCACCTGGCCGCCTGGCTCGAAGGGCTCCTCCAGGCCTTGCATATCCCTTATCTGGCCGCTCTTTCCGAGCCACCCCACCGCCTCGCCCATCACCCCCTCTCTCCTCCCAGCCGCTCAGAGGCTCGCCAGTTCGTGCGGGAGAAGCTCCCCGATCTACCCGCCGAGCGGGTCGAGGCGCTCATCAACCAGGCCGGTCCCCATTTCGGGGAGCTCTCCCGGTTAGTTCTCCTCGAAGCAGCCCGCCGCCAGAATTCCCTCTCCGCTCAGGATGATCCTGCGTTGGGCAGGCTACTCGAAGCCCTTGCCGCCTTCAGCCCCGAAGCGGATCCTTTGATTCCCAAAGAGCTCCTCGAGCGGGCCCTGGGGCGGCCACTCAAGGCGCTGAGCCCGGCGGAGCAAGCTCTCTTTGAGTGGGTCGATGCGGGCCTGGTGCGCCCAACCCTGCGCTCCTTGCTCCCCACCCAGACCTCTCCTGCGCTGCACCGGATCGCCCTTGACTTCTTTGGTCCAGAGCATCTCTTTCGACGCCTCTACCACGCCTGGAAGGCTCAAGATCTGCCGACCCTGCTCGCCCTCATCGAGGAGAGCCCTCCGCGGCTGGCGCTTCTTCCTCATCTTTGGCAAGAGGCCCATAGCTGGCCTGCTGAGAAACGAGAAGCGCTCGCCGAAGCTGTGCTTCGCTATCGCGCGGTGCTTGGCCAGTACCGCCATCCCGAAGCGGAGGAGGCGCTTGAATTGCTCGTCGAGGCTCACTCCCCTACCCGCCGTATCTGGGCTCGCTTCAAGCAAGCGGAGGCCTGGATCGACGGGGGGCGCTACGAGGAAGCCCAGACGCTCCTCCCTGCGCTCAGCGAACCGACCGCCTCCGAGCCAACCCTGCAGGCTGAAGGCCTGCTCATCCAAGCTGCTCTCGAGCGCTGGAAAGGAGACTATCGCCAGGCCGCCCTCTACGTCCAGCGGGCGGAAGCGCTCCCCGTCGCTCCCTTGCTCCAAGACCGCATCCAGCTTTGGCGGGGGCTGGTGGCCAAGGACCTAGGGCACCACCAGGAGGCTCTTCACGCCCTCCAGCGGGTCACCCATGAGCCCCTCTTGCGCGGCCGGGCCCGCTATCAGATGGGCGATCTGCTCATGCGCCTCGGCTCGCTTAAGGCCCTTCCGCACATGGAGGAGGGGCTTCAACTGCTCGAGGCGGCGCAAGCCCCTAAAGACGAGATCGCCAGAGTCCGCGGCCGATACGCTACCCTTCTTCGTAGGCTTGGACGGCACCAAGAAGCTATGGAAGCCTTCCAGAAAGCTCTGAGCGAAGCACAGAATTCCTTTACCCAAGCCCGTCTAGAAAGCGAGGCGGGTATCCTGGCTGTTGCTCAAGGACATCCCTTTGAGGCCTTGAGGTACCTTGACCGAGCAGCCCGTTACTTCCAAAGCACCCCCGAGCGGCCTCAGGAAGCTCGCTACCGATATCTGCGCACCCTCTTCCGCATCGGAGCGGCATACCTGCTCCTCGAAGCGGGCCAACCCTATTGCCCCCCTTTTGTGGGTCTCCTCGAAGCCCCCCGAGCCTCCAAGCTCCTCAGCAAGCTTCTTCGGGAACTCCCCAACGAATCCACCGAGCGCCATCTAACCCTCCGTCTGGATACCCTCACCCTGCTCGGTCTCCTCCTGGAACCTCAAGCCAGCCAAGAGCTCTTTGAGCCCTGGCTCCAGCTCGAACATCCCTACTTAGGTGCCCAGGTTCGCCTCGCTTATGGAGAAGCTCTCCTCCGAGCCCAGCGGTATGGGGAGACGCTTGCTCAGGTCCTTGCGCTCTCCCCCCTCGAGGACCCCGGTCTTCAAGCACAAGCTAAGGCCCTTGAGATCGGAGCCCTCTGGGGGCTTGGCGAACAGACAGCTGCCTGGAAAGCGCTGGGCACGCTCAACCTACCCAGGCCATTTCGCTTTCAGCTTGGGCACGCTTTAGGTCGGCTCTACCCTCAACTCGCCGCCAATCTCAAGAGCGAGCTGGCCCCCCCTGAAGCCCTAGCTTGTTTCTTAACCGAGGGCTCACCGCCCATCGGAGCCTCAGATCGCGGAGGGGTTGAGTATGCCCCGGAAGGTACAGTTCAAAGCGAACCTCGGTGAGCGAAGGGGGGAGCTGGAGCCGCAATGGAATCCGCCAGGTACCCCGAGAAGGAATGAGGGGAGAAGTGGCCGCCCAACCCGCCGAGCTTCGCACCTCGAAGCGCTCCGCTCGAGGCTCGCCGTTGAAGACGCCCAAGATGAGATCAAGCGAGCCATGGTGCGGCTTTAAAGCAGCAAGGGTCCCTTCAGGGCTTAAGAGATAAAAAGCCGTAGGGGACAATGTCGGGCGGCCTAGCAGCAAGAACAGGAGACCTCCAACGCCCACCATCAGACCGGGAATCCCTGCGAGCTGCCAAAAACTTGGAAGGCGAAGTTGGTTGTGCCTCAATAGATTTCCAAGCTCCAGGAGGAGGATGAGGGTCAGCCAACCAAGGCGCAGCGATGTAGGACTGATCCCCACTTGATTGACGGCGATAACGAGCAGAATGCTCAAAGCAATAGAGGAGCCTAAGCTAAGGGCCAGCCAAAGGGGAGGATCGAGGCGTGGGGGGTTGACTATCTTGAGAAACAGCAATCCTGGCAGGAATAAGGCCACAAAGAGGCCAAAAAGTCCCTGAAGATGGACAAGCCATCCCTTCAGCGGCAGCAGCAGAGCTAAAGAGCTGCCGAGGGTAAAAATATCTCAAAACTTGCACTTATACAGGTCCTCTCAGGTTTATGCGCCGGGAGCACTTGAAAAGAGCCACTGGGTTCCCGTCTGATGACGGG
>Ga0080003_1000592_pt1 | contig 23151 bp, 19 predicted proteins | sample JossMetagenome_FD_69206 | JGI IMG/M metagenome (GOLD analysis project Ga0080003, IMG submission 69206) | Hot spring microbial communities from Joseph's Coat, Yellowstone National Park, USA - JC2_E (SPADES assembly) (version 2) | ecosystem: Environmental > Aquatic > Thermal springs > Hot (42-90C)...
CATCCCTGTCTGCGTGCAATTGACCTATGCTTTCCATTAAAGGAGGACGCAATGCAATGTTGAACGATGCATTTGCGTCAGCATGGTCAACGTGTCCACAAGTTAGACACTTGAATGATTTACCTTCCCTAATCCCTATGTTTCCACACCGAGAACACTCTTTCGATGTGTTTTTCGGCTCAACACAGGTTATGGGAATTCCATTTAATTTCACCTTATATTCAATGAATGTCTGGAGCTGGTAGAAGGACCATGAATTCAAACCATAGTTGAATGATTTGGTGTGCTTCCTATTATTCCTTATGCCATCAAGTTTTTCTAGCTTTATTCCTGCGATCTGCTGTATCGCTATATCAACGATCTTCCTTGATGCCTTATGGTTCAAATCCCTAATTACCCTGCTTTCCCTGTTCTTGATCTTGTTCAACAGCCTGTATTTCTTTGCTTTCTGAATCTTTCTCCTGATTTCCCTGTATTTCCTGCGTATATGTTCTGCTTTCTTACCGAGCTTCCACACCTTCCCTGTCTGAGGATTGGCTACCACAGCTATATGACCAGTTGTATTTCTATCAACACCAAACCACGCCTGTGGTTCAATCACCGGTTTCTCAGGTATGGTTACGCTCACATGTGCGTACTGTTCGTCCACTTCTATCTGGTTTACCCTCTCGAAATCATTCCTGAAGCTGTATTGAAGTGTTAGCTTCAAAGAAGGTATGTATATTTCCTGCCTCTCTTTATTCACACGAATACCCTGATTAGGTATTGTTAATTTCAAGTTCTTGACATTCTTTATCTTCCTGTTTCTCGAATACTTTCTCAGTATCTGGTTTGCAATGATGCTCTTGAGACCGAAGTGTTTGACGTCTTTAGAGGAAAGCGTGTGAGTCCTGATCGCAAACTCCGCAACCTGTCTGGCCTTCTTCAATTCATCGGAGAAATCCCTGTTGTGCCTGATTTTAAATGTTAAGATCATACCCCTTTCTGCTCCTCTATGTATTTCTTTACAACATCAAGTGTTACTGCACCCACTGATGAAATGAATTTCGAATGTGTCCACAGGGTTGGAAGCTTTCTCTTGAGTTCTGGGAACTCTTCCCTGAGGACATGGGAAGTATAACCCTTAATTCTGTTCACAACATAATACACACCTCTCTTGGGATTCACATCTATGAGGAGATGGACGTGGTCCGGCATAACTTCCATCTCAAGTACCTTATACCCATAATCACTCTGTTTTTCTAGGATCAGTTCCTTTAATCTCTCATCTATGGGGGGAACAAGAACCCTTCTTCTATATTTCGGGCAAAATATCACATGATACTGACAGCTGTATACCACATGGTCTTCATGATGATACTCCTTCTCTTTATTAGCTATTTCCATCTCCCTAAAACATCATACCATCTTAGATCATATATCTTTCCGCAATTCATCTCCTCTCTGAAGGTCGGAGCTTTCTTGCTCATTTTTCTGTAATATTAATCCATCGGGTTTCAGAAAATATTAGTAAGGGTATAATGATATAGTGACGCTAGGGTGGTTGTTTAATGAAAGTTACTTTGAGCCTGATAAAAGCGGATGTCGGCGGACTCGCGGGTCATTCAAGGGTTCACCCGCAGCTGAAGGATGAGGCTAGATTGGTTCTTGAACAGGCCAAGAATGATGGCGTTATAATTGATTATCATGTTACATCTGTAGGTGATGATCTCCAGCTTTTAATGACGCACAGACGCGGGGAAAATTCTGAGGTCATTCACAAACTTGCCTGGGATGCTTTCATCAAGGCGACTGAGGTTGCAAAGAAGCTGAAGCTTTACGGAGCAGGTCAGGATCTGCTCAAGGATTCCTTCTCGGGAAACCTGAAAGGGATGGGTCCGGGGGTAGCGGAGATGGAATTCGAGGAGAGGAGGAGTGAACCTGTTGTTGCTTTCATGATGGATAAGACGGAACCAGGAGCCTTCAACCTCCCCGTATTCAAGATGTTCGCTGATCCCTTCAACACCCCGGGGCTGGTTATAGACCCCGGGATGCACGAGGGTTTCATTTTCGAGGTCTGGGATGTCATAGAGCACAAGAAGGTCTTCCTGAGGACACCGGCGGAAATGTACGATATCCTGGCCCTGATAGGTTCGAAGAGCAGGTTCATAATAAAGAGGGTGTTTTCACCCAAGAATGAGAAGGAACCGGTGGCAGTTGTGAGCACGGATATACTCCATGAAATTGCTGGAAAATACGTGGGGAAGGATGATCCCGTTGCCCTTGTCAGGGGTCAGGCCGGCCTCCCTGCCATGGGGGAGATACTGGAGGCATTCTCGTTCCCTCACCTGGTATCGGGATGGATGAGGGGGAGCCACAACGGCCCCCTGATGCCCGTATCCGTCCAGGATGCAACGCCTTCCAGATTCGATGGCCCCCCCAGGGTCATAGGCCTGGGATTCCAGCTTGCGGAGGGGAAACTCATAGGCCCGGCAGACCTTCTCGGTGACAAGGCATTTGACGGTGCAAGACAGCTTGCGATTCAGATCACAGATTACATCAGGCGTAACGGTCCTTTCGAACCCCACAGGCTGCCCGAAGCTGAGATGGAATACACCTCTCTGCCAGGCATACAGGCCAAGCTCAAATCAAGAATGGTTGATCTTTGATGCCTCCAAATAACTTCAAGGGGATGATTCTCAAGGACAGGATTCTTGATATCCTTGGTGGTGACGGTAAATCCATATCCGACATCTACAAGGAAATAAACATGGATGAGGAATCAAAGATCCACCGCCTGGCGCTTACCGGTTATCTGTGGGCATTGACAGACATGAACATCCTCAGGGAGAAATACGTGAAACCCTCAAAGATATACTACCCCGTCAGGAGGGACGAGAAGACAATATACGAGGTTGTGGGGGAACAGGTCGCGGGTGATCCACAGGACAAGAGGGGGGAGGAAGTTCTCTATATCCTTTACACTCTCTTCGAGAGGCCGATATTTGAGGTGGAGCTGGAGAAGGCAGGGATTACGGGAAACATAAGGGCCAAGAGACTTGACAAGAAAGAGAGGAAGAAGCTGATGGCAAAGATAACTTTGAAGGGGATAAGGATACCGCCGGATGATGATGCATACGTCCCCGTGACGAGCTATCCCGCGCTTGCCCTCAGGGTACTGAGCAGGATAATCTCAGAGAACTATGAAATAAAGAGGGATAACAACGGGATACAGAAGGAACTTGATAGCATGCTGTGATCACAACCCGAGAATATTCCTCTCCTTCAGGAATGACATGTCGTTCCTGTAGATGTCCCTGATGTCATCGAGGCCGAGTACAACCATCAGGAGGCGTTCAAGACCAAGGCCCCAGGCAGCCACGTTGTATCTGATCCCCCAGGGTCTGAGAACTTCGGGCCTGAACATACCAGCCCCTCCGAGCTCCATATCCATCCCCTTGAATTTTCCGTAAACCTCAAGTGAAGGTTCCGTGTACGGAAAGTAGCTGGGCTTGACCCTTATTTCATTAACTCCTATCCTCCTGTAAAATGTTTCTAGCGCGTCAATGAGAACTCCGAATGTCACACCCCTTCCCGATATCACACCCTCAACCTGAGAAAATTCTGCCAGATGCTTTGAATCCGTAGCCTCCCTCCTGAATATCTTCTCCACGGAGAATATCTTGCATTCCTCCTCAGGATGCTGCACTATATACCTTATTGTGTTCACCGTGGTGTGCGTCCTCAGCAACAATCTTGAAGCCTCATCTTCGGACCAGGTATACTGCCACCCCCTGGAGCCCCTTATACCCTTTTCATGAACGCGTTTGACCTTCCTGGCCAGTTCCGGATCCAGCTCCCCTCTGCCTTCCAGATAGAATGTGTCCTGCATTTCCCTGGCCGGATGGTCCTGGGGGATGAAAAGGATATCCATATTCCAGAAGGCCGTCTCCACTATGTGCCCCCTCAGCTCCTTGAATCCCATTTCGAGCATGACCCTCCTCACTTCAGATATGAACTCAGAGAGGGGGTGGATCTTTGATGGCAGATATCTGGGAGCGTAAAGGGTGGGATCATAGGGTCTGAATTTCATACCTTCGCCATACGTCTCTATTATCTCAGGGGTGACCTGAGTGATTTCTTCTGATTCCTCGAGGTCCTCTGGAGATAACTGATCTGCCAGGGCTGTGAGCTTGACCAGCCTTTCCATTCTCACCCTCTCGCTGACAAACCCCTTTCTCTCTTTCAAGAGCTTCACATCCTCGTCCCTCGGATTCCCCGCACTGATCCTCTCCAGGGCGCCTTTCACAGCGCTGATCCTTCTTTTCATCTCCTCCTTATTTTCCACGAAAATCTTCCCGTCCCTGACGTATCCTCCGGCCTTCAGAAATTCAGCTATTCCGTATCTCAGATCACTCTTCATCCTGGATTCAAGTTCCCTTATCTCCCTCACTCCCGACTCGTAAAGCTCCATGAGCTTCTCCTCGGGGAGACCTTTCTCCATTACCTTCCTGCCCTCATCCCCGAGGGTGTAATAGGAAACGGGTTTCTCAACGACTGAAATGATTTTCTTCTCCTTGAGCCACGATATGGAACTGGCAAGTTCATTTCTGTCAAATTCCTGGTATAGAGAATCAACGTTCACATACCCCTTCCCCATCAGATATCTGATAAGCCTCTTTTCTGAGTTTGTCAGTTCCACACACCTTTATTCCGTACAAAATAAAACGTTTGTTCTCCGCTTCTCAGTCATGATTTAATATGAAACCTTTATTACGGGAGGATGGAAGAGGAAATCGAGGATGACTTCTCCACCTGGTACAACAACATTATAGAGAAAACCGGTCTCACCGATAAGCGCTACCCGGTGAAGGGCCTGAACATATGGCCGCCCTACGGATGGGCTCTGATGCAGAACATCGATTCTGTCATAAGGGAAAAGTTCAACGAGAGGGGGTACAAGGAAGTTAACTTCCCCACGCTCATTCCGAAGAGCCAGTTCGACAGGGAGGCAGAACATATAAAGGGTTTTTCGGATGAGGTGTACTGGGTGACAAAGGGCGGTTCTTCGGATCTGGAGGAAAAACTTGTTCTCAGACCGACAAGCGAAACAGCAATGTACCCCATATTCTCTCTATGGGTTAGAAGTCATTCCGATCTGCCTCTGAGGATATACCAGATAGTGAATACATTCCGTTATGAGACAAAGCAGACCAGGAGTTTCATAAGGGTCAGGGAGATACATTTCATAGAGGGGCATACCTGTCACGTGGATTACGAGGATTCTGAAAGGCAGGTGATGGACGATATCGAAATATGGAAGGGTATCGCAGATTCAATATCCATCCCGTACATAATGGAAAGAAGGCCGGAATGGGATAAATTCCCCGGGGCTTTCTATTCAATAGGGGTGGATACATTCCTCCCTTCAGGCAGGAGCCTTCAGATCGCCACCATCCATCAGTACAAGGACAATTTTTCCAAAGCTTACGATATTTCATACACGGATGAGAAAGGGAACAGGAAGCTGGTCCACCAGACAACATTCGGCATTTCCGAAAGGCTTGTCGCTGCAATTGTGGGTGTTCACGGGGATAAGAAGGGTCTCATATTACCCCCTTCGGTTGCACCCATACAGGTCGTTATAGTGCCGATACCGGGAGAAAATGTCATGGAATATGCCAGGCTCGTTCTCAAGAAACTGAAATCCAAGGGGATAAGGGCAGAACTTGATGAAAGGGAACAGTATACCCCCGGCTGGAAGTTCAATGACTGGGAGGAGAAGGGAGTTCCCGTGAGACTAGATATAGGGAGAGAGGAAGTGAATTCAGGATCCGTGACCATAAGTCTCAGAACTGGCGGAAAAAGGAGGGTGAAACTCCCCTACCTCATTAGGGGGGTTAATTCAGCTTTCTCCGAGATAAAGGAGACCCTCAAGAAAAGGGCGGAAGAGAAGATGAATGGCTATATGGTAGAAATCACGGACCTCAAGAACGCAACGGGACAGATGCCAAATGTAATCTTCTGGTGCGGGAAAAAGGAATGCGCGGACACCATTGAATCAACAGGAAAATCCATTCTTGGTTCGCTGGAAGGAGAGGGGAAGTGCATCGTCTGCGGCTCCCCGGGTAAAAAAACTGTGATTTCGAAGAAATACTGAGAGTGATATCAGCTCGTTCCGGGCTCTTCCCCCATCCTTATCCTTGACAGTACTATCCCAAGTATCCCGAAAAGGGCAAGTATTATGAAAAGGGAGTAAAGACCTATATCGTTCCAGTCCCCGTATTCTATGGACCACCCTAAATAGAATACCACTGAACCTGCGAGAAGGACCATGGACAGGTATCCCAGCACCCTGTTTCCGCTCAAGCTCATTTGCTCCATATATCAAGCTTCCTTAAATTACTTTACGCAAAATTTGAGGAGCAACGATGCTCGCGAATCCATATCCTGCCAAAGGCAGTTTTTTCTTGGATTAAAACGAAACGATACCCTTACGGATAAGGTTTCCGGCTTAATAGGGTCTTCTAAATGAATAAAGCGCCAGGAGGTGTAAATGAATGAGTGATGAAATCAAGAAAGGAGATCCGACTGCGCTCGGAATATTCGCATACGGTTTCGGTCTTATGATGCTTTCCCTCTACGCCCTGGGTGTGTTCAAGTGGGGTGAGCACTTGACTCTTATGGCTCCAGCCCTGGTATTCAGCGGGCTTCTTCTGCTGGTAGCGGCAAACTGGGAATATAACAATGGAAACACGTTCGGTGCAACAGCTTTTGGGACCTATTCAGGATTTTTCCTTACGTTTTCAGTCCTGTCTATATTCCTCAAACTTGGTTGGGTAACAGATGTTGAGCACGCGCACATGGTCGGAATGCTGGCTCTGGCATTTGTTCTGATGACTTTTGTGTACTGGGTCGCGAGCTTCAAGATGACAGTGATGCACAACCTTATGCTGTTCTTCCTGCTGATAACATTCATACTGTGGGCACTTCCGCTGCTGAGTATGACAGAATCATCCACCACAATTCTAGGATCCATGCCAGGGGCAGTCTTCCCGGCAGGTGTAACGGGAATAATAGACGTGATATTCACCACTTATCTCGCGGGAGCGGTAGTAATAAACGACAGGTGGGTGGTGGCAGGATCCCGTCCTCCTCTCCCCCTCTTCCCATTGGGAAAGAAAACTGCCAAGTAAACTCAATCAACTTCTCCAGGCGGGAAGTAAGGAAATCTCATTTCTCTGTATTTAATTCTTATTTTTTTCAAATTAATCCTTGCTGAATCATTGGTATTATTTCAACACGGTGCCATGAATTCCTCTTAAATTATTCAATGAACTCGATGGATAAATTCTGGTATCAAGAGATTAAATTACGCTTGATGCTTGGACGCACTGAGAAATTTGATCTTCCTTAAATTAATTCTTATTTCTCAATTGTTAATATGAAAATTTCTACGATGGCCTGAATGCTATTGAATATGTATATGAATCACAAGGAACTTCGAAACAAAGGTTCCATCCACCCTTCTTCATTTTCCTCGCACTAAATACATGATCATTGATCTGTGCAACCCGTCGTATCTCCAAATTCATTTCTCATATAATTAGAGGGGTCTGACGTTTCTTGAAAAATTGGATGCATTGATCAGAATAAAGATAACATACAGCTCCCGCATCCGGGATTATCTGCCCACAATATTCTAATATCGGGATCTTATGAAAAACCATGTCTCTGCAAGATTTTTTGAAAATGTTTGATGAATTCTCCAGAATTGGATATGACGAAAGGTATGGAGCTAACAGGGTAGCCCTGACAGAGCACGACATTGAAGCAAGGGCTAAATTCATTTCAACTTTAAGGGAAATCAATGCAGAGGTGGATATCGATGATGCTGGAAATATCTATGGAAGCGTTGGAAAGAATAGAAACGGCGTAATTTCCATAGGTTCTCATATGGACTCTGTTCCAAACGGTGGCAGGTTTGACGGGATGTACGGGGTAGTTTCAGGCTTACAGGTGCTCAAAGAATTATCCAGGGAAAAAATGGATGTAAAATTAATCGCTGTCGATTTCACGAATGAGGAGGGTTCAAGATGGCAACCTGATCTCCTGGGTTCAGGTCTTGCCACGGGTGTATTTGATAGAGACTTTGTTTATTCGAGGACCGATGAAAAGGGACTTAAATTTGGAGATGTCTTGATGAAGACGGGGTTTAAAGGGGAAGAGAAAAATAGAATAAAAAACATTAAACCAGATTATTACATAGAACCACACATAGAGCAGGGTCCTGTGCTTGAAAATGAGGGGTATGATATAGGTATTCCGCAGGGCATCGTCACGGATATCGTTGATTTATACACATTCGAGGGTGAGGCGAATCAGGCAGGACCAACACCGATGAACGTGAGGAGGGATGCCCTTGTCGCTGCGTCTACTTTTATAGAAAGGGTAAATGGTCTTGCAAATAAGTTGGCACCTAGGATCGTGATGACAGTCGGTGAAATAAGAAATGCACCAAACGTTTACAGCGTGGTACCACAGCTCGTGCAACTGAAACTTGATATAAGATCCCCGGAAAAGAATCTCGCTTATGAAAATGAAAAAGCAGCGATGGAAATCGCACAGGACATTGCAAATGAAAAAAATGTTTCCTTGAAAATTGAAAAGGGGTGGTTTCTGGACACAATTCACTTCGATGAAGAATTGATTGAGACAATAGAAAAATCATGCAAGGATCTTAATATGAAATACAAGTACATCTACAGCTGGGCTACGCACGACGCCATGAATATGAATAAAATTACTAGAACCGCCATGGTCATGATACCATCTCATAACGGAAGAAGTCATACAAAGGAAGAATATTCCAGTGATTCCGATCTGATTAAAGGGTTTAGGGTACTTGGAAAAACAATCGGTTATCTCACTGGAAAAAGCTAATCTATGATCTCCCACTTTTTTTGGTACTTGTCCAGCTGTTCTTTCGTGTATTCATCCATGAGATGCTCCCTTTCCGGTATCTGAACTTCCTTTTTAACATCGAAAAGTTCTGTGGAAAAATATCTTGTGGCGGTATCGTTTAGCATTATTACCAGATTCTTTAGCTCCGGATGCTTTCTGGAGACCTTGACAGCGGCTGCCAAATTTGCACCCGATGATATTCCAACGAGCAATTTTTCGTTAAAGATCAGCTCTTTTGCCCAGCGTATTGCCTCATCGGAACTAACAGTAACCACACCATCAAGAATGCTAAGATCCAGATTTCTGGGGACAAAGCCATCACCTATACCCTCAATTTTATGAGACCCCCATTCTCTCCTGGAAAGCAATGGCGCCTCTGACGGTTCAACAGCGTAAAGTTTTACATTTTTTTTCATTCTCTTAAAAAATCTGCCCGCTCCCGTTAATGTACCTCCTGTCCCCTGAGTTATGGTAAATGCGTCTATTTTTCCACCTAATTGCTCCCAGATCTCCGGTCCCGTGGTATCGTAATGCGCCTGAACGGCATACTTGTTCGTGTACTGATCAGGGAACCAGTACTTTTGTGGGTTTTCCCTGACCATTTTTTTAACAAGATCATATGATATATCAACATCACTTTCGGCTCCCGGCGTCTCTATTATGTTGCCGCCAAGTGTTTTTATGATCTTTTTCCTTTCCAAACTCATACCCTCTGGCATCACAACCGTTACCTTGAATCCAAGGGCTGTTCCTATCCATGTGCATGCTATACCAGCATTCCCTGTGCTAACCTCTATGATTTCCATATTAGGTTTTAGGGTACCGTCTTTTATTGCCTCTGTTATCATTCTATAATACACCCTGTCTTTCAAACTTCCAGACGGATTTAGAAAATCGCACTTTCCGTAGATATTTGCGGCAATATCGAATTTTTCAGTTGTCCTTGAAAGCTTAACCAACGGTGTTCGTCCAATTGCCTCAGATAAATTTTCAAAGTATCTTCCATTTGAACTCCAGTCAATTACCATATCAATCTGCGAAACATGGGTTTTCAATATTCAAATATTATGGGCAAGTTTCACATCCCATTGATCTGGAATCTGTAACAGGGCATTTGATTCTTCTAACTGTATTCCAATCTTTTGGTGGAAAAATAAAAATCGACTGCCCTCATATCCCCTTTATCCACCATTGCCGTGAAATCCTCACAGCATAAAAGAATGAACCAACGACAGCTTCCTCCTGGATATGATGTAGGCACAATTTCCTTTACCTGTCTTCGACCACCCTTTCCCCCTATAATAATTTCATGAAATTTTATATTTCATTCATGCGTCTGGAATTTCTGGAATCGGGATTGTTGTGGAGGATTTTCCCGAAAATCTGCGCGGTATTCCTTATGTGCCGATCATCCCCGCTGGATTTTCCCGTATTATCTCAGTTGAACCCCCTATCTATCAGCAATATTTTCTTGTAAATTTTTGAAAGATAATATGCGATACTTGCACCTGTGCTTCCGGCCCAGATTACGATGGAATTCAGAGTCAGCATCCATATCTCTGACGGGGAGGTGAGTGAGAGTTTGCCGCATTAATCTCCCTACATTCAATTAGTATTTCTTCAAACTGTTCTTTCCTGGGGGATTCCCATTTTTTAGACTGGCTACTGTGAATTGCTTTTTCGATAGGTACTTTCAGAATTTTTCAAATCTTACAGAAGGTTTAATTTTCTGAGGATATAATAACCACCTTGTAGAGGAACATGATATGTGTCGCACAAGTGTCGCACAAAGCATTATATACCTGGCGTAACATAATCATTTTTAATGGCTACAGAAAGCCTGCATCTTAAAAGAGCGCTTTCTTTCGGAGACCTTTTCATCATTGGAGTGGCCGGCGCTGTTGGGACTGGTATCCTGTTTTCAAGTGCGGCCATGACGGGTATGGCTGGGCCAGCCAGTATTTTTGCCTGGCTGCTTGGAGGGATTATCTATCTTTTCGTTGGCCTTACCTACGTGGAGCTATCCGCCACCTATCCGGAAGCGGGTGGACCTTCAAGGTATGCCCTTTACACTCATGGCTGGTTCACAAACCTGATTAACTCCTTCGCCGACCTGATATGGTATCTCTTCATCGCACCCATTGAGGCGTTTGCCATAGTTTACGGGCTTACTCTTTTTTACCCACAGCTAGTGACATCCAGCGGCTTCCCGACTATTGCTGGTGCGGCGCTTGCAGTAGCGCTCCTGCTGATAATGATCCCGTTCAATTATTTCGGGACAAGAGCGTTCGGTAAGTCAACATTCTATTTCGGGACAGTGAAACTTCTCTTCTATCTCGCGATGGCATTCGGCCTTGCTGGAATTTTCTTCCGTGCTTCAAATTTTGCAATTTACGGAGGTATCGCGCCGTTTGGGTTTGCGGGAATATTTGCGGCAACTCCCTTTGCTATGTTTGCTTTTGGCGGGATAAGGGTTCTACCTGATTATGCCGAAGAAGCTCATAACTACAGGAGGCTACCTCTCATAATCATTCTCGTGGTTATAGGGCAGCTCCTTATTTATCTGCTTATTGATGCTGTCTTCGTGGCAGGCATAAACTGGTCCAAACTGGGAATCACCGCAGGTAACTGGGCAGGGGTTTCAGGGATTTCAGGCAATCCGTTCATTACAATTGCCCATAGCTATAACGCTCCTTTTCTCCTCGTACTGACGCTGATAATAGGAATAATCGGTCCGTTTGTAGTCGGATACGTTTATCTGGGAGCGGGATCGAGGGTCATCTATGCGATGAGCAGGACGAGGATCATGCCGCAGATAACGAAGGTTCTTCATAAAAGATTCATAATTCCTTACTGGGCAATAATAATCATGGCTGCCGTCGGTGCCTTCCTGGCATTCCTTTCAGCCCCGCTTCCCAATATCTACAGCCTCATAGAGGATGCAGTGGTTGCGGGATACATTGGCTTTTCCGTAAATCCCGTTGCATTGATAGTAACAAGAAGACAGGGCCAGGCGAAATACAAGCTTCCCGGAGGGTACGTGATTGCACCCATAGCCTTTGCAGGCGCAGCCCTCATAATATTCTGGAGCGGATGGATCACCGTGTATTATGCCGTTCTCATTCTGACAGGAGCCGTAATACTCTTCGGACTTATACTCCCCGCAGCAAGACACACTGCTGGCAGGGACCTTAGACATTTCATGAATTCCCTCTGGTACATCTTCTATATCGCGTTCCTTCTTGTCATGACATACATAGGTAGCGATGGTGCACTGAACATCCTATCCTTCTACTGGGCTACGTTTATAACAGTTCTGGTATCCCTTGCAGTGTTCTTCCCATTGGGTATATTATCTGGTCTGAAAAATAAACTTGATGTCCCGGAGTACAGGGCAGAAATTCAGGAATACGGTACAGCAGCCAAATAACTCAAGGATGGTTATGAAGATAATCTCTGACGAAAATATCCCGGATACCGTGAACTACAGAGATGTGATAGGGGAACTGCGGGGACAGTTTCTCACTGTGGCGGAAGGTAAATCCAAGATACTCCACAGAAAACGGGTAACCTCTATGAGTGGGACTCTTGACGTGATGGGAGCCATCAGCGAGGAGGATAAGATTGGTGTTGTGAAAAGCTATTTTTATGGGAAAAATATAGATTTCTTGGTTTCACTGTTCTCTACGGAAACATCAGAGATACTTCTAGCCATTACGGGGAAAAAATTCACAAGAATCAGAACTGCCGCCGCTACCGGCCTTGCCACTGATATTCTCTCAAGAAAGGATTCGAGATTGCTGGCATGCATTGGAGCTGGTTTCCAGTCTATAGAGCAGATAAGAGCTATCTCTCAGGTGAGAAGCATTGAAGAAGTGATTATCAGTGACCTCAATACTTCGAAAATGGAATCTTTGAAGAGCACTGTTGAGAAGGAGATGGGCATTGATGCTGCGCTTAAGGAAAAGGTTGACAGTGATTTCCTAAACGCGGATATAATAATCACTGCCACCACATCCAAGACTCCGGTTATATCAGATCAGTTCATAGGCAATGAAACCTACATTAATTCCATTGGCAGCTACCTGCCAGAAATGAAGGAGATTGAGACACAGTCAATATGCAAATCTAGGATCATCGCGGTGGATTCTCTCGAAGAAACGGAGAATAGCGTGGGAGAAATGATTGATTCCATTTCCTCAGGGTGTGTTTCGAAGGAACATATAAACGAATTCACTGACCTTGTCACGGGAAAAATAAAAATCAGGGAAAATACGGAGCGAGCTACTGCATTTTTCAAATCAATAGGAGTCGGGATAGAGGACCTTGCGGTCGCAAAAATGATTTATGACGGCAGGCTGGCTTAGCTAGTATATCGTCCCTATACCCTCGAATCTTGATTTTATCGGTCTACCTTCTTTAAACCTGTGAGGACTGAACCTGGTCCAATCAAATGTAGCCTTCTCGTGGTCGATACCGGATACCATCTCTGAAGTTATCAGGCCAAACGCGGGGGAAAGCTTGAATCCATGTCCGCTTAGCCCCGCACAGACATAAACTCCTTCAAAACCAAGGTAATCAAGCGGTGATATTATGGCTTGACCATCTGGAGTCATGTCGTAAAGTCCCGTTATGGAAGAAACCATCGTGGAATCTCCCATCGCAGGGATCCTGCTAACCAGCCTTGTCATATAATCCTCAATGTAATCATATTCCGCAGTCTCCGGAATGGGTTCACTGATGTCAATCTCCCTTTTATCTATTGCAGGATCCAGGCTCCCTAACGCACATATAGTCTCCCCTTCCATCTTGTAATATGCCAGATTTGGGGGGTCCCACAATGTGGGTTTTTCACCTGTTAGAGACCTGGGACGTCTAAGATATATCACTGAATGGAGTGATGCAGTAATCGGGAGGAGACGCTCTTTCGGTACGCCCGATTTTACGAGGATCTCATTTGTCCAGACATTGGTTGCAAGAATGACCTTTTTTGCAGTAACCTTCTCGCCACCCTCCATGTTTAAGGTAACTTTCTTTCCATTTGAATCCACACTTAGAACCAATTTTCCTGTCCTAACGATGAGTCCTCTTGTTTGGGCGGATTGAATGAATGAATTCGTGACAGCAACAGGATCCGCATACCCACTCCAGGGTTCGAAAAGCACGTAGTCAAAACCAGAAAGTGATATACCGGGAAAATACCTTTCAATTTCCCTGGGGTCAATTTCCTTCTCATCAAGTCCCAGATTTCTGAGCATCTCTGCATTCTCCCTTGCCGCACTCTCCTGACTGCTGCTGAAGGGGAATATCATCCCTGTTGAATGAAATCCCGAGAAGCCAATTGAATCGAAGTTGGAAATGATTCCATAGGAATATTTTGCCATCCTTGCAATAAGCTCGTTGCTGTAATGTGTCCTGATCAACGCGCTAGATTTTCCCGTATTACCTTCGGCAATTCCCCCCTTGTCTATAAGCAATATTTTCTTATAAATTTTTGAAAGGTAATATGCGATACTTGCGCCTGTGCTTCCGGCCCCGATTATGATGATTTCAAAGTCATCGTCCACCTTCTAAAAAGATGAAAGCCGCATTTATAGTTTCCCATTTTAAACGCAGCGCTAAACAACTTATGAAAAAGCTGGTCTCCCATATTTTCCGTCGCCAGGATAAATCTTCTTATGCGGATCTTTCTTGTGTTAGGTGTTTGAAGATTTTCCGATCATCTTCCTGAGCTCCTTCTTGTCTGCCTTGCCTGTGCTTGTCCTGGGGAAGCTATCCACATATATGAACTCGTCCGGAATCCACCATTTCTGTATTCTCCCAACGTCCACATATTTCTGTAGATGCGATACTATTTCCTCCCTGCTTTTGGTAGGCTTTCCAAGGATGAATGCCACCGGTCTTTCACCCCATTTCTCATCAGGCTTCCCCACCACTGCAGTTTCACCCAATCCCTCCATCTCGCTCAACACATTCTCAAGAATCACGGTTGGTATGAATTCCCCGCCACTTTTAACAACATCCTTCTCCCTGTCTACTATCATTATGTACCCGTTTGGATATTTCACCGCCAGATCGCCTGTGTGCATCCATCCCCCCTTCCACAGTTCTTTGGTCTTCTCAGGGTCTTTGAAGTATCCGCTGGTGAGCCAGGGAGCCCTCACGACTATTTCTCCTATTGTTTTTCCATCCTCGGGCACGTCATTCATTCCCTGATCCACCACTCTCATGTTCACTAAGGGTATCGGTATGCCCGTGGAGATCGAATAATCAAGCTTCTTATCTTCAGGGAGATCTTTCACCGAATCATTGTAAAGTGCCACCGAGAGAACAGGCGCGGTTTCAGAGAGACCGTAACCCCCGATTGTTGTTATTCCAAGGGATCTCGCCTTAATTGCAAGCCCCTTGGGAAGTGCTCCACCACCGATGACGATCTTCCATCCGTTCAGATCATCCCCGTATTCACTCAACCCAGGATATGAAAGTATCATGTAAAGAATGGACGGGACCATTGCTGAAAACTTTATCCTTTCCTTTCTGACAAGCTCAAGTACAACAGGCACCTCATATTTTCCTGGAAGAACGTATTTGTGCCCATTAAGGAGTGCAGCATAGGGAAGCCCCCAGGAATGCACGTGGAACATGGGAACCAGCATCATGAAGTTGTCCTCTCTTCTAATCTCAAGAGGGGGGAGATGAATTCCGTTGTAGACCGCAAGTGTGTGGAGAACCAGGTTTCTGTGGGTAAAGGTGACACCCTTCGGGAATCCTGTTGTGCCGGAAGTATAGAAGATTGTTGCCGTGGAGTTTTCGTCAATGTCAGGGAATTCATATTTCCCTTTAAGAATGAGGTCTTCATAGCTGTAACGAGGAGAGAGTGTTGTCTTGACATCACCATCATCGCTGTAAAAGATCCACCCCTTGACAAAATCGAACATCTGTTTATTTCTTTCCAGAATAGGGAGGAACTCATCCCTTATGATTACATATCTGTCCTCAGCGTGGTTCATCGTATAATATATGAGCTCAGGGGAATATCTGATGTTAACTGTATGGAGAATTGCCCCCATCATGGGAACAGCGAAATAAGCCTCAAGATACTTGTCAGTATCCCAGTCTATCACGGCCACGGTATCTCCTCTTTTCACTCCTATACTCTCAAGTCCTGCAGCTAAGCCCCTGACCCTGTTGAAAAATGTGTTGTATGTCATCCTTCTTTTATCTCTGTAAACTATCTCCGTCTCAGAAAAAGTCCGTTGGGAATTGATGAAAAGATTTCTGAAGTTAAGATTGAATTTCACATTTTCTTCCATAACTGATATTATGGAATTTTCGGTATATTTATGTTTTCATGGGTATCCATGCCCTATGAGCACTGGAACCATCTTTCTAGTCCTGTGAAAGTAAGCAGGCCATGGAGTATTATAAACTTAAGGAGTTCCGAGGAAATAAGTTGAGGATATTCAGGGCGTGATATGACGTTACGAATTCATTATTGAATCTGTTTCCCACCGAATGATGAAACTATCGCCATCGGAAGCATAGCAAAGAGATATGACATTACCACAAGGAGCACTAGCGGAAGCGCGGGTCCTCCCGGAATACCAGCAACTGAAGAGAACAGTGAAGCCTGAGATATGCGATACGATATATCTGGAGACATTGCAACTATGACGCCTACTGGTGAAGCTAACGATGATAGTGCAACGCTCCTTATTCTAAAGGTGAGCAATCCTGCAAAAGCTGATGGTATTGCAATGAAATACCAACATCCTATGTATGAGAGAAACAGCGAAAAGAAGAAGATAATGATGACAGATGCCAATATTCCGAGTCGTGGCCTCCTGACCATTATGGAAAATCACCTCCCCGATAAAGATAGAAGAACTGAGATGGTGCACTTGAATTTATTAACGTGAAATAAACACCGTTATTCCAGTCGATGAGAGTATTGTCGTAGTACGAGGAAAGAGGATTCTCTGAGATTCCGCCAGGATATATACCTATACCAGTAATCGGGTCGCTCATATTGACGATCATGCGCCACGAAGGCCCGAAGTCAGATATCAGACCATATGCCGCATTTATGGTATTGCCATCGCCTGCTGCCGGGATGGCCCCCGTATTCATTGCCGAGATACCGAAGAAGCTGGAGAGATACCTCTTGTGCACGTTCCCCCACTGCCAGGATGAAGAATATGCACCATAATTTTTTGTCAGATAGTTTATGGTAATACCGTACGCACCGATCATCGCAGTGGTTTCGTTGCCTTTGATTCCAGAGATCGGGTTGTTGTAGAAGGGTGAGTTCTCATCATTAATGGTCCAGTTTACCAAATCCTCTATAAGTGGCCCGTGGTAATAATCATCGGAACCCAGGAAGAAGGATGTCTGACCAAGCCCGTAGGAACCGTTTATGCCGTAATAGGAAAGCCACGGCTCAAACACGTAGCTCACCAGATTTTTTATGAAGAAATAGTAAATGGTTGCAGCTGTGGAATTGATATCCATGTTTCCGTTCCACGACTTCAGCGCAGAAAATTCTGGCGTGTTTTCAAGACCTGATGAAATCATTGCCTGGAGGAGAGGCCTTAGGAATACATTTGTGGTAAAATCATGCACATTAAGCTGTACATTCTCCATCTTAGCATAATCAAAGCCATATGTTGAGTTCAGCATACTGTATATCTGATCCGCCCTGTATCCTGATTCGTAATCCCACCCTATGTAGTAAGGATAATTGGGAGAGACAGTGATCTGATTTGCTGAAAATATGAAGCCGTTGGAGGGGTCGTACAGATATGGCAGATACTTATAGGGTATGAAGCCGGTCCAGTCATATGATCCGTTGCCGGGGAGAATTCCCCTTGGGTCACCTCTTTGAATAACTGGATAGAGGCCATATGGGAAAATTCCTATGTTTCCAGAACTGTCGGCCACTGCCCAGTTCTGTATGGCTACCTTGAAATATTCAGTAAGATTCTGTGCGAACTGCAAAACAGTGTGGGCTCTGCTTATTTTCAGGAAGAATGTTATCTCGTATGTCGGCATGTAGCCCGTCCAGTCCATCGCCACTGGAACACCAAGGCTATCGTTAACCACGACTCCATTAACGGCACGGTATATGTTGATATGCACTGGTTCTTGCCCCTTCACCAGAACTGTTTCATTCTGCATCTTAAAGGGAACCCACGAACCATTGAAGAAATAGTCACCTGGGTGTGAAGGTGAGGTCTGCTCTGCATAGAAATAAGTCTGCTGGATCTGCCCGTTTGTTGCCCCCCATGCGATATAAGGGTTATGTCCCAGTACCACTCCAGGGAAGCCTGGGAATGTAACTCCAATAACATTCATGCCGGGTGATACAAGCTGGAAGCCCATCCATATTGACGGTACACTTGTGGTCAGGTGAGGATCGTTTGCAAGCATCGCGGATCCATTGGATGTCCTTATACCGTTTACTGCCCAGTCGTTGCTGCCTAAATCAGTGAATACATTGTAGTTCAAATTTATATTATAAGCATCAGAGGTTCCGGTGAATATTGAGGATGCCTCTTCAAGACCCACAGCTGCGGCGGTGTAGAATTTGTTGATCGTGGAGTAGCTTGTGCTTGACAGATTCACATAAGGAACGTACAAATTAAGACCATTCATATTCCCTTGTGCGGTGTAGATGGAGGGGTTCAAATTAAATGGAACGATGGGATGCTGTATTCCGGCAGGATAGGCAGGGTATATCGCCTCTATAACTGATTCAGGCATCTTCTGCAGTGCGAAATTGAAGTATATTGGATCCAGACCTCCCGCACTGTTCTCCCAGAGGAACAGCTGTTGTAGGGCGAGAACATCGGTGACGTTCCAGTCATGGGGTTTCACGTTCAGTATCTTGAATATGAGAGGAAACCTGGGGTAGGTCAGATTGTTTACGTATGCGTTTATTCCATCCACGAATGATTTAATGTAGATGTAAGTCTGGCTGCTGGAACTCAGGTTCTGCCTCTCCAGAACAGCGGTGTTGTAGAGCTGGAGCTCCCGCATGAATATGTCAGTCTGAATGGTGGCTGGTCCCGCTATGGAGGATAGGTTACCAAGGGCTGTCCGCTTGAGGAAATCAAGCTGGGCAAGCCTGTACTCAGCTTCAAGATAACCCTGCTCATAGTACACCGCTTCCGTACTGTTGCTTGCGAGACCTATGAATCCGTCTGACTGCCTGTAAACAATAACACTTGCAGAAACATTTGAGAAGCTGACGGCCACATTCTGGCTTCCCGGCCCGTAAAAGTATGGCGGAGGGGAAAAAACACCGGTGGACGGATTCAATATGCTGGATAGGGGTGGCAGCGGACCGATTGACGAAAAACTAGTGAAGAGAAGAACAGCGAGAACTATAACAGATAAAATCAACCTTGTCCTGCGAATCTTCATCGATGATAGTACCAGAATTAATTATTTATATTTTTTATAAAACATAGTTTCGAAAAGGGTATTTTAGGAATCAATTACACGAGCTTACTGCGAAGATGGTAAAAACCATTTTGGTCTGAGGAATTTCTTCGTTGTAATAGAGAAGTTCTTTAACTGTCATCAAAATTAATCTTCATCCGAAATAAGAACTGCTGTGGTGAACTTCAGGTGTTTCTTTATGCTGGCCCCTTTTCTTTGATCAGAAATTGTTATTTATTGCGGTTACGTATGTTTTTAATTGTAACATCAGAGAAAAGAGATAAGATATTCTGCCGGGATTTAACAGGAAACAATCTACACAACTTTTATGACGGAATGGTTTCCTCGGGGTCATACTTGATTGTTGGAGTACTGAAAGCGTGAACCTCCAACTTATGAATAAAGGACAATTTCCAAGAATATAAAATAAAAAATTTATATGTTTCTTTTTTATAAAAAATATGTACGACCTCTCAGAAAAAGTAATCATAGTAACCGGGTCTGGCAGAGGCATAGAAAACGCAATCGCTTTAAAATTGGCCAACGAAGAGGTTACCGTGGTAATAAATACGAAGAAGAGAATTGATGAGCTGAACGAAACCCTTGAGGAGAAAAAATTCAGCGAGTCAATTGCAGTTCCGGCAGATGCAGCTACGAGGGAAGGGTTTAGAGAATTAACTAGAAAAACGGTGGAAAAATACGGGGGGATAGATATTCTGGTGAACGATTCGGATCTAGGGTTGTTCAGCTGGTTCATAAATGCTGACGATAAGTTGATTGACAAGCAACTAGCGGTTTCTGTGAAATCCGTTATCTATTGCACACAGGAGGTGGGGAAGAAGGTGATGAGCAGGGACTGAACATCATAACCATATCTTCAATTGCAGGCTTTATCCCTTCTCCCAGACTTTATGTATATGGTATGGCCAAAGCTGCAGTCATCTCTTACAAAGACGCTGGCAGCGGAATTGACCCCAATCAAGATGAATATCATAGCTCCCGGTGTAGTTAAAACGAAGATGGGAGAAAGCCTCGTTCAAATTTTTTCAGAAAACAAAGAGAGATTTGAAAAAGAGAAAACACTTCTCGATAGGATGGTGCAGCCTGAGGATGTTGCTGAATTGGCCATTTCACTGATAAGGATACCCTCGATTACGGGTCAGACAGTGGTCATAGATAGCGGACAATCGCTATTGGGATTCCCATAATTCCAATTGCTGTTCTTGTTTTGTGGGACTCCGGCGCAACATCTTCATTATAATCTGTCCAATAATTTTTCAAGAATTTGAGCCATGTGAATATAACTTAAAAGATAGCCTTTCCATTCCTGGAAGGGACGTTCTTTACGTTTCTTTGGCTGGTACATTCTATAGTAATCAGTTACAACACTTCTGTTTCTAAAACACCTGAACACAGTTACGGCAAATCCCAATTTAAAAGACGTAGCATTCGCCTTGTTCAACTTCACAAGCGAGGATTTAGCTAATGGAATTCAGATTATTTCATATTTCTGCTTCCAGGGTTTCAGTATCACTGTTGGCCAGGCGTATGATCCCTTCAATTTACTCCACATCCTGAAATCGAATATGCTTGCCCAGAATATCATATATCTCACAGTACTGCATCTTTTTAAAAACGTTCGCGCGGATTCGATTCTCTTCCTTATTCTCATTTCAGAGATGACTTCATTGCCGAAGACAGTCATGAAGGATGGCTCAATGACCACCAGCAATACCTCCTGGCATTCCCCCCTTCTTCCATAGATTGATGGAATTACATTTATGGAATCCCCCACCTTCAGTTTATCAAATACCCCTCCCAAGGGATAATAGGGGTAGTCGACGAAAGGGTGCCACGGTGGCATTACCGACAACAGGTCATCATCCGGGAATTCCTCATCTATCATACTTTCCGCTTCTGACAGGGCCTCAATTATCCTTTCAACTTTCTTCGGAAGCTCTTCTCCATCCATGAAATCATCTCTTCATGAAAACAACTTTCGCATCTATATTAGATTTAGGATTAGACATCTAACCCACAAACGTTACCGTGAGTTAAGGCTTGTTTGGAAGAAACTGGGGAGAGAGTAAATGAAAAATGAATAAAAGTGTTCCAAATTCTGCAAGGGCAGATCAGTATTGAAAATCCTCTAAAGTAATTGATTAAAAAAAATATTGTTAATTAATAGATTTAAATAATGATATTAAACTATAATCTCCTCGACTGTTTTTCTTGAAGTTTTTGGTCCAAACAACAGTATATCTATGACCACTATTATCACAAACACCCATATTATTCCAAAGACCGCTAGAGCCCCATGCGGCAAGAATAAGTAAGCTATAAGTAACACGAGTATTGATGTTGAAATTCTGCTTACTGAATAAACTGTGCCTGCAGCTGTCGGCCTGATTCTCGTAGGAAATATTTCTGCTTGATAAGTATGATAGAAATTTGAGAAATTCCAGAGGAAGAAGGCAACCAAGAATCCAAGAATGACTGCGACGGTGATATTGTTTGCGACGGCAAATAAAGTACCTGTTATTCCTGCTAGAATTGCTGTAGTTATAATTCCATATTTCCTCTCTACTTTATCAATTATGAATAAATTGAATATGCTTCCTACAAAGAAACCTGAATAGATAACAGTCGCGAACCCAAGGGCTGCTGTAATTGTCAGTCCTTTAGCAACGAGCAAAGAAGGAGCGAACGTTGCGAATCCGTAGAATATTCCTGACTGGAAAAACTGGAATATTAACATCATTATCGTCCTTTTTCTTACGTCAGGTGCAAATATATCTTTATAAGATGATTTGGCAATTTTTGGTGCTATGTTTTTATTTACTGGAGGTAGTTCCTTCAGATTTTTCTCTTTTTTAATTCTTTCTTCAATATCTGTCATTATCTTATCGGCTTCTGTAGCCCGCCCCTGAACCTCAAGCCATCTGGGGGATTCTTTAAGTCTTAACCTTACGAGCCAAACAAATATTGCAACTACCCCCATGAACCACATGGGTATTCTGAAAGAGTAAAAGCCCATATCGGATGTTATTTTTGTTATATACACTATTACTGGGGCGGCTGTAACCGCAATTGTATATATTGTTGCAAGACTTCTACCTCTTATTTTTCCTTGGACAACTTCCGAAGAATAGCTATCAACAAGGGGGAATTCACCGCCGACCCCGATCCCTCCTATAAAAACAAAGAGTGCTATAAGCTGCCATATAGGCATAAGACCTGCAAGGATCATTCCAAACCCAAAAATCAGCTGATTGTAAAGAAATACTGTTCTTCTTCCCCTCTTATCACCGAGCCAACCGAAGAAGAGTGCCCCAACGAACTCTCCCAGAAAGAATGGAACGGGAATTGCATATTCAGCTAAAACACTCCCCTTCGGGAAAAGAAAGTAGGCAGCAACGAGTGCCAATACTGCTCCATTCCCCAGTAACATCAGAGACTCTGCCCATTCACCACTAGTTAGCATCAGCAAAAAATTTCTATGAAATTTACTGAATGGCAATCTTTCCATTCTTGCGGCAATACTTCCTTTGCCCTCTTGACTTTGAGTCTCTAGACTTTCAGTCATTGCGTGATGCATTCGACGGATCTTACTTATATTTTTCCTCTAACCTGTTAAAAGATACATTGAACTATAAACATCCTCAGTACAACATCTTCTTAATTCCTAGTTTTCTTTCCCTGGATGATAATTCTCTTTTTAAGTAAAGTCATATTTGGTAAGTCAAAACCTATCGCATCAAGTGC
>Ga0080003_1000593_pt1 | contig 23113 bp, 22 predicted proteins | sample JossMetagenome_FD_69206 | JGI IMG/M metagenome (GOLD analysis project Ga0080003, IMG submission 69206) | Hot spring microbial communities from Joseph's Coat, Yellowstone National Park, USA - JC2_E (SPADES assembly) (version 2) | ecosystem: Environmental > Aquatic > Thermal springs > Hot (42-90C)...
CAGTAAAGCAAACGGGGCCATTCCTGTCATACGATTCCCTGATTATATCAGGTAAGGGCAACTGCAATGATTTTACTAATATCTGATTTATAAACATAATCATAGCTTAGGCTAACAAGCATTATATCACATAATTCGTGACACTATGAACTATGACAATATCTAGAAATACCTGGTGTGTACAAATTCTCCGTTACACGATTGTAATATCGCTTTAACATTACGGAAAGCGAGTTTCCAATTCCCCAAAATACAGTCGGCCAATCTGTTGAATTCTACTTCGTGCAGGGGGAGGGTTCGCTTGCTATTTATATCAGAACGCTAGCGAGGTGGATTGGCACGTCCACCTCCAATGGCATATACAAAAAATGTCCCGATGAGAGAGCCAGAAAGTGCGAGTAGCCCGGTGATTATGAACATCAAAGCGAGCAGAAGTGTTACTCCTATGCCTGATATTGAAGCAACCTCATCCATAGTTGGCATCAGATAGGTTGTGGGGAGGGTGAGGAGGAGAATTCCAACTGATACCAGCCCGCCCACGAATGACGATAGCACAGAAACAGCATACCCCTTTCTGACGAGCAATCCGCCGATGAGACCTGCCACTATGACAGTATACCATATTCCAGTAAGAAGAAGGATGAATCCAGATAATGCGATCACGAGAAGAGAAATGAGTAAACCCGTTCCTTTACCTATATTCATGTTTCACCACCAGGATTCAGAGTCATCACAGCCATAATTTCACTAGCTGGGAATGAGGCAACTGTGGGATAGAAGAGAAGTGGAAGATATGTTCCATTTATCCAGTCATTCACATAGTTCGAATACAATGGGCTTGCGGGATTCTCACTCTGTCCGCCAGGATAAATTCCATACGAATGGGAAACGTTGCTGAGGTTGACAACCATTTCCCAGCTTTGCCCTCCGGTGGGATAGTTATTTGGACCCACGCCAGACGCATCATTTGGTGTGTTGAAGTCACCTCCCTTCGGGATAGGGCCAACGTTGAATTGCGATAGGCCGAAAAGATTCGGGAACAAGAACCCATAGAAATGACCCCAGGAGTAGTTTCCAGAAGGATACTTTGACTCCAGGTACTGCATTGCCTCAGCGACTGATTCTGTGACAAGGTACTTCACGCTCTGGTTTGAAAACGGCTGAGCTGACCCGGTCAAGATTACCTTCAGAAGATCGACTTCCATGGATGAGTATCCGGTTGTGTTCGGAAGGCTGCCTGCCATACCAGATGGAACTCCTAGAGTATCATCATACTCAGGGATCCACCCATGTTGCTTTAGAAACGGGAGGAATGTGTTGTTGAATAGATATTCATAAGTGAAGAACCAGACGGAGGCTGCAGTGGAGTTTTCAGTCATGTTGAAGTTCCAGTGAGAGAGAAGGCTGTATGCCGTGCTTATTAACTGACTGGAATTTCCCGATATGTATGAGAGTATGTAGGGTACAGCTGCCTGGGCTTCATAATCAGTGTAGTTCCTTCCCTGAAAGTTGATTATGTTGTTCACTGATACAATGGGGTGCTGCTCGAGGTAGTTTACTTCCATCTGCGCCCTGTAGCCATCTGAGAAGCTGTTTGTCATCCCAAACCAGTAAGGATACGAAGGACCGACCTGCCTCTGGTTGGAACTCACAATGAACCCCTGAACAGGGTTGACGACTTGTGGCACCTGAGAGTAAGGGATTGAACCGGAGATGTACTCGCTTCCATTTCCAGGCATTATGGCAGCCGGGTTGTAGACATCCCCAGAGAATATGGGATAGTAGGCTGGTGATATATCCGCAATCATTGTTCTGTTTGCGAATGCGAAATTCTGGAACGGTGCTTTCCAGATGGAAAGTGCGTTCTTGAACTCGGACCAGTCTGAAGCAGTGTTTATTTCCAGAAGTGAACCGATCTCATTGCTGACCAAGTTCCCCATCCAGTCCATCACTATAGCCGTACTTCCGTTTTGCACCATCACGGGACCAAGATTGGTCCAGTTGACTTCAAAACCATTGATCTTGTATTCCTTCAGAGGATGTTCCGTGCCATTCCAGATATAATCCTGGCCTACAATTTTCTGTACAAAGAAGAATGTTCCGTCAGCTATTGCCTGCGTATCTGTAAGTGTCCATGCAATGTTATTATTGAAGCCTATGATAACAGCAGGCGCACCTGGTAGCACGACTCCGTAAACATCAATCCCAGGTGCAACGAGCTGAACCTGGAACCATATTGCGGGAAGGGAAAAGCCGAGGACGGGGCCTCCCATAAGTATTGGGAAACCTGTTGTGGTCCTGTTCCCTGCGATAACAATCTCGTTGCTGTGGCCCGGCATCTGCATGTGGAAATATGTGGGCGGGTCGTATTGGAACTGGTAGAGAAGGGACTTAGCCAATGAGAGAACTGTTGAATTTACTGGATACGTGTTGTGGGAGATGTTAAGAACAGTCTGGTTAGGACTCCCTGAATATCCCGCATAATAATAATTCTGGACAGGAGAGAATGTTGGAAGGAGGTCGTACGTGTAGTTACCTAGAAGACTGTATATAATTGAAACCTTCAGACCTTCAGTTCCGAACTCAAGTTGTTGGGTCATTAGTTCCTGAACCGCAAATGAATACACAGGATTCCAGTAGTAAGGTCTGATACCTAAAAGTTTGAACAGCACTGGAGTAATATGATTTTCATTGGAGTAATTTATGTATGCATTGATCCCTTCAGAATAAGATACCAAAGCTTCCTCCGTGAGCATGTCTGTGGAATTTGTAGATGCATTGGCAATCACGCTCTGCCAGTCTTTCTCTGCAGTTATGGGTGCACCAGTTAGAGTCTGGAATTTATCGTAGTTGTAGTAAGAACTTCCAAAGAAATTTGACATCTGTCCCATTCCCTCGAGACCGAAAACCTCAATCTGTTCCAGTCTCTCTTTTGCTTGGACGAATCCAAGTGCATAATATAGACTCTGTAAGCTGGAAGCATAGAAATGATAAACACCGTAACTGTCCTGTATTACGACTACTTTTCCAGTCAGTCCAGGAAGAGAGAGTGTCTCATTCCCTATCACGAGATCCCTTGAATTCTGGATAACACCTGTATCTGGATTGAGAATTGAGACCAGGGGGGTGAAAGTGCCCATCAGGAAAACAAGAACAATTATGATGACCGCCAAGACTGGTGGTACAATTGCCCTCTTCTTCACAGTTGCATATACGAAATTTATGTACTTAATTCTTATGAGGACATCACATCAAAAACTAAGATTGTTAAAATTTTAATACAATTATTTAAGGAAACAAAATTGAATGATCTCAATTAATATTTGGATGTAAAATTTTAATGACTGCCCTTTTTTTGATTGTTATCTATATCCCCCGAGAACTAGATGGGACCGCCGAGATTTGAACTCGGGTCACCAACACCCCAAGCTGGTAGGATGGTCCAGGCTACCCTACGGTCCCTTCAATCAAAAGGCAATACATCCTGCATCAGGTCAACGTGCGAAAGGATCATGCGTCTGCAGCAGTACCTCTTCACGTTCAATTCGTCAAGAATCGCAGCGGCTTCTTCCGGAAGAGGTTCCCTGTTTTGTGTTTTTCTTATCTCCTCCATCCTGTTCACAAATCTCACGTAATCAGAACCTATCACCCTTCCGCAGCTGAAACATCTGACTGGAATTATCATTAAATCACCTGTATGATTTCTGCTTCTTCTTCCTTGCCCCCCTTCCTCCGGGTTTCTTGGGCATCTTTTTCCTCACATCATTCACGAGAAGCGTTCTGTCATAATCCTTGAAAATGTTCTCGAGCTCTTTGTCCTTGAAATATTCTATTATTGCTCTGGAAATGGCTGTTCTTGCTGCATCAGCCTGTCCCATCACACCTCCCCCTTTCGTTTTCACAGATATATCAACCTTTGATATCCTGTCGCCGGCAAGGGTGACGGGTTCCATCATCTTCAGCTTTGCCAGTTCCGGCATGTATATCTCTATCGGTACTCCATTTACCCTTATCCTTCCGTTTCCTTCCCTGATCGTTGCCCTGGCTACCGCAGTCTTCCTCGCACCGCTCGTTTCAATAATCATTTCCCATCACTTTTGATCCCAGTTCCCTGCTTATGTCCCACAGTGGGACAACATTCGATATATGCTTATTCTTGAAATTTTCAAGTATTTCAGCTTCCTTCCCTCTGAATTCAGGCGGAACTCCCTTGTATACTCTTAGCCTCTTGAAAGCTTCTTTCCCCCTGGATGTTTTCATAGGTAACATACCCCTTACCGTTCTTCTGAAAATCCTGTCGGGCTCCTTCGGAAATCTGGGTCCCTTCCTTACGGAACCGACATCCCTCTCCATCTTGTATCTCTCCACGAGAAACATTCTCCTTCCCGTGACCACGGCCTTCTCCGCGTTAATCACCACTATTTCCTCTCCTTTGGATAGGAGCTCCTTTGCAATGTATGAGGCAACCCTTCCAAGGACAAGATCAGTTCCATCTATCAGTCTAATATCTCATCACCCTATTATCTTAATTTTAGAAGCCTTTCCATTCTCGCTAGCCATTTCATCTATGCCCAGGGCTCTTCCCCCGGCTTCCTCTATTTTCATCCTGGCGGATTTCGTGAAATAGAGTGCGGCGACCTCAATGGGTTCCTCTATTCTTCCAGCGCCGAGGACTATTCCGGGCACAACAACCTTCTCTCCCCCCTTGGCGAATCTGGATATGTGACCGACATTCACCTCGCTGAGCCTGTCTTTGGGCCTCACTATCCTCCTGGCTACATCCGCCCAGAGCTTCGCGTTGTTCTCAGTAGAAGTCTTCTTCAGTATCAATGCCAGCCTTTCTCTACTTTCCCTCGTGTTAACACCCATGCATCAAGCACCCAGATTCGGAAGGTATGGATTCTCCATTTATAAATGTTATTGGACCTTCGCAAGCTCCACAGCATTCCTGAGAATCTCGACGCTCGTGACTGTACCCACCCCTCCCGGAACAGGGGTATAATCTATATCTGTTTCCCCGTTCACTTCAAAATCCCCTTTAACATTCCCATCTACCACATTTATGCCAATGTCCACAACTACATGCTTTCCCTTCAGTGTGGAAGATTTCAGGTAAGAAGGTTTCCCCACTGCGAGGAATATGATATCGCTTTCCTCCATTATTTTCTGAATATCCGAAGTTTTGGTGTGCGCTACTGTAACGGTAGCATCCCTGTTCAGGAGCATCTGAGCAAGGGGTCTTCCAACAGTTATCGATCTGTTAACTATAAGCGCCCTTTTTCCTCTCACATCTATGTTGTGATGGGAGAGAATGTCCACCGCTGCCCTTGCCGTGGCAGGCGCTATCCTCTCCACGCCGAAGTTGAGCTGCCCGAGGTTGTACGGTGAGATGCAGTCCGCATCTTTGTCCGGATCTATCGCCTCCGAAACCATGATATTTGTAATTCCCTTGGGGAAGGGTCTTCCGACGATAAATGAGTTAATTTCGCTATCATTATTCAGCTTCGCTATCGTATCCATGAGTTCGTCCCCTTTTATAACGTGAAGATCGAAATTCAATCCTATCTTCTCAGCATTCCTCTTTATGCTGTTGAAATAGAGAATTGATTCCTGATCCTCCTCGTAAGCCACGGCAGCAAGTGTTATTTTCCCCATCCCCTCCAACTCTTTCTTCAAATTTTCCATCATTTCCTTTGCCAGAGCCTTGCCTTCCAGGATCATGAGGGGTAATAGGAATCAACGATTAAAATTCGTTCCCTTCGAATAATCTATCAAAATCCTTAATTATCCATTTTTACTAACTTTACGGATGGACGAACTGCAGGAATGGATAAAGAGCAAGGGTTACAACACAACCAACGACGTGAAAATCCCGGAGAAACTTGTGGATCAGGTAATAGGTCAGGATCAGGGGGTTGAAGTAATAAAAAGGGCGGCAAAGCAGAAGAGGCATGTAATACTGATCGGGGAACCGGGTACGGGGAAATCGATGCTGGCACAGTCCATGGTTGATTTCCTTCCAAAGGAGGAGCTTGAAGATATTTTAGTGTTCCACAACCCCGAGGATCCCAACAGACCCAAGATAGTTACTGTTCCTGCAGGAAAGGGTAAGGATATAGTGAAGGATTACCAGAAGAGGGCAGACCAGGAGAAGGTTGAGAGGCAGAGGAGCACCAGGATTCTCGTCATTTTCATCGTGATCCTCGGTCTCATCTTCGCTTTCATCAATTACCCGTCAACACATTCGATAGATTCCACTCCCCTTTTCCTTGCAATAATGGCCGCTGCCTTCCTGTATATCGCGATGAACATGGGACCTGTGGCCAGGGAAGATAAAACGCTTGTTCCAAAGTTGCTCGTGGGTCACGATAAGGAGGATAAACCCCCTTTCATAGATTCAACGGGAGCGCAGGCCGGAGCACTCCTGGGTGACGTGAGGCATGACCCGTTCCAGTCAGGTGGTCTGGAAACGCCTGCGCATCTCAGGGTGGAAGCTGGTAATATTCACAAGGCGAACAAGGGCGTTCTCTTCATAGATGAGATAAATACACTCAGACTGGAGAGCCAGCAGAGTCTCTTAACGGCGATGCAGGAGAAGAAATATTCCATATCCGGACAGAGCGAGAGATCAGCCGGCGCCCTGGTACAGACGGAAGGTGTGCCATGCGATTTCATCCTCGTCGCATCAGGGAATCTCGATGCCCTCCAGGGTATGCATCCAGCGCTCAGGTCAAGGATAAGGGGTTACGGTTACGAAGTTTATATGAACACGGTGATGGATGATACCGAAGAGAATAGAGAGAAGCTCGTCAGGTTTGTGGCTCAGGAAGTTGCAAAGGACAAGAAGATACCACCCTTTGACAGCAGTGCAATAGCTGAGGTGATCAGGGAAGCGCAGAAGAGGGCCGGAAGGAAGGGAAAGATAACGCTCCGCCTCAGGGAGATGGGCGGTCTCATAAGAATAGCTGGGGATATAGCGGTTGCGGAAGGTTCTTCCGTCGTAACGGCGGAGCATGTGATAAAAGCCAAGCTGAAAGCAAGGCCCCTTGAACAGCAGATCGCTGACAAGCATATAGAAGCCTACAGAGCTTACAAGACATTCACAAATGAGGGCTATTCCATAGGGATAGTGAACGGCCTTGCTGTATTCAGTGCGGGATCAGGTATGGCGGAGTATTCCGGTATCGTGATGCCTGTTGCGGCTGAAGTGACACCCGCACAGGAAAAGGAAAGCGGAAAGGTGATCGCAACAGGAAAACTCGGTGAAATAGCGAAGGAGGCAGTGCAGAACGTTTCCGCGGTGATAAAGAAATACACTGGTCAGGATATTTCAAACCATGATGTGCACATCCAGTTCATAGGGAGCTATGAGGGTGTTGAGGGGGATTCTGCAAGCATTACAATTGCAACTGCCGTGGTATCAGCGATGGAAGGGATACCAGTGGATCAGTCATATGCGATGACAGGTTCACTCTCCATAAGGGGCCAGGTGCTTCCCGTAGGTGGCGTCACGGCAAAGGTGGAAGCCGCAATAGAGGCAGGATTCAGGAATGTCATAATACCGGAGAGCAATCAGGGGGATATAATCCTGGACGAAGCGCAGAAGGCTAAAATTAACATACATCCCGTGAGAACCATAAGTGAGGTGCTAAAACTCGTTCTTGCTCCCACAAGGTCCAAGACGTCCCTCCTTTCAAAGTTCGAAACTACCATAACTGCTGGAACGGTGATGGTCGATCCAAGCTGAAATATCATACCGTATAATAGAATCCAAGGATTCCATAAATGATTTTTATGGCAACAGAGCGCTGATAAGGGAGGATAGAATCCTCGGAAACGAACATCTGGATGTTGCGATCATGTACGCCCTGAGGAACATGGAAAAGGGGGAGATGATCAGCAGGTCACTGTGGAACGAGATTCTCCTTTACCTGTCGATGCAGAGGCAGGTTCACAGGGCTCTGGAGATGCTTGGAGTTAAGAATTACAGAGGAAAGGTGGTTGTGGTGGAAGAAGGCTCCCGGGATAAAATAAATATAACGATTTCCCAGGAAAAAAAGGATTTCTGGGGCGTGAGTTCCGGGGAGGAGCTTCTGGAAAGGATGGCCCTGTTCCACCTTGAGAATCATTGATCTTGGGGACGAAACTCGGGAATTTCAAAACACATTTATCGCATCCCGTATGGGAAACGGGTATTTTCCATATATTTTTATAGCGTTTACGTATACCTTTCCCATCACGCCTGACTTGAAATGATAGTAAGAGATACTAAGGAATACAACCTGGAAAGCTTCCTGGACCCAATAGTTCTGGAATGGTTTACCTCCAAGTATAAGGAGTTTACAACAGTCCAGAAGATAGGGATACCTCTCATACATCAGAGGAAGCACGTTCTTATCTCATCACCCACCGGTACAGGTAAAACGCTCTCAGGTTTCATGGTCATCATAAATGAACTCTTCCTTCTTGCGAAGCAGAACAAGCTGGAGGATAAGATTTACTGCGTCTACGTATCCCCGCTCAAGGCTCTTGCCAACGATATACACAGGAATCTCGAAGTCCCGCTGGCTGAAATAAGGGATCTTGCGGCCAAGAAGGGAGTTGATATTCCAGAAATAAGGGTGGGTGTCAGGTCCGGTGACACCACCCAGTACGCAAGGCAGAAGATGAACAGGGTTCCCCCGCACATATTCATAACAACCCCAGAATCACTGGCCCTCTCACTGTTCTCCCCTAAATTCAAGGAGAAGTTCAGGGACGTGGAGTTCGTGATCATAGACGAGATCCATGATCTTGCATCAAACAAGAGGGGTGAGTTGCTGAGCCTCATACTTGAATTCTTGCAGTACAACTGCAGTGGAATAACGAGAATAGGTCTTTCTGCAACCACAGAGCCGATAGAGGAGATAGCTAACTTTCTCATAGGAAATGAGGAAAGGGGGGATATTCATGTGGTTGAAGCAGAATCAAACAAGAATCTTGATATGAGGGTCATATGTCCCGTATCTGATCTCTTCTCCGCCCCCCAGGAACAGGTGAATGAGAGAACGTACGACATTGTGGAGGCTCTCGTTAAGGAACACAGAACAACCCTTGTCTTCACCAACACGAGAAGCGGCGCAGAGAGGGTATCTTCAAAACTCATAGAGAGGGGTATTCTTGATCTGGAAGCACACCATTCCAGCCTATCGAAAGAATCAAGGCTCGGGGTGGAGGAAAGGTTGAAAAGAGGGGAACTGAAGTGCGCCGTCTCATCCACCTCCCTGGAGCTCGGGATAGATATAGGAAGTATAGATCTCGTTATACAGGTCGGTTCCCCGAAGGGCATAGCGAAGGGTCTCCAGAGGGTTGGCAGGTCAGGGCATTCAGTCTTCGCAACGGCCAAGGGAAGGATAATTCCAATGGATATAGATGACCTCGTTGAATCCCTCGTCCTGGTTAAAGCTGCAAGGGAAAAGAGGCTGGACAGGATAACCATCCCCTCCAACTCTCTGGATGTCCTCAGCCAGTTTATAACGGGCATCTCCCTCGAGAAAAAATGGGATGACAGGGAGGTATTCCGGATGGTCAGGAAGTCATACTGCTACCGTAATCTTCAGGAGAGGGACTACCTGAAGGTTCTTGAATATCTCTCTGGGGGTTTCGAAGAGGGGAACGTTTACTCAAAAATATGGTGGGATAAGAACGAGCACTCCTTCGGAAGAAAGAAGAGCACGAGGCTCATATACTTCACCAACGCTGGAACTATACCGGAGGAAGCGGATTACGATGTATTCTCCGTGGATAACAGGCATCTTGGCTCCCTGTCAGAGAAGTTCGTGGAGAAGCTTCACAGAGGGGATATCTTTGTCCTTGGCGCGAGAACCTATGAGTTCATGAGGATGAGGGGGAACAAGATATTCATAAAGGATGCCTCGGGGAGAAAGCCCACGGTACCGTCATGGGTGGGTGAGATGCTTCCGAGGACATTTGATCTTTCAATAGAGGTGGGGAAGTTCAGGGAGGAGCTTGAGAGGAGGATCAGGGAAGGGACTGCGGAGGAATTTCTCAGGGATGAATACCAGGCAGATGAAAACAGCATCAGGTCCGTCATATCATACATGGAGAACCAGATGAACTTCGGCATCCCCACTGATAAGAGGCTTCTCATAGAAGGATTCATAGATAAGGGAAATCAGTTTTCCGTCATATTCCACTTCCCATTCGGAAGGAGGGTGAATGACGCTCTGAGCAGGGTCATCGCTTTCAACGTCTCCAGAACATTTTCCGTGAACTCCAGGATATCGCTCACCGATGACGGTTTCATGCTCACGTTCAACAGGAGGGTTGACTTGGGGGGAATCGTGAGGATTATCCAGGAAATGGATCTCCGTAGCTCCCTCAGAAACGCGGTGAAGTCCACAGAGCTATTCAAGCAGAGGTTCAGGCACTGTGCGACCCGTGCCTTCATGGTGCTCCGGAGGTACAGGGGAAGGGAGGTATCGGTTGCAAGACAGCAGCTCAGGAGCGAGAGGGTTCTGGACATCCTCTTCTCCATGGACGGGTTCCCCATAATAGAGGAAACGTTCAGGGAGATCGAAGATATCGTCATGGATATAAGCAACTCAGAGCTTGTCCTTCAGGGCATAAGGGATGGGAGAATAAAGATAGATATCAGGGAATACAGCAGGTATCCGAGTCCCTTCGCCTTCGGCATAATATCCACGGGAATAAGCGATGTAGTGCTCATGGAAGATAAGAGTGCGATAATAAGGGAGCTCCAGGAATCCCTCCTTGCAAAAATGGGTCTCGAAGGTACATCGGAAATAGATATAGAAAGCCTGATAAACTACCAGGAGGGGAAACTTATAGTTAAAGGGGAGGATGAACTGATTTCCTTCCTGGAGAAAGCTGGATTCTCCGATTTATTTTCAACGGTTTCCTTCTCTCCGATGAAGAAAACCGAGGACAGGGATGAGTACGAGAGGATGGTGAGATCTCTTATAGACAGGGGAAGAGTTGTTCCCGTATTCACGGGAAAGACAACATATGCTCTCAGAGAAAATCTCCCGTACATAGCTGCTGTTTTCAGGCAGGAATCCAGCGCATCCCTGAAATTCCAGGATGGGGATACCACTGCAACAATAGCAAAGAACAACTCTCTGGAACCCGGGGACGCGCTCATAGAACTGAGGAAGATGGAAAGATCCTACAGCGCCTTCTTCATAAAACACGGGAACAGGGTAAGCTGGTACCACAGAAGTGTGGAACCCGTGGATTACATGGAATCGATAGGAAAGGTAATAGTCTGGCTCCTCTGGCAGAACGGACCACTCACATACAACGAGATAGTGGACAGGATAGGGGAGAGGCATGAGATAGATATTGCCCTGGAAATGCTGGAAGAGAGGAAGATAGTATCCTCCGGAAGGTTCTATCCCAAGAGGGAGAAGCAGTACATCCTTTCCGAAGATCTGAGGAATCTGACCTCCATGAGCGAGGCAGAGATGGGAAGGATAAGGATGAACAGGGCGTTATCGAGGAAGGAGGGGAATTATTTCGATCATTTCGTCTTTGCACTGAATGGAAATGCTCTCGAAGTGAGGGGGTTTCCAGCTGAGCAGCTGAAGGGTGATGATATTGTATACGGTTCATTCACCAGGGAGATAAAGGGCTACTTCCAGGAGAAATGGATTCCGAGTCTCATAGCTCTCAACAGGATGGAAGCACTCTCTCCAGAGGAATCCAGAATTCTAAGGAACATAGAGGAAGGTAAGATTTCAAGGGAGGACATGGACCAGAAGGTTCTGGAGAAACTGATGAGAAACATGTTCCTCGTTATTAAAGAGGGAAGGATGTACGTGAGGAAAGAGGCACAGGAAGACCCCAGGGATATGCTGGAAAAATTCATAGAGGCATACGGTCCCCTCAGCATAGAAGACATTCTGAGATTTTTCGGAAGTTCTGCCGGATCTAAAATATCTTCATTAAGAACGAAGAAAATGGTCAGCGGTCATACCACCTACCTCTATACTGACTTAAAAGGGGAGAAGGAAAGGGCGATCATAGACAGGCAGGACCCTCTCTTCCTCATCAACAAGGAAAGGATAGAGGGGGAGATAGGGGACGGGATGACCTATTTTCTCATTGAAGATGGATCGGTGAAACTCGGCATAGAAACGGGTAGGGAAAACGGCATCCTGGAGATATTCGATATAGCGGGTGAATATGCGGGCAACTTCGAACAGGTTATCAGTGCTATAGAAGAGATTTCAGGCAGGGAGAAGTTCGATTCCCTTATAATAAGGAGGATTCCATTTCCCCTGCCAGACCAAAAAAGCCTTAGTGATATGGGATACGTTTTCGCGAGGAATTTCCTGGTCAAGGGGACGGGCGTGGAAGATTTATCCATGAGCGAGGAAGCCCTTCTATCATACCTTCTTAAAAAGCACCATCTTCTTCAGAACTCCAGGTACAGGGACCCTGTGGACGCTCTGGAATCAATCCTCGGTTACAAGGGGAATTTCGAGATGATGATGAAGAGCGAGAGAAGCATAGATATGGAGAAGCTTGTTATGAGTAACCTTGCAGTTCAGGGGTACCTGATAGATGGTTCACCCGGTTTCCTGAGCCCGGAGAATCTAGGGGCTGTGGCATCCCTTAAACTCCCCTCTCTGAGCGATAACGCGAGAAAGCTTTATGAAATAGTGAAGAAGATGCAGACATTCACCAAGGAACTGCTCGTAGAGAAATCATGCTTCACGATAAATCAGACGATAAACTACGTGAATGAGATGATGAAGAAATGCTCCATTTACAAAGATACAAAAGGCAGGCTTCAGGTAACTCAAATTACGATGAGAATGGATGAAGCTATGGATAAGATCACGAGGGAGCTCGGTCTGTTCAACGGCCGTATCCTTTCTTCTCTCCTCAACGGGGATTTGAGCATAGATTACATCTCAGACTACCTTGTAAGGGGTGTGAGAGAGGGGAAGTTCAGGAGGGTTCTGCCCCTGGCATCGAGGGATGAGATAATGTATTCCTGGGCGAATGAAGATTTCACTGTTAATGAGACGGGGGAGGATATCATTCTCTTCCCCAGGACAATTGCCACGAACCACATCTCCATGATCCTGGGGTGGAAGGCCCAGGGAAGGCTTATATTCCTGAAGGAGGGGAAGGAACCAGTATTTTTCAAGGCCAAGAGAACGGGTTCCAGGGTGAAGATAATAACAGGCCTCAGGGAGGATACGAGGAAGAGGATAACAAGGTATCTGCAGCAATTGAATATCAAGGTGGAGAGGGATGAGAGTGATGAGATGACTGAAAAGTGGTATGAACAGATGATCCCCAAAAGGCACAGGTGATTTCTCCCTTTTCAAAACTAAAGTTTGAGGAATGAGAGATCACTGCTGTAAAGCTGCTCCATAATTCTCTCAATTCTCTTCTTCACATCCTCTATGGAATTCCCGGAGACATTCACGTGCCCCACCTTTCTTCTGGGTGAGGTGGACTCCTTTCCGTAGAGGAAAACGTTCCCCTCCTTCAGAAGGAGAGAGTTTACTTTACTCTTCCCGAGGATGTTCACCATACCGAAATAGGGCATTGTTTCAGTGGAACCAAGGGGGAGTGAAGAGATGGCCCTTATGTGGTTTTCGAATTGAGACGTTGCAGAGAAATTAAGGGTGTAATGCCCCGAATTGTGGACCCTGGGGGAGAACTCGTTTATTATCACCCTCCCCTCCCTGACAAAGAACTCAACTCCCATCGTACCCTGATAGTCCAAAGAGGAAGAAAGACTGGATGCTACCTCCCTTTCCCCCGAATCCTTTATCTTGCCGTAATTGTAGATGAGAATCCCTTCTCTGTTGAAATTAAAGGATACGGGATAGCAGGAAATTCCCTCCTTCCCTCTAGAAAGGATGATGGATGACTCGTAATCAAAATCTATGAACTCCTCAACCACAAGTTTTCCTTCAATTTTTTTGAGATCTTCGCCGTGTTTTTCGGAAAGAATGTAGAACTGCCCTTTACCGTCGTAACCTCCCCTCGCCCTCTTGATAACTGCCTTCCAGTTGAACTCGTCCCTGGCAGCTCTTAAAGCCTCCTCACCTCCATCCACAACCACGAACCTTGCCACGGGAAAGCCGTGAGAACGGAGGTACTCCTTTTCCCTGTCCCTCTCTATCTTCATCCACACATTCTCGTATTCTGGAACCAGCTTCCCTTCATCCTGAGCTAAAAGCATCGCATCCTCATTCCCCTGCTCGAATTCATATGTGACCAGGGTGGAATCATCCACGAACTTTCTGTAATCAGAATTATCGTAGCACCTGGCAAAGTTGCATACCCTGTCCCCTCTATTTCCGAGGACGTTGAACTTTATACCCAGCCCCGATGATTCCAGGACCATCATAAGGCCGAGCTGGCCACTTCCTATTATCCCTATTCTTCCATCAGAGGGTAGTTGAGAGAACCTCATCCCTCATCTCTTTCCTGAAATTTTCCAGCCTCTTCTTTATTTCAGAATCGGATAGGGCCAGAATTCTCAGGGCAAGAAGGGCGGCATTGCTGGCACCGCCTATTGCCACGGTTGCAACAGGTATCCCGTAGGGCATCTGCACTATTGAGAGCAGGGAATCAAGGCCGTTGAGATTTTTAGAGGGTATTGGTACACCTATCACGGGAAGAAGGGTGTGTGATGCCGTCATGCCGGGAAGGTGGGCTGCCCCTCCCGCACCCGCTATGATAACCCTTATTCCCCTTTTTTCCGCTTCCATTGCATATTCCCTCATGAAATCAGGTGTTCTGTGTGCTGAGACCACTCTCTTCTCATAATCCACGTTAAATTTATCGAGGACGGAGGCGCATTCCTTCATATATTCCCAGTCATTCTTGCTTCCCATTATGATCGAAACCGCAGGCATTGTATCCGGATATTTCATCCGTACTTAACGTCTTCTTTCTTCATGCTCGGTGAAGAGCACTGGCTGATTACAAAAAGTATGAATATTCAAATTTCCTGATTAAACTATGGTTACAAAGGAAGAAGTTCTGGAAGTTTTGAAGACGGTCAGTGACCCGGAGATAGGGATAGATGTTGTAAATCTCGGTCTTGTTTATCAGCTTGATATAGATGACGGGAAGGTAAATATAAAGATGACAATGACAGCCCCTAGCTGTCCTGTCACAGACTGGATACTGGTGGAAGCACAGAGGAGGGTCGAAGAGATCCCCGGGGTCAAGGAGTGCAACATAGAGCTCGTCTGGGACCCTCCGTGGAACCTGGATATGATCTCAGACGAAGCGAGGAAGATGCTCAATATGTGATTCAATTATTGATTTCTCCCGAACTCTTTCGTTATTATTTTTATATCCGCCGGTCTCTTCGTGATTGCACCCTGCTTTATTCCATATATCTCGCGGACGCCATTTCCGTACGCCTTGTCGAGAAGCCTTTGCGAAACAATACCCCCGGTCACTATCTTCGCGTATTTCTTTTCAACTGTATCAAATTTCTCAATAACCTCACTCAGCGGAAGCTTTCCCACGAGGTTCCAGGAATCATCGTAGAACCTTACTTCCTTCTCCTGTGATGCCTCGTCCAGTATCTTCAGATAGGGTTTCTGTGCCTTCACCTTTTCCCCGTTGTCACCGCTCTCGCTTACCTGCTGGGAAGAGGAATTATTTCCGTTGGCTTCAATAGCGACACTCCTGCCAGATGCCTCGTTCTTGGAATTCAATGTTTTCAGCTCTTCCTGCATGCCGTGGGTTGCCAGGTATTGATCTACAGGCATCTTGTCCCGCAGCGCCTTGACCACCTGTTTATACGTCAGTTCCTCAACCTCGAATCCCGGCGGTGCCCTTGCAACGAAATCCACGTCAGCAACCTGCAGCAGCTCTTTCAGTATAAGATCTCCACCCCTGTCCCCATCCAGGAACGCTGTGGTTGTTTTCTGCTTGGTGAGGTCAGATATTGTCTTGGAGATATTGGTTCCTTCAACCGCTATTGTATTCTTAATCCCGTATTTCAGGAGGTTCAGAACATCGTTCCTTCCCTCCACCACTATTATTGATTCATTTGCATATAAATTGGGCCCACCAGGCAGCTTGTCAGGTCCGTACGTCGCAATTTCAGCACTCTCTATCTTGCTCCTGACTTCCTGCACCAGGTCCTCTCCGAGATTCTTGTTTGTATCTATCATCTTCTGCAGTATTTCTTTAGCTCTTTCAACCACTTTTTCCCTCTTGGCCGCCCTGACATCTTCCACATTGACAACTTCAACCTTGGCCTTGCAGGGTCCTATCCTGTCTATTGTTTCCAGACTTGCTGCTAATATGCTCGTTTCAACCTGGTCAACACCGCTCGGGATGTAGACGAACCCTTCCGACTTTCCGTTCTTGGACTCTATGTCCACCTCTATTCTTCCAATCTTTCCAGATTTCTGAAGATCCCTAAGATCTAGGGCATCACCCAGTAGCCCCTCTGTCTGGCCAAAAATAGCACCGACTACGTCTGGTTTCTCCACGATCCCGTCGGTTACTATCTTTACCTTGATGAGATACTTGGTGATATTTGGATCTATATTCATTTCGTATCACCTCTATTCTATTGTGAAAGTAATATTTAATAACCCTCACATCTCGCCTATACAAGAGAGAAATATAATTTTATCGTATCTTTTCACCGTTTCAAGAAAGGTTAAATAAAACGAGCGCATAGTCCAGTAAGTTTTGAAAAGGTGCTTATCATGGAAGAACTTAAGACTGGAACGACAACCCTTGCAATGGTTGTTAAGAACGGCATCGTGATTGCAGCGGACAGGAGGGTTACCGCCGGATACATGGTGGCCCACAAGGTGGGAAAGAAGGTATACAAGGTGGATGATTTCATAGGGATGACAACTGCAGGCCTGGTGGGTGATCTCCAGACGCTTGTCCGCTACATGAAGGCGGAGGCAGAATTATATAAATACAGGAAGGGAACGAGGATCACAGTCTCAGGATTAGCAACGCTCCTGGCGAATATGCTGAACCAGACAAAATTCGCTCCTTTCTACGTTCAGATAATCATAGCGGGAATAGATTCATCCCCCCATGTGTTCTCAATAGACGAAGCGGGTGGGTCCGTGGAGGATAAATACGTTAGTACAGGTTCCGGATCACCTTTCGTGTACGGTGTTCTGGAAGACGGTTACAGGGAAAATATGTCCGTGGATGACGGAGTTGAACTGGCTATAAGGGCGATATCGACAAGCCTCCAGAGGGATGCAGCCACTGGGAACGGGATTGATGTTGTCACAATTACCCCGGATGCCGGGTATGTGGAGATGGAAGAGGAAGAAGTACAGAAGATAATCAAGAAGATTAAATAGTAGTAATTTTTATTCTTTTTTAATTTTAAGGGTAATTTTTAATGAGGTACGAAGAAGTAATCTCTATAACAAAGGAAAATCTTGAGAAGATATTTCCCGGGGTGGAATACACAGCCCTGGATATGGAAGGGGCCAATGTGGTTCTTTATTCCAAGGAGAGCTACCGCTTTCTCGAAGATCAGGAGAAGATAAAGAAGCTAGCCCAGTCAATAAGGAAGAGGGTGATTGTCAGGCCCGATCCCTCTGTCCTGCTGGAAGAGGAGGAGGCTGAAGAGAAAATCAGAAATATAATGCCTGAGGGTGTATCCATATCGGACATATTTTTCGATCACGAAACAGGTGAAGTGCTGATAGAGGTGGATGATCCAGAAAGGATACAGTCCTACGATTCCCAGATCCTCGGTACAATAAGGAGGGAGGTGAAGTGGGCTCCGAGGATAATGAGAACACCCCCGATCAGGAGCTCCACCATAAAAATGGTCAGGGAATTTCTCAAAGCTGAATCGGAAGAAAGGAAAAAATTCCTCAGGAACCTTGCAAAGAGAATATCCAGGGATCCGATACCCGGGGAAAATTACGTCCGCTTAACTGCCCTGGGAGGGTGGAGGGAAGTCGGAAGGTCGTCCACCCTTTTGATGACAAAGAACTCAAAGGTCATGATAGACTGCGGTCTCGATCCGGCGGCAATAGACAGTGACGACCCTTCCAGCGGCGCTCCTTACCTGAATGCGCCAGAGATCTGGCCCCTGAATTCAATAGACGGGGTTGTTCTGACGCATTCCCATATGGATCACGGTGGATTCCTGCCTTACCTTTTCAGCATAGGGTATGATGGACCCGTTTACCTTACCGCACCTGCAAGGGACCTTCTCCTTCTCCTTCTCATGGATTACGTGAAACTTGGCCTGTCGGAAAACAGGAGGGTTCCGTACAAGATGGAGGATGTGAGGAATCTCATCAGGCACACCGTCACCCTCAATTACAACGAGACTACTGACATATCCCCGGATATCAGGGTAACGCTGAGAAACGCAGGTCACATTCTCGGCTCATCAATAGTGCACTTCCACATAGGTGAGGGGTTCCACAACCTTCTCATGTCCGGGGATATTAAATACACGAATTCATGGCTTTTCAATGCTGCGGATACCCGTCTGCCGAGGGTGGAAACATTCGTCACCGAAAGCACGTACGGTGCGAAGAACGATTTCCAGCCATCCAGGCAGGAAGCGGGAGATAGGCTTGCACAGATCGTGAGGCTTGCCGCTGAGAGGAAGGGGAGAGTTCTCATACCTGTTTTCGCGGTGGGCAGGAGCCAGGAGGTCATGCTGGTGCTTGAGGAGAAAACAAGGCTGGGTGAGATTCCAAGAGTTCCAGTTTATCTGGACGGGATGATATACGAGGCCACAAGTATCCACACCGCATATCCAGAATTTCTCAATTCAAATCTCAGGGATCTCATAACAAGGAGAAAGGAGAATCCTTTTCTGTCGGACATATTCAAGAGGGTTGATGCTCCGGAGACGAGGGAGGAGATTATAAGCGACGTGGGTCCCATTGTGGTCCTTGCTACATCAGGTATGATGAACGGCGGTCCCGTGATAGAATATTTCTCCAACTGGGCGGATGATCCTAGGAACTTTCTGGTGTTCGTGGGGTATCAGGCGGAGGGTACACTTGGCAGGAGAATCCTTTCAGGTGCGAAGAGGATAAGCGTCAGGAAGAGCGACGGTCTTAAAGAGGTAGATATAAATCTCACAGTGGAGAGCGTGGACGGTTTCTCCGGCCATTCGGACAGGAGGCAGCTTATGAAGTACATAGAAGCGCTGGAATACAAGCCAAAGAGGGTTCTCGTCAACCACGGGGACGAGAGCAAGGCAGTGGAATTTTCCAGGGCAGTTTCGCTCAAATTCGGGATAGATAGCTATGCACCCTATGACCTGGAAACGATACGTCTGAGATAGATGGAAAAAGGAATTTTAAATATGACTTGCATATAGGGTGAAGGAAGGATGTAGCAATGGTCAATTTCAAGGATGTACCACCGGAAATGCTCATAAAGGAGATTTCTCTGAGACTCAAGGGTAGCATCAAGGAGCCTCCCTGGGTTATGGAGGTCAAGACCGGCCAGCACAAGGAGAGGGGGCCTGTGGAACAGGACTGGTATTTCATAAGAGCGGCATCCGTTCTCAGGAAGATCGCTCTTTATTCACCCATAGGCATAGAGAGGCTTTCCTCTGAATACGGGGGGAAGGTGGACAGGGGATCGGCCAGATACCACGCCAGCAAGGGTTCCAGGAAAGTAGTGAGGAGCGTGGTTCAGGGTCTTGAGGATCTCGGTTATGTAGTGAAGAGCGGGAAGGGAAGATCCGTATCCCCGGCAGGTCTGAAACTTCTTAATTCCGTTGCAGCGGAAATCGCCGTCAAGCTCAAGGAGAGTGTACCTGCCATTGAGAAATACATATAGGGGTGATGCAGGATGACTGATGACAGGGAACTTGAGGAGCTGAGAAGGAAACGCCTGATGGAGCTCCAGAATCAGGCGGCAGCCCAGCAGGAAATGCAGGAGAGGGAGGAAGCTGAGAGGAGGGCCGCGGAGAAGGAGAGGCACGACTTCGTGAAGCGTTTCGTCACGCCGGAAGCATACGAGAGACTTTCCAACGTGCGACTTGTCAGACCGGAGGTCGTGGAAACTGTGGAGAATCAGATAATAATGCTGGCGCAATCGGGAAGGCTGAACAGGCTTATAACGGACGCGGAAGTAAAATCGCTGCTAGCAAGATTGACAGAGAAGAGGGAAACAAGGATAGAGAGGAGATGAACTGAATTGGCAAGAAACAAGCATGTTGCACTGAAAAAGAGGCTGATGGCTAAGGTGAAGGAGAATTCCAGGGTGCCAGCCTGGGTAATGGTCAGGACAAACAGGAGGGTCACCACGAACCCGAAAAGAAGGACGTGGAGAAGGAATAAGCTCAAGGAGTGATAACCGTGGCAGAGAAGGAAGTTGAAATGACTGTTTCGCTGAGGGAGGTAATATATACATCAAGAAAAAGAAGAAGCCCGGCTGCAGTTTCCCTTCTGAGGAGGAAGGTCTCAAGGTTCGTGAAGGTACCAGTGGAAAATGTATGGATAGACGATGCAGTGAACAGGCTCATATGGAGCAGGGGATTAGAAAAGCCGCCGAGTAAATTGAGAGTCAAGATTCTCAAGATAGAGGAAGACAACTCAGCGGAGGTGCTGCTCCCAGAAAAGGCATGATACAGAAGGCAAGAATTTTCAATTCACCGTTTCTCGGTGTATTCATCAGAACCTGGGAAAAATACACCCTTTACCCCAGGGGAAGTGGTGAAGAAACGGTGGCTATGATTATGAAATACCTGAAGACTGAACCGATAGAGGTTACAATCGGTGGTTCGAATCTCATAGGCTCTCTATGCGCGATGAATTCCAGCGGAGTTGTTGTGGGGAGGATGGTCACGGATGAGGAGCTGAAACTTTTTCCTGGTGACATTAACATCGCTGTTCTTGAGGACAAACTTAACGCTATCGGAAACAACGTTCTTGTGAACGACAAGGTTGCCCTTGTTCACGAGGAGATGAGCAACCCTTCAATTAAGGCGATAGGGGATGCTCTTGACGTGGAGGTTTTCAGGGGGAGCTTCAAGAGCATCAAAACGGTGGGTTCCAGCGGTCTTGTCACGAAGAAAGGCATTGTTATCCCCCCGAACATGAGCGATGAAGAGATAGAGAGGATTGCGGAGATGTTCGGGGTGAAGGGGAGAGTGGGAACGGCAAACTTCGGAAGCATGTATGTCGGAGCATCCGTGGTTTCAAATAGCAACGGTGCACTCATAGGTGAAGACAGCACCACAGTTGAGATTTCGAACATAGAAGAAGCACTCAGCCTATGAAGATTGAGAGATGTCCCGGGGTGTATGAACCGGAGGACGATTCCTTCCTGCTTACAGGCATTCCGGAAATAAAGGGAAGCATCCTGGAAATAGGGTGCGGAACAGGATTCGTGGGTCTCAGCTACGCTCTATCAGGGGAGAAGGTTGTCATGACGGATCTCTCTCCCGCAGCGGCCCTGTGTGCCAGAAATAACGCTCTCCGCAACAGTATACAAAGCGCCGTGATAATAACGGATCTCTTCTCGGGAATAAAGGGGAAGTTCGACTGCTGCATTTTCAATCCTCCATATCTTCCTTCTGGACCCGGGGATGACGGGGCATGGTCAGGGGGGATCACGGGAAGGGAGGTCACATATAGATTTCTAAGGGAATTTAAGAAATACTGCGATGTTGCGTTCATAATTGAAAGCACCCTTTCCAGGATAAAAAGGGAGGATTTTCCCTCTTTAAAATTCAGTGTTGTGAGGAGTATGGACTATGAGTTCGAGGCGCTGAATGTTCTGAGGGTGGAGTGAAATGCCTTCCCTGGATGAAGAGATAGAGGAAATTGAGAGGGAGATAAGGAAAACTCAGTACAACAAGGCAACGGAGCACCATATAGGACGTCTCAAGGCCAAGATAGCGAAACTGGAAAGGATGAAGGAGGAGAGAAAGGGCGGAGGAACGGGATTTTTCATAAGGAAGAGCATTTATCCTACTGTGGGTCTCATAGGTCCACCTTCGGTTGGAAAAAGCAGTATTCTGAACGCAATCACGAATGCGGAGAGCAGGGTAGGAGACTTCGATTTTACCACACTATCCATAGTTCCTGGAGTTATGGATTACAATGGCCTGAGGTACAGAATTCTAGACCTTCCCGGTGTTATAGAGGGGGCGCACCAGGGCAGGGGGAGGGGGAGAGAGGTTATTTCAGTTCTCAGGAGTGTTGATCTCATAACTATAGTTTTAGATCCCTACAAACCGGACCCCCAGTACATTCTGTCCGAGCTGAGAAGGGCGGGGATAAGGATGAACGAGATCAAACCGAAGATGTCCATCGTGAGGAAGGACAGGGGAGGGCTGAACATCATGGCTGTGGGGAGGGTGAACGCTGATATAAAACTCCTGGAATCTGTGTGCAGGGAGTTCGGGATAATCAATGCGGATATAGTGATAAGGGAGAGCATGGATGTGGAAAGGTTCATAGACGGTCTTGTGGGCAACAGGGTATATGTCCCGGGTATATTCGTCATGAACAAGGCGGATCTTCCCGAATTCCGGGAAGCTTTTGAAAGTCTGATTTCAAAAGGTTTCGAGGCGATACCGATTTCAGTGAGCAAATCCCAGAATATAGATCTCCTCAAGGAAAGGATATCCAGGGCCGTGAGAATGATAAAGATATTTCTTAAGCCTACTTCAGGGGAAGGGGATGATGAGCCCCTCGTGGTAAGGGAAGGAAGCACCGTGGAGGATGTTTGTCTCTCCCTCCATTCCGATTTCGTGGAGAAGTTCAAGTTCGCGACCATTGTGGGTCCCTCAGTGAAGTACAGGAATCAGAGGGTCGGTCTTGAACACGTGGTGGGGGATGGAGATGTAATAAGCATTTATATAAAAAAAGGTTGAAATTTTTTATAAAGAAAGTTGGGGGTTTGGGGGAAGCGGTAAAACTCCGACCTTTAGAGAGGAGATACGCGGACTTCTATCAAGAGAGAGTTATTATTGATGACAGTAATATATTGAATAAGAATGTTCAGAACCATTAAACTGAAACTCCCATATGACAGAACACTCATTGAAACAGCAAAGCAGTTCAAGGAAGCTACACAAATAGTTCTGAACTATGGTTTCGAAAATAAAACATTCAAT
>Ga0080003_1000595_pt1 | contig 23078 bp, 25 predicted proteins | sample JossMetagenome_FD_69206 | JGI IMG/M metagenome (GOLD analysis project Ga0080003, IMG submission 69206) | Hot spring microbial communities from Joseph's Coat, Yellowstone National Park, USA - JC2_E (SPADES assembly) (version 2) | ecosystem: Environmental > Aquatic > Thermal springs > Hot (42-90C)...
AGGTAATAAAAGAGGGGAGCATTGGGAAGGTTGGAATACTTGTAGCGAAAGGCTACAGGAAAAAGGGCATAGGCTCTGCACTGCTTAAGAAATGTGAGGAAGATGCAAAGTGGATAGGCGTAAGGTGCCTCGAGGCGGAGATTGCTGTAATAAACATTGCTGCAAGGTCATTCTTTGAAGCTTCAGGCTTCAGCATAACAGACTCAGAAAGCATAATCAAAGGAGGAGCAAAAATAATCCGCGCAGAAAAAATGCTAGACAGCCTGCCTAATGGCTGAGAGTGTAATTGAGTAGCAGTTTGCCTCCTATCTGCGATATAAGTACATATTCTGAATAGTTTGCATTCGTTGCAGAATAATTAATAAGCCATGCCTTTGTGTAATTTCTTCCCATTAACGAAGTCGAATTGTAGAATGTTGCATGCACAACAGTGTTTGCATAGCCGTATTTATGCACGAAGCCGGTTATGCTTGGCAGACCCATATTATAAGAGCTTGCAATTGCCACAGGCGCAGATGCTAATATGTAGCTCTTGTTCTGCAGCATACCATAGACTGTGCAGTTGCTTGTGTATATGTTGTCTACCCTGTTGACAAAGCCGTATTTCGGGTAGTCAAAAGACCACACATAATATGAAGGGCACGGCTTGGTACTATTGAATACAATAGAGACTATAATGTGCCAGCTTCCAGGGAAGATAGATGGGGATACATTTGTTATATTTGCATATGCTGTAGGGTAGGCATTGCTTATATCACTCTTGACAAGTGCAACCGCCTGCTGCTCTGTAATCTGCGGGGCAGAGTTAAACCTAACAATGGCGAAGTATGCTGCCACAACTACAATTGCGAGCAGCACTGCAGAGATTACCACTTTTGTTAATAGGTCCACATATATCCTTCGATAAAAAAATCTAAAATACTAATGATAGGCCTAAATATAAGATAACCTTTTTATTTGAAGAAAAACATAGTGAATACTGAGTAATTATGGACATACTTGACAAGCTGAGGAAGATGATCCTTGGCTATGAGGAGATAGGTTCTGCATCAGAGGATAAAAAGCACATAGTGGCATACAGGGAGAGCGACGGCACCAAGCTGCTTACATACGACGGGGTGACATACTCAAGGATAACTCCAGGCATATATACACACTCCTACTGGGACTATTTCATACCTCTCGCCTACCTTTACAAAGAGCCCAAAGTGCTGCTCATAGGCCTTGGTGGAGGCACAACAGTAACACAACTGGAGACGCTGCTTGGCAGCCATGTGCATCTGGATGTTGTTGAGGTCAGCAAGAGCATTATAGAAGTTTATAAGAAGATGAACCCGGAGGCGCATGCAAACATCATAATTGCAGATGGCGCGGAATTTGTTGCAAAGGCTAAGGAATCCTACAACATCATAATACTGGATGCATATAAAGGGTCAAAGATACCAGACCAATTCCTTAACAGCAGCTTTGTAAGCGATGCGAGCAACGCACTTCTTCCAGGTGGCGTGCTTGCAATAAATTTCGTCCTTGATACCAAAAACATAATCCATTACACAAGATACCTAAAGGATCTCTCTATGCTTTTCAGCACATTCACATTAAGATACAGGGCAGCATCACTAAATGAGATAATAATAGCAGCAAAGGGACTAAACAAGAACCAGATTATAGAAGGTGTTGCAAAGATGCCTGTTAGCAAGGAGAATGCATTTCTAATCGAAGACTATAGGAAAATTCAACAGGTGCCATAAAATATGCATAGTGCCGTGCATCGCATAAATATATATAAAATGAATTGCAGATTAGGCTATTGAGAATATTGAAAAATTGGTATAGCATGGAGTGCACTATAAAAGCCCCGGCAGTAGTAAAGCTGTATGGTGAGCATGCAGTTGTATACGGCAAACTCTCTGTAGCTGCAGCAGTGAGCATGTTTGCTACAGCCTCTGCAAGTAGCAGCACTGATAGAAAGCTTCACATAGAATTAGAGGACATAGGAAAAAGCTACGAGATAAGCAGCGAAGACCTTATGAAGCTCTACAATTCTTATAATAAGAGGCAGGAGATCGCTTCTTATATTGATGCCGCGCTGCAGACTGTGCCTAAGGAAATGCTGCCATATGCAACTATTGCTGCAATGATTGCCGGTACACATGGTGGCATCAGCGGCATGAAATTGAAAATACATTCTGAAATACCTATGCAGAGGGGCTTTGCAAGCAGTGCTGCATGCTCAACAGCATTCGCACTGGCCATGCTCAAGCACTCAAACATAATGCTCAGCGACAATGAAGCAATAGAAATTGCAAGGGAGGGCGAGAAGGTGAGCCACATCAGCGAGGGCGCAGGGCGCATAGACATAAGCACATCATATTACGGAGGATATGTGAGCTACAGCTCAGGCAGCTTCAAAAGTGAAGGCATAGAAGGCGAGTCTGAAATAATAATCATAGACACAGGGCCTAAGAAGAGCACTGCAGAAACCGTTGGAAATGTGCGCCGATTCTACGAAAGCAACAGGGCAAAGGCTGAAGAATATTTCAACGAGATAGACAGCATTGCAAGGTCCGGCCTTGAGGCGCTAAAGAATGGTGACATAAGGAAGGCGGGCAAGCTTATGCTTGAAAACCAAAGGCTTCTAAAAGAGCTTGGTGTATCTTCAGAGGGACTAGACGCTGCAGTGGATTTGGCAGTCAGAAGTGGCGCCTATGGTGCTAAGCTCAGCGGAGGCGGTGGCGGCGGCATTGCAATAGCGCTTGCAGAACATCCAGACAGGCTTGCAGAAAGCATGAAGGGCCGCTTTAATGTATACAAGGCGCACATAACAACACAAGGTGCAAAGTGGTACTACCGCCATTAGCGCGCATTGAATAGTCTGAATCTTGTAGTATTTTTCTAATGCATTCTGCACAAGCAATAATAACTTTCATTTCAATGTTATTGCGATGATGTGCAATGCATGCGAGGGAATTTAAGGAGATGAGTGTAGAAGAGGCTATGAAGGCCCTCTCTTGCAGCAGTGAGGGGCTGACTAATGCCGAAGCCCAGAAAAGGCTTGAAACATACGGCATAAATGAGATACCAACAAAGAAGAAGAGCATGCCTCTACTTTTCATAAGCAAGTTTTACGGGCCTATACCAATAATGCTGTGGCTTATAATAGCTATCTCTTATGTGCTAGGCCACACTGTGGACTTCTATGTTGTGCTTGCGCTCCTTATTTTCAATGCCATCGTCTCTTTTGCAGAGGAGTATAAGGCAGACTCATCAATAGAGCTTCTTAAGAAGAGGCTTGTTGTAAAGGCGAGAGTATTAAGGTCTGGCTCATGGCTCGAGCTTGACGCAAAGGATGTCGTTCCGGGCGATATAATGCGCGTTAGGCTCGGCGACATAGTAGCTGCAGATGCAAAAGTAATAGAGGCAGAGGGGCTTGAGGCGAATGAGTCAGCGCTCACCGGGGAGTCAATGCCCGTGGCTAAATCAAAGTCTAGCATGCTTTACACTGGATCATCAATAACTCATGGTGAGGCAACATGCGTTGTTGTCGCGACAGGAGTAAATACATATTATGGTAAGACTGCAAAGCTCGTTGAGGAGGCAAGGCCCAAGTCTCACCTTGAAGAGACAATAATGTCTATTGTAAAATACCTTGTTGCAGCAGACCTTGGTATAGTTGCAATAATGTTTATCTACGGAGTTCTTGTACTGCATTCTGCGATAGCAATACTGCTTCCATTTTCACTTGTTGTGATATTAGCATCAGTGCCTGTTGCACTGCCTGCAGCATTCACTGTTGCAATGGCTCTTGGAACAGAGAAGCTCGCAAACAAGCATGTGCTTATAACAAAGCTTGAGGCGCTTGAGGAAACCTCTAATATGAATGTCATTTGCCTTGACAAGACAGGCACAATAACAGAAAACAAAATATTTGTTGAGCAGGCAAGCCCATTCATTGGCGATGAAAAACAGCTCATAAAGCTTGCAGCAGAGGCATCAAGGGCAGAGGACAAGGACCCTATAGACATCGCCATGCTAGAGAAGGCGAAGTCTCTCGGTATTTCGCTTGGAAGGCAGCTCAAGTTTGTGCCTTTTGACCCTAATACAAAGAGGACTGAGGCAGAGGTAGAGGATGGTAAGGCAGTGTATTCAGTTGCGAAAGGCGCACCACAGGTAATAGCGCAGCTCTGCAAGCTCAGTGCACAAAAGCTGAAGGATGTTGAAAAGGTGGTTGAAGGCTATTCCTCTTCTGGATTCAGGAGCATAGCAGTTGCGAAGGCTTCAAGAGGAAGATGGCAGTTTGCAGGGGTTATTGCTCTATCAGACAGGCTAAAGCCTGATGCGCCAAAGTTCATAAGAGAGATCATATCGCTAGGAATAAGGCCAAAGATGCTCACAGGGGACAACATAGCAGTTGCAGAGCAGATTGCATCGGAGCTTGATTTAGGCAAAGAAGTGATAGATGCCTCATCATTTGACAGGCTTTCAGAGAGTGAGATGCCTAAGGTTGCTAGCACTGCCGATGTATTTGCAGGCATATACCCTTCAGACAAGTACAGGATAGTTAAGGCTCTGCAGCAGCGCGGCTATCTTGTTGGCATGACTGGAGACGGGATAAACGATGCGCCTGCAATAAAGCAGGCAGAAGTGGGCATAGCAGTTGAGAATGCCACAGACGTTGCAAAGGGCACTGCAGATCTTGTTCTTACAAAGAACGGCATAGATGTCATAGTTGAGGCAATAAAGGAGAGCAGGAGGATATTCGAGAGGATGCTCACATACACTATGGTGAAGATAGCTAGGGTGATACAGATAGTCGGCTTCATAGCTATAATTTACCTTGCCTTCGGCTTCCTGCCAATACTCTCACTGCAGCTTATACTGCTTATATTTACAAACGACCTGATAAACATCTCTATAGCAACAGACAATGTGAGCTATTCCAAGAGGCCTACTGAATGGAATGTGAAGTCAATAACATATGCATCATCAATGTTCGGTGTGCTTCTGGTGCTTCAGGCACTTGTGCTTTCATATATGAACACAAGCATACTTCACCTGAGCATTGCCGAATTTCAGACTGCAATATTCCTGATGTTTGTAATTACAGACAAGCTTGTGCTTTTCAACACAAGAACAAGGGATGCGCCTTCATGGCGTGTCAGGCCCAGCAACGTGCTGATTTTAGCCGCATCAAGTGGCATAGCAGCGGGGCTACTGCTTTCATATTATGGCATACTGATGGTGAGCATAAATGCGTATGCTGTGCTTTCAGTAGTGCTGCTTGCGCTTGCATTTTTCTTGATAACAGAATATGTCAAGCCGTCAGTTTTCAAGAAGTTCGGCATATCATAGCTAATGCCTGCTGAGCTTCTTCTCAATCTCAAGGAGTAGGTCTATTATGAAGCCCGCTATTATTGAAAGTATTCCAACAACTACAAGCATGAAAGCCATCAGCGCTCTGCCTATCCATGTAAATGCACCAGTGGCAAGGAAGTTGGCAATAACCATACCTCCAAGCAGCAGGCCTGCAACAATCAGTATAAGGCCGAACCCTCCAAATATGAGCAGGGGATTGTAATCCCTAGCAAGCCTTATTATGTGGGATGCCACGTTTACACCATATAAGAGTTTAGACCTTGTCAGCTTTGACTCGCCGTATCTCCTCGGATAATATTTGATTGGTATGTCAACTATTTTAAAACCTCTCTTTGCAAGCTCTATCGAAAAGAAAGCATGGCCTGCTCTGTACGGATCTATATCTTTTATAGCATTTAGAGCCCTCCTGTTCATCACGAAAAGCCCAACCAGGAAGTCATTTATATTTGTCTTATACACAGCATTGAAGAGCTTTGATAAAAACTTGTTGCCAAATATCTGGTAGCGCTGCATTGAGCCCTTTGTAAGCCCCGAAAGCCTGTTGCCAAGTACAAGGTCGGCCTCGCCCCTCTCAATGATCTTTGCGCCTTCTGCTATGCCTCTTGGGTCGTGCGTGCCATCGGCATCTATGCTTGCAACAATGCTGCCGCTCGCCTGCCTCAAGCCAAGCAGTACTGCCTTCTCTACTCCTCTGCTGTGCTGCCTTATTACAATAGCCCCTGTCTTTTTAAGCCTCTCATAGTACTCTCTGCTGCTTTTGTCAACTATTATTATCTCAGTGTCTCTGCCTAGCAGCTCTCTTATTCTTTCTATTAACTCAAATACTGTCTCTTCTTCTATTGTTGGTATAACAACGCTTATCCTTCTTTTCAACTAAAGCACCTGTATGCATACAACTTCAGGAACTGCAAATACAATAATACCACAAATGCAAAATATATAAATGTAAACAAGCATCTTATATATAGGCAAATTGTGCTGCGGATGATTCTTTGCAACAGGTAAAAGACGGAATGGAAAGTGCAGAGCTTATGCAGATTTTTAAAAATTTATTGGGTTTGTTCTTTTTCTCTAGAACCCTCATAAGCTTTTTCCATGCGCTCATATAATATTGGCTCAACAAGCTCTAGCACAGCCATCGCAACAGGTCTGCTCTGCTCTGGGCTAGATTCAGTAGCAAAATATATACCTCCTATTCTGTTTTCCTTGTATTTCTTGTATAGCAAGTCATTTTTGCAATATTTTCGGCTTTGTAGAATTCCTCTATTTTTCTGACGGTAGAAGGTATTAAAACCTTCCACCGATATAGGTTATTTGGCGACCCATATGATACAAAAAGGCGACTCTTGGTATAAAAAGTTTATTGATATCTGTTTCATGGAGGTGAAACGGGTACTGCGACCGTACTCCGATAAGTTCTCGAAGAAGACGTATACGCAACATCAACATGCAGTTGCGATATTGTTGATGAAATATGAGAGGAAACCATACAGAGATGTTGTTGAACTGTTAAAGGAATTTTGGGCATATTTTGGGTTCAACGAGTCAATACCGCACTTTACAACTTTAGAGAAGTTCTTCATGCGAATACCAACGTACGTCTGGGACTTCTTGCTCGCAAAGACTTACGAACTGTTCGCAGGAACTATTGCAGATGTGGCAATTGACTCAACAGGTTACAGGCTGCATCACGCATCGCAACACTATGAAAGAAGAATAGAAAGGTCGTTCAGGCGCAAACGTTTCATGAAACATTTCCTATCTGTGGACACCGACAGGCAGGCGATAATTGCATCTGATGACAGAAGGTCATACGTGAACGATAATGTAATGTTCAAACCGATTCTGAAGAAGACAAAGGAAGTTGTGGATATAGGATATGCTGTTGCGGATAAGGGTTTTGACTCAGAGAGCAACCATAAATTCGCACATAAAATCGGCGCAGATTCTGTCATACCATTGAGGTATAGGACATTCTTATCTAAGACAAAAGGATACTACAGGAGAAAATTGTGGCGCCATTTTCCAAAAAAGAGATATAACATGAGGTCCATCGTTGAAACAGTAAACTCGGTTGAGAAGAGAAAGTTCGGCGATGAACTGAGGAGCAGATTGTTGAAAACGCAGAGGAAGGAGATGAAGATAATCGATATTGCTTACAATATCCACCGATATATTAACTATGCTGTATCAGTTCTGGGAGGATTTCTACAGAGCAATATTTTCTGCAAATTTGAGCAGATTATTTGCGGCTAGTGTTATTATAGTGTCTGATTCGCCTGGAAATCTAAACTCCTCTATTCGAAGACCTTTTTCTATTTTTTCCTTTGGTACTTCCTCTCTCTCCGCAATCTTGTCTGCCGTAACTACATACGGCGGCACCTCTATACCAAATAACTTATACCACTTTTTACATTTTTCATACGATCACATAAGCGATTTTAAAAGTTAGCTTTATAAATGTCTATATGGGATTAGACAAAAAAACAAAGGATGGGCGCAAAGAGTAGTTAATAAGTATAACTTTTCTATTGATCAAAGCTTTTCACTCAATTCTAGAATCTTACTTGCTTCTTTAAGTAACCATTCTGAATTCTCTCTTTCTATATTTGTAAATACCGCTACTGCAATATTCTTATTTAGATTAGTTTTTATCGCAGCAGTAAACCCGCCCCAACTACCAGTATGTTCTGCAATCCTAATGCTACTTTCTTTCCTTATAAACCAACCAAAACCGTATCCATAATTTTGTCCAATGTGGGCATTTATACTAAACATCTTGTCTAATGTGCTTTCATCTAGTATCATATTTAGATAATTCAATGAACTCCATTTTGCGATATCATATATATTCGAATAAAGTGAGCCATCAGCTGTATTGTTAAATGTATTGGAAGTGAATCTTGCATTTACAATTTTGCCTTTATAAATTTCATAGCCATTTGGAACATTTCTTAATATCTCTTCGTTCGTATGTATTGTTACTGAATTCATGCCTAGCGGGTTAAGGATTTTTTGCTTAATATATTTGTAGTAAAACTTACCAGTTATATTCTTAATAATCATGCCTAATAACATATAATTTGTATTTGAGTATGAAAACTGCTTTCGTGGTTTGACTGGCAGTTTATATGCATTCTTTATTAGTTCATCATCCCTAAATTCGCATCTTAAATCAAAGAGGCCTCCTTGTTTTGAAAATTTTTTGTCTAGATAGTCTGCTATTCCAGATTTTTGCACTAAAAGGCCTTCTATCGTTATATTTTTCCAAGAGTTTGGCGGATTTTCAAAGAATTCACATATCTTCTCGTTAAGCCTTAATTTCCCTTCTTCTACAAGCCTGAGTATTGCTGCAGCAGTAAAAGACTTGCTTATTGATCCTATTCTAAATCGCATTTCTACGTTTATAGGAATATTAAATGCAAGATTTGCAGTTCCATAGCCTTGCGCAAAGAAAGCTTTGCCATCTTTGAATATTCCAATAACTAATCCTGGTACATTATATTTCCTCATTGCATAATGTACTTCTTTCCCAATTGCCTGCTCTATACCTACCATTTTAAAACCCGCAAAGATATGCGACCGCCGGGATTCGAACCCGGGTCTTTGCCTTGGAGGGGCAAAGTCCTACCAGGCTAGACTACGATCGCGCAGATAATTATATAATTCAAAAGGTTTATAAATGGCAAGTCAATGTTATGCCGAAGTTTGAATCGCATAAAATTCAGGCGCATAGCAGAGTGCAAAGTATATAAATACTTCTGCTCATAATAATTCCTTATAAAGTGATGCAGTTAAAGATGGATGCGCATTGAAGCAGGGCCTGCAGGCATTTGCTCTCTCTTTGAAGGGCATAAGCGGGCTCATAAAATCCAAGCACTTTAGCTGTGATAGGCACTAAAAATTGTTTGATGGTTTTATGGCTGATTTAGGAAGGGACATAAGGCTTGCAGTTGATACAGGCAAGGTGGCAATAGGCGCAAAGGAGGCTACAAAAGCCATAAATGCAGATTCGGCAAAGATTATAGTAGTTGCATCAAAAGGCGCAAAGAGTGCAATAGCAGACATACTGCACATATGCAAGGTTGCCGACATAAAAGTTATAAAGTTCGAAGGCAGTGCTATGGAGCTTGGCGCCACGTGCGGGAAGCCTTACTCCATAAATGCTATGGCTATACTGGAGCCTGGCAACTCAAATATACTTAACGAAAATTACTGAGATGTGATTTATTGGCAAAAGGAGAATTTGCTGCAAAAGTCCTCTCAAAGAAGAGGAAGGAGCAGCGTATGCTAAAGAAATGGTGGAAGAGGAAGCACTTCAAGCTGAAGCAGAAGTATGATCCTATGGGCACAGTGCCTATGGCAAGGGCTATAGTGCTTCAGAAGTTCGCACTACAGCAGAAGCAGCCGCACAGCGGCCAGATAAAAGCAGTTAGAGTGCAGCTCATAAAGAACGGCAAGGTCGTAGGCGCATATGTACCATACGACGGCGCTATAAACTTCATAGACGAGCACGATGAGGTAACTATCCAAGGTTTGGGCGGCTCACAGAGAGGGCAGATGGGATCAATACCAGGTCTCAAGTATAGGGTTATAGCAGTGAACGGCGCAGATCTCTTTGAGGTAGTCAAAGGCAAGAAGGAGAAGCCTAAGAGGTAATCACATGGAAGATGCTGAGAACAACAACCAAAAAGTGAATGAAGCACCAGCTGCAGAAGGCAGGGCTGAGCCTGCAGCAGGGCAGCAGGCAGAGGCACCAAAGAAAAGGCAGAGGAAGCAAAGTGCAGCAAAGGAGCAGCAGGCTGAAAAGAAGACTGCCAAGGAACCAAAAGAGACAAAGTCTTCAAGTGTACTTCTTTTCGACAAGTACAGCTTCGATGACATTGTGATAAATGACAGGAGCCTTGCGGAGTACATGAACATGAACAGGAGGCGATACCCCAACATATACGGCAGGAGAGGGGACCATGCATACTATATATCTCATATAAACATAGTCGAAAGGCTTGTTAACAAGCTCATGAGGGGCGGCACAGGCAGAAAGGTCGGCGGCAAGGTCATAAGAACTGAAGGAAGATTGCAAGGAAAGAAAATAAAGACGATGCACATAGTTGAGGATGCGTTCAGCATAATAAACAGCAAAACAGGTGTAAATCCTCTTCAAAAATTCATAGAAGCAATAGAGCACGCTGCACCGATAGAAGATACAACAAGGGTAAGGTACGGAGGCATAACCTACAATGTTGCTGTTGATATAAGCTCAAAGAGGAGGGTTGATGTTGCACTTAAGAACATAGCCCTTGCTGCAATAACGGGCGGCTTCAACAGCAGGAGGAGCATTGCAGAGGCTCTTGCAGAAGAGATAATACTAGCCGCAAACGGCGACCCTAACAGCTATGCTATAAAGAAGCGCACCGACGCAGAGAGAATGGCTAGGAGCGCAAGATAGTTGATTGCAATGGTCAGAAAAGAGTTCGTAGCAGAGGAAGTTGCACACATAATGAAGAACATAAGCAAGATAAGGAATGTTGCTATAATAGCACACGTCCACCACGGTAAGACAACGCTTACAGACTCGCTTCTTGCAAAGGCAGGCATAATTGCAAAGACTGTTGCAGGGGAGGTGCTATACACAAACTACGATGTTATAGAGAAGGACAGGAGGATGACAATAAAGTCAGCAAACATATCCCTTGCTTTCTCATACAACAATGAGGACTATATAATAAACCTGATAGACACTCCTGGCCACGTAGACTTCGGTGGGCATGTTACAAGGTCAATGAGGGCTGTAGACGGAGTGGTGCTTGTTGTAGACCCTGTTGAAGGAATAATGCCGCAGACAGAAACAGTACTCAGGCAGGCTCTTAAGGAGCGCGCCAAGCCTGTCCTTTTTATAAACAAGGTAGACAGGCTCCTCAACGAGCTTAGGCTTAGCCAGGAGCAGGTGTATGAAAGGCTTCTTGCACTGATAAACGACATCAATAGGCTTATAGACAGGTATGTGCCTGACGAGTTCGCAGGGAAGTGGCATGTGAGTGTTGAAAACGGCAGCGTCTGCATAGGCTCTGCCTACAAGAAGTGGGCCCTCTCTATAAAGATGATGGAGCGCTACAAAGTTACATTCAAGGACATTTATGAATATACAGCTAAGAATAACGAGGAGAAGCTGCAAGAAGTAGCACCTATAGAAGAGGCAGTCCTCTCAATGATAATAGAGCATCTGCCGCCTCCGAGCGAGGCGCAGCGCTACAGGATACCGCAGATATGGCATGGAGACATGAACAGCGACATAGGCAAGGCGATGGCGAATGTTGATGCAAACGCCCCTGCATGCATAGCAATATTCGGATTAGTCTACGACCAGCACAGCGGTGAGGTGGCAATAGGCAGGGTTTTCAGCGGCACAGTTAAGAAGGGCACTGAGCTTTATATTTCTGGGAAGCCTGATCCACAAAGAGTGCAGCTTGTAGGCATATTCATGGGCCCTGACAGAGTAGCTGTAGACAGCATATCTGCAGGGAACATAGCAGCTATAGTGGGCATAAAGGACATATCTATTGGCGATACAGCAAGCGAGGTTGTTATAGAGCCTTTTGAGCAGATAAAGCACTACTCACCTCCTGTTGTTACAAAGGCAATAGAGGCCAAAGATACAAAAGACACAACCAAGCTTATAGAGGCGCTGAGGGAGCTCTCAAAGTCAGATCCTACCCTTGTAGTAGAAATAGACCAAGAGACTGGGGAGCACAAGATAAGCGGAATGGGGGAGCTGCACCTCGAGATAATAGAGACAAAGATAAGAGATGCATACGGTATACCGATAATAACAAGCGAGCCTATAGTAGTATACAGGGAGACAATAGAGAAGGAAGTCAAGGACATAGAGGGCAAGGCGCCTAACAAGCACTCTAGGTTCTATGTAAATGTTGCGCCTTTGGAGCCTGGAGTCATAGACCTTATCGAGAATGGCACATTGAAGGAGGGCAAGCCTAAAGGCAAGCAGTATGTCGACGCACTTATAGCTGCAGGTCTGTCAAGGGACGAGGCAAAGGGCGTTGAGGACATAGCCAACAGGAGCATACTTATAGATGCTACGCACGGAGTCCAGTACATGAACGAAGTGATGGAGCTCCTTATAGAAGGCTTCGAGGAGGCAATGAATGATGGGCCTCTCGCAAGGGAAAAGTGCTCTGGCATAAAGGTGTCGATAACTGATGCTACAATACATGAAGATCCTGTGCACAGGGGACCTGCGCAGATAATACCTGCAATGAGGAGGCCTATATATGCTGGTATGCTGACCGCAGGCGTGGTGCTTCTTGAACCTAAGCAGAAGTTCACAATAAATGCTCCTCAAGAGTATATGTCAGACATAATAGGCATGCTGCAGAGCAAGAGAGGCCAGATTATAGATATACAGCAAGAAAAGGAGCAGGTGACAATAATAGCAAAGATGCCTGTGGCAGAAGTGATAAAAGGCTTCTCAGACGAGATGAGAAGCATAACAAAGGGAAGGGCGATATGGTACCCAGAGTATGCAGGCTACGAGAAGATGCCAAAGGATTTGCAGGAGCAGGTTGTCAGGGAAATAAGGAAGAGGAAGGGGCAGCCGCCTGAGCCTCCGAGTGCAAGCCAGTTCCTTGACTAGAGAGGTGCGAAGCAATAAATATTTATATATACTCATTCAAATAGAAATCCACTGATTGTTCCACCAATGAAATGAGGTGATAAGATGGCAAAATCATACGTGAAATTCGAAGTCTCAAAGGAAGTTGCAGACAAAGCATACGAGGCAGTTAGAGCAGCAAAGCAGAACGGCACTATAAGGAAGGGCACAAACGAGGCCACAAAAAGCATAGAGCGCGGCCTTGCCAACCTTGTGGTAATAGCAGAGGATGTAGAGCCAGAAGAAGTGGTAATGCACCTGCCAATGCTTTGCGAGCAGAAGAAGATTCCTTTTGTATATGTTCCTACAAAGCTCAATCTTGGCAAAGCTATAGGCCTGAATGTAGGTTGCGCAGCAGTTGCAATAGAGAAGATGGGTGCATCAGAGCCTATGGTAAAAGAAATAATAGCTAAGGTTACAGGCAAGCAGCCTTCAGCAGCAGCGAAGCAGGCACCTGAAGCAGAAGCATCGCCAAAACCAGAACAGCAGAAGCAGCAGAAGCCTAAGCAGCAGAAGGCAGAGCAGAAGCAGGAGAAGAAGCCTGATGAAAAATAATTAGTGTTTTAAATGGCGGAAGAGCAGCAAAAGTTCCCAGGATACCTTGCAGAGGTAGTAGAGGTGCTCAAGGTCAGGACAGGAATATATGGTGAAATAAAGCAGATAATGTGCAAGATACTTGAGGGAGACAGAGACAAAGGCAGGGTTATAAGGAGGAACGTTGTTGGCAAAGTGAAAGCAGGGGATATAATAAGGCTCCCAGATACAAGCAGGGAGGCAAGGGAGATAAGAGCAAGATAGGTGTGCTCATGAGATGCTCATACTGCCAGAAGGAAATAGAAAAAGGCACTGGCATAATGTTCGTTAGGAAGAACGGTTCGGTGAGGTATTACTGTTCAAACAGATGCCTCAGGAGGGACAGGATGCACATGAAGATAAGCAAGAAGGAGATAGAGGAAAACCTGAAGTGAATTCTGCTTCTCTGCACTGCGTTTCTAATTCAGAAGTGCTTCCATGGAAAAGGTAATGCTAGTGCATTTTGGAGAGCTGTGGCTCAGGGGAAAGAACAGACCCCATTACATAGCATTGCTGAAGAAGGACATATCCTCAAAGCTTGATGGTATAAGCTTCACCCTCATTGACATGCGGGACAGGCTTGTCATAAGGGCAGATGAAAAAGACATGTATACCATAAGTGCAAGGCTCTCACATGTGTTTGGAATAAGCAACTATGCACTCGCATCAGTTGCAAAGCCCACTATGCAGTCTATATCAAAAGTAGCCTCTCACTACATGAAAGAGCTTAAGGAGCACGGTGCAAGAAGCATAAAGATAAATTCACACAGGTCATACAAGGAGCTTAATTTCGACTCAAATGACATAGTCAAAAAGCTCTCTCATCAAGTGCTTTCGATGGGCATGCAGCCTATGACAAAGGGTTTTGATGCAAGCATTTTTGTAAATGTGACAAGAGATTGCTCATACATATATTCTAAAGTTGAGAGGGGCATAGGAGGGCTCCCTGCAACCAGCAGCGGAAAGGCGGTTATACTGCTTTCAGGGGGCATAGATTCTCCTGTAGCTGCGTGGCTTGCGATGAAGAGGGGGATGCAGCCTATATATCTGCACATTCACGGCTTCAGGAGCAACAGCGATGTTGCCTCTACAAAGATACCACGCATAATAAAGACACTTGACAGCTATGTGCCCTCATTATCATACTGCATGCCAGCATACAGGTTCCAGATAGCTGCAACAGCTGCAAGTGGCAGATATGAGGCAGTACTCTTCAAGGCTTTTGCACTTAGGATAGCAGAGCATATTGCGAAAAAGGAGGGTGCTTTTGCAATATATACTGGCGAGAGCATGGGCCAGGTGGCATCGCAGACACCCATGAACATCATGACATCGCAGCTTGGAATCAAGATTCCTGTGATGAGGCCGCTTATAGGGATGGATAAGGAAGAGATAATAGCAATTGCCAGGCGCATAGGAACATTCAATGCTTCAATAGAGCCATACAAGGACGTGTGCTCTATAAATGCAAAAAACCCATCCACAGCTGCAGATCCAAACACAGTAAAGAGCATAATGAAAAGGCTGAAATTCAGCAGCATCATAAGGGAATCCATGAAGCTTCTAGGCAGATGCGAAGCTACTTAATCAATATGAACAGCGCTTCTAGCACTATCTCAACAACAATAAGCAGTATGACTATTATCTCTAGCATGTCCATCCTGTGGCTCCTTGTAGCCTCTATTATAGAGTCTCTCCTTTTTTCTATAACTTCAAGCCCGCTGCTCAGCTGCGCCTGCCATTCACCAAGCTTGAAGACATCGAAGAAGAGCCCATAGAGCCTTGATAAATACCATTCGCCGAATCCAGATACTGCAGACCTCGCAGCATTTGTCATCTCGCTTATCTTGTCATAGGAGTTGCTGAGCCTCATATTCGCCCTGAGCAGTTCCTTGCCGCCAAATGGCTCCCTCTCGAGAACCCTCCTTATCATATCGTCTGTTTCCCTTATCTCGTTAGACAGCATCTTGTTGTATATCTGCATCTCAAGCAGCTGTATATTGGCTATTTCGCTTACTATGAGCTCGTATTCAAAAGATCCTGTGTTATCTATCATGAAGGCGCTCTCCCATCCAACGAAGAGTATGTCGTTGCTGCTGTATGTGATGTTTTTGTTCAGCACATCGCTGACATACTGCTCATCAAGGTTTTCTGCATCAGCCTCGTCTATCAGGAGCCCTGCTATCAGTTTTCTGTACTGGGCGAGAACCTTTTCCTTTTCCGCATTAAGATAATAGAATGCATATCCCTCCTTATAAGATGACAAGGATATGCTTTTGATCTTTGCAAGGCTCTTTTCAACTTTTGAAATCGCCCTCTCTGCTATCGCCGCTATATCATCTTTGAGCTTCTTGTCAAACGCAAGCTTCTTAACCTGCTGCTCTGTCAAGTTTTCCTTAAGCCTTACCCTGATAGATATGCTTCCAGTGCCATATATTGCTGCCTGCACCTTGAGCCTGTACTGCTTATCAGCGATAGCAATACTCTCATCCTTGAGGTTGAATATTGAAGGCAAGTTGAATGTTGGTATCTCTTCAGGAGTAGGCCTGGCATATTCATATTTTGAGAAGTCCTCAGGGTTCTTCAGGAGCCCCTTAAGCTCGTCTCCGCTAAACTTGCTGCCAACGTTGTATATGTAAAGGAATGAGGCTTCTATCTCCATAATTTTAGATTCTCAGGCAAAGCATATATAAGTTGACGTAGCGCTGTCATCCTTATCTTGCTAAAAGGGACTTCCTGCGAGTAGAGCTAAAAATCGAAAATACTAAAAGACTTGCTTTCCGAATACACATGTGGTGTTATGATATTCTTTGATGAACTTTTGCGTGGCATAGACATAATGCTTCACCCAGGCTCCGCCACTACTAAGAAGATGAGCATAGGCGAGGCATTCTCTTTTTACTACAAACTTACTCTAGTGCCTGTCATAATATCTATAGCAATCGCGGCATTATTTGTAATAGCATTCTATTCATTTATACAGAGCAGCCCCCTGCTTGCAGGCATAGGCGCGCTTGGCTTTATATTGCTGCCTCTCGCATCACTCTGGATAATCAACCCTATAGGAATATTTGTGAGCGCCGGGCTTTACCAGATCTTCGGCAAGCTTTTCAGGCAGTTCAGGAATGACTATACAGCTACGCTCAATGCTGTAGTATATGGTACAGTGCCCACAGTGCTCTTTTACTGGGCAATAATAATACCAATGCTCGGCAACCTCATTGCATTTGTGATGGGCATATGGGGGTTAATAGTTCTGGTAATTGCAATGTCAAAGCAGCAGAAAATCAGCACTGCAGCAGCATTCGGCATATCAATACTGGTCCCGATAATAATCGGAGTCATTGTTGCAGTAATAATATTTGTTTTTGCTTTTGCCATGTTTGGCACATTTATGCATTCAGGCATTCTTACATCTAATTCATCACCGTTTGGCATCAATTCTAGTGGCTCCACAGCTACTTCATTGCCATCTGGCATCATTCCTTCAGGCAGCTCAGCAGCAACTCCTCAAAACCCTTCAGCAACATCTGCCAACTATTCTTCATGCAGCAGCTTTACACTCTCATCATCATCTTATGATACTACAGTAAAGGGCATATGCACATGGAGTGGCGGCAAGCTCTCTGTTTATTTAGGAGGCGGCAACAGTGGATGGGAGGCAGTGACAATAAAAGGGGCAGATAACAAGATATACCTTCAGCAATCGTCATCTGTATGGCAGCTTACAGATTACGGAGTGCTTAACCTACCTGCGCAAAACTATTACATAACATTGACTACTGGCAATGGCGGAGGTGCCTATGGCAATGCCGTGGTGCAGCTCAGCACTTCCTAAACATTTTATGCAATAAGAATGTCTATGGCGTGCAGCAGCGCCTCGTTAGATGTCGGATATCTGAACTTTATACCCATCTTTTTCATCTCCTTGTTGCTAAGCAGCGTGTTTGCTATATCACCTGGCCATCCCTTGCTTTCACCTGTATAGCGTATCCTTGCGCTACTATCCATCTTCTTTATCAGGCTCTCTGCTATGAATTTCACGCTTGTCTGGCCGTCACTTGCTATATTAAGCACAATATTCTTTTTCTTCTTGTGGGCAAGAAGCATCGCCCCTATGCAGTCATACACATCTATATACGACTTTCTTTGTCTTCCATCCCCAAGAACAACAAGCTCCCTGCTGTTCTTTTTAAGTTTTTCAATGAAGTCTATCACCACACCATGGCTCTGCCTATTCCCAACTACATTTGCAAACCTGTAGATAGCATAGCTGAAGCCGAAGAGCTCGCTGTATGCGGCTATCATTCCCTCTGCAGCGAGTTTTGCCGCGCCATATAAGCTTATCGGCAGCAGTGGACCATAGCTCTCTGGCGTTGGCCTGACCTTGGCCTCGCCATAGACCACTGATGATGATGAGAACATTATGTCACTGCAGTTGCTGCTGCGCATGGCTTCAAGCAGATTGTGTGTTGCGATAACGCCGTTATCAAGATCTATATGAGTATTTTTTATCCCTGCCCTGACGTCCGCATTTGCAGCAAGATGTATTACTGTGTCAAATTCCCCGTTTTTGAGGACTTTCTGCAGCATTTTTTTGTCGAGAAGGTCGCCCTTCACGAAACTGAAATTCTTTTCCCTGAGAACTTGATTAAGATTGCTGAGCCTCCCTGTGCTCAGGTTGTCATACGCCACAACATAATGGCCCTCGTCAACAAGCTTAGACACAATATTGCTGCCTATAAATCCTGCCCCGCCGCTTACAAAGAACCTCATAGCACCACAATATCAATTGGGGCTATAAATATAAATCATATGCAGAACGGTTAGCTTTAAATATCATGAAATCCAGAAATAATAATATGGAATATGTAAAAGATCTCAAACTTAATGTAGACGATGTCAAACTTGCGTGGGACAGTCGCCCTATAGTAATGCACGACCAGTCAGAGTTGGGGCAAAGTGATATACCAAGTAATATAACATGCGGCCCGACTGTAGTATGGGCAATGGGAGAAGGATATACAGGTAAAGATCTATCTGGTATAATAAAAAATTGGATGAAGGACAATATGCATACGCTTACTGAAGGAGGATCAGATGCATATAGCTTAGCAGGCCTTGTTTACGAGATAAACAAGCAAAACGGAATATCAAGGAGAATAGATGTATATGCAGATTACAATGCGCTCGCAGAGGCAAATGCCAGAGAAAATATGCTGCGCGATAAGGACAATAAGATCAAAACAACATCACACACGGCATACAAGGCAGGCAAAGGGATAGAGATGCATCATGGCGAGTTTCTAAAGGTAAGCGACATATATAACAAGGTATCAGAAGGGGCATATGTAATATTTGAATACAAAAACCACTGGTTGCTCGCATACGGTACTGTAGATGTTTATATTAACAACAGCTTCAAGGAGAAACTATTGCTAATATTTGATCCTGAGTCTACAAAGAGCAGGTTTGAAAGCGCTGGCAAAGATGATTACCTGTTATACGAATACATCAAAGAGCTTAACGATTCAATAAATCAAAAAGTGATTGACCCAGAAAGCATAACAAAGGAAAATATAAACTCGCTTTCTCCAAATGATGTAAAGTGGAAGGAGCCGCAGTTCTCTGCGATAGTTGTTAGTTCAGAAAATGTGAAGAGGGGTTTGAAGGATTATCTTGCGCAGGGCAAATAATAAGATGAGTTTTTAGATTATCTTTGAGCAAACTATTTTTGCTATATGACCTGGTGTTTTTTTGAGAGCAGTTGGAATAGACCTTGATGATGTGCTTGCTGACTTCACCCCAGTATGGTTGCGTGTTCTGGAAGATCATTCTGGCTTCAAAGCAGATTATAATGACATAAAGGCATGGCACATAGAAGCGCAGTTTCCGAATCTTAATAGAAGTGTGATCATGTCTACACTAGAAAGCACATGGAAGGAAAAGCATGACGAGATACAGCTTTCAGATAGGCGCATACCTACAATAATTGACAACCTGCGCCAGTTTTACAAAGTTTATATAACTACAGCTGCACTCGCATCAGATGATCTTATAATCAACTGGCTTGCCATGAATGGCATCAAATATGACAGGCTGGTGCATGTGAAACACCATTCAGGGAAGCTCATTGAAGAAGTCTATGTATATGTAGATGACAACCCTATTATGGCGAAGGAATTTTCAGAGCTTGGGAAGAAAGTTGTGCTCTTCAGAAGGCCGTGGAATGAGAACACAGAAGGAAATGAGAACATACTCATTGCCGACAATTGGGATGAAGTTGAGCAGCTGCTTATCGATATTGCAGACAGGCGTGCAGAAGACTGACGCCTTCATCCGGTCCTTTTTATTATATGGTAGCCGAACTGCGTCTTGACTATATCAGATATCTGTCCCTTCTCAAGCTTGAATGCAGCATCTTCAAAAGGCTTTACCATCTGTCCCCTTGTAAAAAAGCCCAGATCTCCGCCGCGCCTCCGTGAGCCATCTATAGAATACTGCTCTGCAAGCTTAGCGAAGCTCTCTCCTTTCTTAAGCCTTTCAAGAAGCTCCTGAGCTGTGCTTAGCTTCTCAACAAGTATATGCGAGCACCTTATTTTTTCAGCCATTATCTCACCATTTGATTTTTTTAGTAAACATTATAAATTGATTATGTAATATTGTAATATAAAAATACCAAGCTCCATATATAGGTGCAGTCATGGAAGATAAAACAGTTGTAACGCCATGGGAGGTTAGCGGCAGCATCGATTATGAAAAGCTAATAAAAATGTTCGGAGTTTCTAAGATTACCCAGCCGCTTAAGGAAAGCATATACGAGGCTGCAAACGACAAGACATTCTTCCTAAGCAGGGATGTATACTTCTCGCACAGGGACTTCGACATTGCATTAAGCGAATACAAAGACGGAAGCCCATTCTACCTCTATATGGGCAGAGGCCCTTCAGGCCATATGCACATAGGGCATCTGATGCCTTTCATATTCACCAAGTGGCTTCAGGACAGATTCGGTGCAAACCTCTACATACAGATAACTGACGATGAGAAATTCCTGATCAAAGAGAGCGCCAAAATGGAGGATATAGAGTCATTTGCAGCTGAAAACATAATGGACCTTGCAGCTGTCGGCTTCAACCCTGACAAGACATTCATATTCAAAGACACAGAATACATAAGGAATATTTACGGCCTTGCCACTAAGATAGCAAAGAAGATAACATTCTCTATGGCTAAGGCAACATTTGGGTTTACTCCATCAACAAACACCGGCATGGTGTTCTTCCCTGCAATAGAAATAGTGCCTACAATGTTCGAAGAGAATAGGTGTGTGATACCTTCTCCTATAGACCAGGATCCATACTGGCGCATTGCAAGAGACATTTCAGAGGGTCTGGGCCATAAAAAATCTGCACAGCTTTATGGGAAATTCTTGCCACCACTTACAGGTGTTGAAGGCAAAATGAGTGCTTCAAAGCCTGAAACTGCAATATATCTTAACGACAGCCCTGAAGCTGTAGAAAAGAAAGTAAACAAATACGCCTTCTCAGGCGGCAGGGATACAGTTGAGCTTCACAGGAAGCTTGGTGGCAACCCAGACATAGATGTTTCATTCATGTGGCTGCGCTACTTCTTCGAGCCTGATGACAAGAAGCTAAAGAGCATAGAAGATGATTACAGATCAGGCAAGATGCTGACAGGAGAGCTTAAGGCAATTGTTATAGAGAAGATAAACAGATTCCTTGCAGAGCATAGGAAAAAGAGGGAAGCTGCTTCGAAGGTAGTTGATAGCTACATGTACACCGGCAGGCTCGCAAAGAAGATGTGGGAGACATTTTACTAGCATTATTAAAGTTGTATTCATTAATATAGAGTGTTTCTATGGCGAATGAAGGCAATGCTTCTGACATAATATCAAGGAGAGGTATATACTACCCTGCATTCAGCATATACAGCGAGGTGGCAGGCTTCTACGACTACGGTCCGATAGGGCTTAGGATCAAGCGCAACATAGAGGCTTCATGGCGCAGCGTTTTTGTCGACCAGCTCAATGCGCTTGAGATAGAGACTACAAACATACTGCCAGAGGTAGTGCTTAAGGCAAGTGGTCATCTTGCATCATTTACAGACCCTATTGTCAAGTGCAAGAGCTGCAACACTCCCTACAGGGCGGACAAGCTCCTTGAGGAATTCTATACATCAAAAAATGATGAAAAAAATGCAGAGACAGTGAGCAGGATGAGCCTTGCAGAAATAGGCAGGAGGCTGAAGGAGCACAACATAAAATGTCCAAAGTGCGGAGGCGAGCTCTCAAATGTAGAGGCATTCAACCTGCTGTTCAAGGCGCCCATAGGCCCTCTAGGCAGCGAGAACGGCTATCTGAGGCCTGAGACAGCGCAGGGCATGTTCCTGGACTTCAAGAATCTCTACAAGATATACGGCATGAAGCTGCCTTCGTGCATTGCACAGGTTGGCAAGGCATACCGCAACGAGATATCACCAAGGCAGCAGCTCATCAGGATGAGAGAGTTCAGCCAGATGGAGCTCGAGCTTTTCTTCGACCCATCTGAGGAACTCTATGCAATAGGCAGCATAGACATGGATGCAGTGCTTCAGACGAGCATAAACTTTTACAGTGCAGATAAGAAAATGGAAGAGAAGACGCTTGGCGAGCTTCTTGAATCAGGCAAGCTTCCTAACAGGCACTTTGCAGTGCTTCTCTACCTTGAGCAGTCACTTTTGAGGATGATAGGCATAGACAAGAGCCTGACAAGGTTTACTGAGATACCTAAGGAAGAGGCTCCGCATTATTCAAAGGGAAATGTTGACCTTGAGATAAAGACCTCTTATGGCTTCATAGAGGTTGCCGGCACGGCATATAGAACAGACTATGACCTGAGTGCCCATTCAAGGGAATCTGGAACTGACATATCAGTGGTCAGCGGCGACAAGAAGGTAATGCCTCATGTTGTAGAAGCAAGTATGGGGCTTGACAGGCTTCTTTTTGCGCTTCTCGACAACAGCGTAGTTGACGATGGCCGCGGGTGGAAATGGCTCAGGCTGTCTGAGCACGCTGCACCATACACATATGCAGTGTTTCCTTTGCAGAAGGATGACAAGCTTGTTGCAAAGGCGCATGAGATAGCAAGGCTGCTAAGCGAAAAGAGGATAAGCAACTACTATTCTGAATCCGGCAGCATAGGAAAGAGGTATGCAAAGGCTGACGAGATAGGAGTGCAATACTGCATAACTGTGGACTTCCAGAGCATTGAGGATGACACCTTTACAGTCAGAGACCGCGACACTGCAAAGCAGGTCAGAAAGCAGCTTGGAGAGATCATATGATTGTCAAAGATTTCAACATGGTCTATACTGTAGAGAGCGCACAGCCACTTGCATTCTATTCTGACTATTCATTAGAAAGAGGTACTGTGCATGTTTCTTATACTACAGCCAAAGG
>Ga0080003_1000596_pt1 | contig 23058 bp, 24 predicted proteins | sample JossMetagenome_FD_69206 | JGI IMG/M metagenome (GOLD analysis project Ga0080003, IMG submission 69206) | Hot spring microbial communities from Joseph's Coat, Yellowstone National Park, USA - JC2_E (SPADES assembly) (version 2) | ecosystem: Environmental > Aquatic > Thermal springs > Hot (42-90C)...
ACCTGGCCGAGCGCTACGACGTGGTGGTCATGGAGGACATCGATTTGAAACGGCTCATCGGTGAGTCTAACAGGGCGCTCAGGAGGGGCCTCCAGGACGCCGCCCTCGGCATGATGCGCTCGATAATAGAATATCAGGTCGGGAAGTACGGGAAGGCATTCCTCCTCGTCGATCCGAGGGACTCCTCGAGGGCGTGCGCGAGGTGCGGATTCGTGAGAGCGGATCTGGCGCTGGGCGAAGGGCCTTCGAGTGCCCGGCCTGCGGCTGGAGGGTCGATCGCGATTACAACGCGTCCCTCAACATTCTGAGGAGGGCAGGGTGGGAGCCACCCGCGGCGCCTGTGGAGCTCCGCCCCCTGCCCGCGGCCCTCGGCCGCGGGCAAGGTGGGGCCGTGAAGCAGGAAGCCCCGCCCGAAGGGCGGGGTAGCTCACTCGGAAACGGCGACTAATGCGCGATGATGCCCAGCTGCGCTTACTGGGTAGAGAGGGGGAGGCTGGCCGGCAGCTGCATGCCCAGGGGGATGGACGACCTGAGAGCGATCAGGGACTCGGGAATACGGAGGGTAGTGGTCCTGCCCGAGGACCACGAGATAGCCGAGTACTGGGGCGATGCGCGCTCATACTTCGAGGCGCTCTCCGCGTTCGACCTGGATTTCCTTCACGAACCAGTCCCCGACATGGAGGCGCCGAGCGTGGGGCAACTTGTGGATATCGTGCGCTGGATTAGGGAGGGTGGGCCCGCACTCGTGCACTGCGTAGGGGGAATGGGGAGGACCGGCACGGTCGTCGCGGCGTGGCTGATCGTCGAGCGCGACCTCCCTGCCCGGGAGGCCCTGGCGCTCGTGCGGTCGCTCAAGCCGGGGAGCGTCCAGAGCTACAGGCAGCTGTCCTTCCTGGCAGAGGTCGAGGAAAAGCTGGAGAAAATAAGAGGTATGTTGTATGAATGATTGATATCACATCATCTGCTTGAGGTTCTTTATTATCTCCTGGGTGTACTCCTTGCTGGATACCGGCTCCACTCCCCTTATCCTGGCCATGTCGTAGGTCAGCTTCTTGCCATCGTTGAGCGTCTTGAATATCGCCGCCTCGATGAGATCCGCCTTGTCGTTCTTGCCCATGTAGCGCAGCATGAGCGTCGCGGTGAGCATCAGCGCGGTCGGGTTGGCCTTCCACTGGCCGGCGTACTTAGGGGCCGATCCGTGGACCGCCTCGAACATAGCGTACTTGTCGCCGATGTTGCTCGATGGCGCCACGCCCAGCCCCCCTATGAGGCCCGACGCCAAGTCCGACTCTATGTCGCCGAACATGTTGGTCATGAGGAGCACGTCGTACTCCTGGGGCTTGAGCACCAGCTGCATGGCCATGTTGTCGACTATCCTGTCCTCGAACTGTATGTCCGGATAATTCTTCGCGACCTCGCTGGCGACCTTGAGCCAGAGGCCATTTGTAGCCTTCAGTATGTTTGCCTTGTGGACGACCGTCACCTTCTTCCTCTTGAACTTCCTGGCGTACTCGAAAGCGAACCTGGCCACCCTCTCCGAGTTCTTCCTGGTGACTATGCTTATGGACTCGGCGGCGTCAGCGGTATCCACGTTGGCGCCGTTAGGTATGAAGTGCTCCACGCCGGAGTAGAGCTCCTCGGTGGCCTCCCTCACTATGACCAGGTCCACGTTGCGGAACCTTGGGACGTCCTCGTAGAGCCAGGGAACAGGGAGCGACTTCGCGGGCCTCACGACCGCGTAGGTGTCCAGGAGTATCCTGAGGGTGACGTTCAGGCTCCGGTAGCCGCCACCTATTGGGGTCGTCAAGGGACCCTTCAATATGACGGGCGTCTTCAGTATCTCGTCGACGGCCCACTTGGGGAGCGGCTCGCCATACTTAGCGATTGCCGGCTCCCCTATCTCGACGACGTTCCACTCTATCCCCGCGTCAGCCGCATCCAGCACCTGCCTCGTCAGCTCGGTGAGCTCGGGTCCGGTGCCGTCCCCCGGTATCAGAGTGACCTTCTCAGCCAACTCGGCGGGGGCTCAAGGCAGGCCCTAAATATGTTTACCGATGCCCCGTGGATCCCCGGCGCGCCTATCAGCGGCCGGGGGAAGCTCGAACCGCGCCGATACGGCCTTATCCATCCCGCGCGCCGCGGATGTCGGCGTTGCCTGAGCTGAGGATCTCCGAAGAGGTGGCCTCGAGGCACCCGGGACTGCGGGCCAAGCTGTTGACGATCGACGGCGTGCGCGCGAGGCCCTTGGACGAGCGCCTGGAGGCCCTGAAGGCCGAGGTGCAGCGGAGGATATCGGCGGAGCGCACCCTGGAGGGGCTGCGCGATGATCCGATCTTCAGGGCATACAGGGACTTCCTCTGGAGCGTGGGGATCGACCCGACCAAGACCAGGCCGGCCAGCGAGGCCCTGGTCAGGAGGATCCTGAGCGGGAGGGGGCTCCCCAGGATAAACACGGTCGTCGATTCGTACAACTTGGCGTCGGCCTTGAGCGGGATCCCGATGGCGGCGTTCGACGCCGATAGGCTCTCGGGCGAGGTCCTGACCATGCGCTTCTCCAGGCGGGGCGAGGAGTTCCTGGGCATAGGCATGGACTCACCCAGGGCCCTGACGGGGAGGGAGATACTGGTGGAGGACGGCGCGGGGCCCATCGCCATTTACCTGTACAGGGACGCGGCCAGGACCATGGTGACCGAATCCACCAGGAGGGTGCTGCTGATGATATGTGGGGTCCCCGGGATCCCGGAGGAGGCCCTGGACGAGGCGGGGCGGCTCGCGGAGAGGATTATAGGGGACTACTCCTCCTTGACGAAGTAGTAGCGGGGCCAGCTTGGCCAGGATCCGGGCACCTTCTGCGGGTTCCTGTCGAACTCGACGCGCACGCGATCGCCTATCCTGATCTGATCCGGTGAGGCGATGGATGGCATCATGCCCGGTATCCTCGGCCCCTCGTCCAGCCTCACGACGGCCACGGCGTAGGGCTCCCTCCCCTCCAGCAGCACCGTGGGCACGTGTATTATCGTGAAGGTCTCGACAGTCCCCCTGCCGCTGAGCTGAACCCACTCCAGGTCCCTCGAGTAGCACTCCGGGCACACCGGGCGCGGCGGCACCATCAGCTTGCCGCACCTCTTGCACCTCGCGCCCATCAGGCGGCCCTCTGCGACGAACCTGTAGAAGCTCTCGATGGAGAACTCGGGATCATCCTTCGACGTCCCGCATCACCTCTCGAGCACGAAGACGTTGTGGGAGGCGCCGGATCCCCCCATGTTGTGCGTGACGCCGACCTCGGCGCCCTTCACCTGCCTCCGACCGGCCCTCTCGGTCAGGTGGAGCCATATCTCGTAGATCTGGCCGACGCCGGTGGCCCCCACGGGATGCCCCTTGGCCTTCAGGCCGCCGCTCACGTTGACGGGGATCTTCGAATCGTAGTAGGTCAGGCCCTCGTCTATGATCTTGTACCCTTCGCCCCTCCTGGCGATGCCGAGGGCCTCGTAGAGCAGTATCTCCGCTATGGTGAAGCAGTCGTGGACCTCGAACAGATCGACGTCCCCCACGTCGACGTTCGCCATCCTGTAAGCGGCCTCAGAGGCGCGCCTAGCGCCCTCGAGCCAGGTCATGTCCTCGCGCTCATAGACCCCCAGGTAATCCGTGCTGTGGCCGAATCCCGTTATGTAGACCGGGGTGTCCGTGTACTTCTTAGCCAGCTCGGGCCTCGTGAGGATGACCACCGAGGCGCCGTCCGTTATCGGGCTGCAGTCGTAGAGTTTGAGGGGCCACGCGACGACCCTGGAGCTCAGGGCCTGCTCCAGCGTTATCTCCTGCGGATACTGCGCCTTAGGATTCATTGAGGCGTGCTTGTGGTTCTTCACCGCGACCTTCGCTAGGTGCTCCTCCTTCGCTCCGTAGCGGTTCATGTATGCGGTCGCCATCAGGGCGAAGAGGCCAGGGAAGGTCAGGCCGTTCCAAATCTCCATCGGGAAGTCGCCCGCCTCCCCCAAGTAGAGTGTGACCTCGCTGGTCCCCCTGTTCCTCATCTTCTCCACGCCGCCGACCAACACGGTGTCGTACTGGCCGGACATGATCCCGGCCAGCGCTATCCTGAGGGCGGTGGATCCGGAGGCGCAGGCGCTCTCCACCCTAGCGGCGTGGGTACGAGGGATGCCGGCGTAGTCAGCCGCCCAGGAACCCGAGTGCGCCTGGTACTCGTACTCACTTCCCATCTGGCCTATGAACACCGCGCCGATGTCCCTCTTCGGATCCAGGTTCCTAGCCCCCTCCAGCGCCTCGGCGAAAGCCTCGGCGAACAGCTCCCTCGCCCCCTTTTCATCGTGCTTGCCGTACTTCGTGGAGCCGGCTGAGACTATCGCTGCCAAGGGTCTACCGTGCATCGCCGCCCGAGGGCCCGGCGTGGATAAAAGCTTTAGTCGGACATCGTTCGTCCCTAGATGTTCATTCCTAGTGATCGCCCATTGCACCCGGGGACCTCCACCTCGTCCACTCCTCACGGGCTATCGGAGTGGGCCATGGGCGGCCCTCGGGCCCAACGGCAAGGGACCCCCATCCGCGGGAACCGACCTGAGGCGGCACGGGGCCCTCAGGAGTAGGTCGGTGCCCCGAGTCCGCCCTCCACGGGTGGTATGAGGGCCCTGAAGGCCCTCATGGGCAACGGCGCGGACTCGACGATGGCCGCCCTGGCGACCTCGCCCATCAGCCCCGGAGGCACTAGATCTAATGAGAATGAAAAACAGGGTCCGTAAACTTAACAACTGAACACAAATCACGCTACAGCCCGACGAAGATTACACCATTGCACGTCTCGGCAGCCAGCCGGCGCGCCCTCAGCGGGGATCCACGGAGTGGTAGCTAGCGATCGGCCAGGCCGCCCGGTCCGGGCCCGGCTCGGGGATGGCGGCAACCCCTCGCGCAGCGCCCGGGATACCTTAATCTCGCGCCGACGGATCCTCGGGGCCATGGACGGCGACGTGATATGGGCGAGGGGCCTGACCAAGGTATACCCCGACGGCACCGTGGCCCTGGCGGGGATAGACCTAAGCATAAGCGGGAGGGGCGTCGTGACGCTCCTGGGCAGGAACGGCGCCGGGAAGACCACCTTCATAAGGATAGCCGCGACGCTCGCAGCGCCCACGTCCGGGGAGCTCAGGGTGCTCGGCATGGACGTCACTAGGGAGGCCAGGTCCATAAGGAGGAGGATAGCGATGATGCCGCAGGAGAGCACGCCGCCCACGTTCCCGAGGCCCGGCGAGCTCATAGAGGCATACCTGATAGCTAGGGGCTGGAGCGCCCGCGATGCCAAGAGGGAGGCCGAAAGGATGCTGGAGGAGGTGGGGCTCTGGGAGCACCGCAGGAAGAGCGTGTCGGAGCTCAGCGGCGGGATGAAGAGGAAGGTCATGCTAGCTATGGTCCTGGCGAGCGGCGCGGAGCTGATGTTCCTGGACGAGCCGACCGTGGGGCTGGACCCACAGGGCAGGAGGTCGATATGGAGGATCCTCGAGGGAGCCAAGAGGGAGGGCAGGACCATCCTGCTCACGACGCACTACATGGAGGAGGCGGAGGCCCTGAGCGATGAGGTGGTGATAATGGACAGGGGCAGGGTGATCGCGACCGGGAGCGTGCGGGAGATAGTGTCCAGGGTCGGTGCCACGCACAAGGTCGAGCTCGCGGATGCGCCCGGGGTGATCGAGGAGATGTCAGCGTATGGGAGGGTATTCAGATACGGGTCCAAAGTTGTGCTCTACGCGGACAGGAGGTCGGTTGAGGAGGCGGCCGCGCGCGCGGTCGCCGTGGGAGGGGGAGGGCTGAGGGTGAGGGAGGTCGGGCTGGAGGACGCGTTCCTGGCGCTCACGGGCGGGCTCGATGAGGCGGAGGAGGGCGGGAGGAATTGAGCTGGGCGGAGCGCAACTGGCTGGTGACCCAGCTGAGGGCGATCGCGGCGATCGCGTGGCTCAACGGGGTGGTCGCGGCCGTGAGGGCGCCGCTGTGGATAGCGTCGTACGTGACGCCGCCGTTGAGCATACTGCTGATACTCAGGCTCGTGTCCTACGGAAGGGCCTTGTCATTCGGCATAGTGGGCGGCCTCACGATGATAATAGTGAGCAACGGCCTGGGGGTGCTCTCGGACGCGGCGACCTACCGCCTCCACTTCAAGTTCCAGGACCTGATGGTCGCGGGCCCGGTGTCCCAATGGGCCTACATGCTGGGCCTGGCCCTGTCCGGGCTCCTCTTCAGCGTTCCCGGCATCGCGGCTTTCCTGATCCTGATGGGCGCGCTGGGGATCCACGTGTACGACGCGCTGGAGGCGGCCTCGTCCATCGCGCTCCTCTGGGCGGCGAGCGCCGGAATGGGCTTCTCGCTCTCGCTCGCCTTCAGGGATCTCAAGGAGGTCTGGTCCACGACTTCGATACTCGTGTTCGCGATCTCCGTGCTGCCGCCCGTGTACTACCCCATCACGGCGCTCCCCGCGTGGCTCCAGTGCGTCTCGCTGATCAGCCCCACCTCCGGGGCCGCGGCCCTCCTGCAGGAGTCCATGGGGCTCCTGAGCCTGGAACCCTGGCTCAGGGCGCTGTCGGCGTCGCTCCTGGCCGCGGAGGCCGCGGCTCTCTTCACCGTGTCAGCGTTGAGGAGATCCGATCGAGGAGGCCGCCTACACGAAAGTGACGCGCGCCTCGGGGACCAGCCCTGCCTCGGCGGCCATCCGGAGCAGCTCGCGGACGGCCCTCTCGCCCTCCGCTCCCATGTCGATCGTGTAGTCGTTGACGTACATCCCGACGAACCTGGACACGTCGTCCATCGCCAAGCCGCGGGAGAACTCGGCGGCGTGGCCCAGCGCCTCCTCAGGATGCTTCCGCGCGTACTCCAGGGAATCCAGGAGAGCTGCCTTCACCGCCGCCGCCACCTCCGGCCCCAGCGAAGATTTCACGGCATCCAGGCCCAGGGGCAGTGGAAGTCCGGTGGTGGCCTCCCACCACTCGCCCAGGTCCATCACCTTCCTCAGGCCGCGCCTGGAGTACGTTATCTGCCCCTCATGTATGAGCAGGCCGGCGTCGACGGCGCCGGAGGAGACGGCGTCCATGATCCTGTCGAAGGGGACCTCCACGGTCCTGACGCCGGGCAACGCCAGCTGGAGGAGGAGGGAAGCGGTGGTGTACCTCCCCGGGATTGCCACCAGGCCGACGTCGCCCGCGTGCCCTGAGGCGACCAGGACCGGCCCGTAGCCCCTGCTGATCGATGCCCCGACCCTGAGCACGTAATATTTATCGCCTACATAGGGCAGCACGTGCGCGCTCAAGGCGGTCACGTCAAGCCTGGCGTGCAGCGCCAGCCTGTTCAGGGTCTCTATGTCCGCCAGGAACTCGCGGACGCCGAAGGGCGCCCTCACGAGGCCGCGCTTCAGGGCGTAGAACATGAACGCGTCGTCGGGATCCGGGCTGTGGCCTATCAGGAGCTCCACGCTGCGACCACCGAGGCCGTCCCCTTAAGCGTATCCGTTCCCGGCAGGCGAGGACTCGGCGCCGCGGGCAGCCCGGCGCTCGCGGCCGGGTGAGGGGACACCGGGGCAGCCCGAACACGTGCAGCTCCTCCTCGATGCCCCTCAGGACCGACTCGCTGACCCTGTAGCGAATTGACCCATAGTAATCCTGCAGGAGACGCTCCGAGACGCCTATCCTGCGCGACACCTCGGCTATCAGCTCCCGGGGGTCCGCGTGGAAGCGCTCCAGCGATGCGCCTATGGCGCGCACGATCTCGCGCGCGGCGCGCGCGTCGACCCCCCTGCGCGCGGCCATGACGGCATACACCAGGGGCAGCCCCACGCGGCGCTGCCAGAGCTCGCCCACGTCCACCAGGTGAGGCGCCCCCGAATCCACGAGCCTGAGGGCATCATCCCCTATCACCAGGACGCCCCGATGCGTCCTCAGGGCGGCGATCGGATCATCGACGACCTCGAATTCCAGGCCCATCAGCTTCCTGAGGGCCATCGCGTTCACGCTCGTGTCCGATACCGCGGCGTATCCCTCGCCGGCGCCCGCGAACAGCCTGGCAGATATGACCGGGCCCTCGCTGAATATCGCGAACTCCGGCAGGATCTCCAGCGCGCCGCAGTTGAGGGATGCGTAGGTCAGCGGGATGAACGCTACGTCCACGCGCCCCCCCAGGAGCAGGTCTATCGATTCCCGATTGCTCGCGCTGATGGCGTCGATGCCGCTGTAGCGGAATAGGGGATCGCTGTGCGAGTACTTCAGCCTGGCGACGCGCACGGGAACTCACAGCTCCCTCAGCGCGCGCTGGAACGTGTCACGCTGCACGGGCCTCCTGCCGACCTCCCTGGCGATGTGCGCCAGCTCCTCCAGGCTCGCGGACTCGCCGGAGCCCGCGGACCTGAGCACGCTCTCGTTTATCATCGTGCCCACCAGGTCGTTGGCGCCCGACAGCAGAAGGACCGAGGCCATCCTGCGCCCGACGGAGACCCAGTAGGCGCTTATCCTCGGCACCTCCCCGGCTAGCATGAGCCTGGAGATCGCCGCCACCTTTATGTCGAGCTCCGGTGGGGCCGGCCCCCTGACCAACCCATCCCTCATCAGCTCGGTGTTCCAGGGCACGAACTTCACGGGGATGAACGTCAGCACCCCGCGCAGCTTCCTCTGGAGGTCCCTCACCTTGGATATGTGCTCCACTATGTGGCGGGGCTCCTCTATGTGGCCGTAGAGCATCGTGGCGTTGGTGGGGATGCCGACCTCGTGCGCCTCCTCCTGCACCCTCAGCCACTTCTCGGCATCGAACTTGTAGGGCGCTATCACCCTGCGGACGCCATCGTCCAGTATCTCGGCGCCGCCCCCGGACAGGGCATCCATGCCAGCCCTCCTGAGCCTGTCCAGGACCTCGCGGTAGCTCATCCTCCAGACCCTGGAGTAGAATTCCACCTCGGCCGCCGTCAGGCCCTTTATCGCCACCCCGGGGGAGGCCGCCTTGACAGCCCCGAAGAGCTCATCGAAGTACTCCGGTCCCAGGTCCGGGTGGAATCCGCCGTTTATGTGGAGCTCGGTGATCCCGTACTCGGCGACGGAGCGCGCCACCAGCCTCGCGACCTCCTCCGGGCTCCTGACGTAGCCCTCGGGGTGACCCGGCGGCCTGTAGAAGGCGCATATCTTGCAGCCGGCGACGCACACGTTCGTGTAGTTCACCACCAAGTTGTTCACGAAGGTCACGGTGTCGCCCGCGACCTCGAGGGTGAGCCTGTCCGCGGCCTGCGCGAGGTCCATTGGATCGAATTCCTCCATTATGCTGGCCGCCTCCCGAGCGCTCAGCCCAGACCTGGCCGCCTCCAGCAGGTACTCGTAGCCGTATCCGCGCTGCTGCACGGTCCCGAGCGCCCCCGGAGCTATAGAAACGTATCGCGCGGGCCGGACCATCCTAATAAATAGCGATCCGCGCCCTCCCCCGGCGTGCCCCGCGGCAATGCCCTCGAGAGGGCGCTGAGCGGCGACCCCCTGGGGATCGGGGACGTCGAGGAGCTCATGCGCTGGGACCTGTGGGAGCTCGGCAGGGCAGCGTCCAGGTTGACGCGGTCGCTCTTCGGGGACCGCGTGACGTTCATCTCCAACATGGTATTGAACTACACCAACGTGTGCTCCGTCGCGTGCAGGTTCTGCGCCTTCTACAGGCCGCCGGGTCACCCCGAGGGCTACGTCAGGAGCCCGGAGGAGGCCGCTAGGCTCGCCAGGGAGCTCGACGCCGCGCACGGCCTGAGGCAGATACTGGTCCAGGGTGGCGTGAACCCGGAGCTCGACGTGGAGTACTACGAGGAGCTCTTCGCCGCGCTGAAGAGCGCCGTGCCGGGGGCGGCCATACACGGGCTGAGCCCGGTGGAGGTCGACTACATAGCCAGGAGGGGGAGGATGAGCTACCGCGAGGTCCTGGACAGGCTCAGGAGGGCTGGCATGGACACGATGGCCGGGGGCGGCGGCGAGATACTCGTGGACCGCGTGAGGCGCGAGATAGCGCCCAGGAAGCTCGGGACGGACGCCTGGCTGAGGATTATGGAGGAGGCGCACTCGATGGGGATCCTGAGCAACGCCACCATGATGTACGGGCACGCCGAGAGCGTCCGGGATCGCGCCGAGCACATCCTCAGGATACTTGAGCTGCAGAGGAGGACGCGCGGGTTCCTCTCGTTCACGGCCTGGAACTTCGAGCCCGGCAACAGTGACCTGACGCGCGAATATCCATATCCGGCCACCGCCGCAACGCTTCTGCGCGTCGTCGCGGTCTCGCGCCTGGTCTTCAGGGACGTCCTGCCCAATATACAGTCCAGCTGGCTCACCAACGGCCTGGACGCTGCGCGGCTCGCGATCCGCTTCGGCGCGAACGACTTCGGAGGGACGCTGCTGGAGGAGAGGGTCATACCGGCCACCGGATCGCGCGCCAATGCGATGGACCGGCAGCGCGTGGTGGATATCATCAGGTCGATGGGGATGAGGCCCGCCGAGAGGGACAACTGGTACCGCGTGATCAGGGAGTACCGAAGCCGCGGCCGGCGATAACGAAAAAAGGGCGGGAATCGGCCCGGCGTCGTGCTGACGCCGGCGGAGCGCGCCCACATTGGCGTGATAGGCGGGTCCGGGCTCTACTCGCTCGAGGGCCTTGAGGACGTGAGGGAGCTCAAGGCCTACACGCCCTACGGGGAGCCGAGCGATAACATTGTGCTGGGGAGGCTCGGCGGCAGGGTGATCGCTTTCCTGCCGCGCCACGGCAGGGGCCACAGGATACCTCCCCACAGGGTGAACTACAGGGCCAACATATGGGCGCTTAAGAGCCTCGGCGTGTCCTGGATAATATCCGTGTCCGCCGTCGGGAGCCTCACGGAGGAGTACCGCCCCGGGGATCTCGTGGTGCCTGACCAGTTCATAGACATGACCAAGGGGAGGGACTACACGTTCTTCGATGGACCGACCGTGGCCCACGTCAGCATGGCGGATCCATTCTGCGAGCACCTCAGGAGGGAGCTCGTGTCCTCGGCAGCGGGGCTGGGCTACAGGGTCCATGGATCAGGCACCTACGTGTGCATAGAGGGCCCCCGCTTCTCCACGAGGGCGGAGAGCAGGCTCTGGAGGTCCTGGGGCGCGCACGTGGTGGGGATGACCCTTGTCCCCGAGGTCAACTTGGCATGCGAGGCCCAGATCTGCTACGCGGCGCTCGCGCTCGTGACGGATTACGACGTGTGGTCGGAGAGGCCCGTGACCGCCGAGGAGGTCACCAGGACCATGGCGGAGAACACGGAGAAGGCCAAGCGCGTGCTCTCGGAGGTCGTGCGGGGGCTGCCGGAGAGGCCTGACGAGTCCGCCTGCGGCTGCTGCAGCTCCCTGAGGACCGCCCTCATACGAGGTGCTGACGCGCGAAGTTCATCGGCGAGCCCGCGGAGCAGATCTTCTCTGGAACAATATTTATATACCGAGTGGAAGAATTCTACCGCAGATGTCGCGCACAGAGGGAGTTCTCAGGACGGGACCCGTGCGCAGCAGCGGCTACGCCCTCAAGCTGAGGCGCGTGGTGAACGCCGCCCTCAGGCCGCTCATCAAGGGGGGGACCCTGACGGCGAACCAGGTCAACGAGGAGCTCACCAAGCTGAACAGGGCACTCTACTCGTACATAGTGGAGAAGTACCAGATACCGAAGGATGCCGTCGTCAACGTCACGCTGAGGTACACGGTGGAGGGGGGGCGCTTCTCAATAACCGATGCCCAGGTCGACATCTACGAGAGGGACGACATCCTTAGCAACAACGTGACGGAGGGCGTCAGGAGGGATCTGCAGCAGCCCCAATCCCAACAGGGCGCCCAGTGATTCGGGAGCTCGCTTTTATTTCGGGATGCCGATCTAGCCGGCGTGGTGGAAGCCAGGGTGATCGGGGGAGCCATTCGATTAGTGGCCCCCAACGAGGGAGTCTACGTGCTGGACCTGGAGGGGAGGCCGACCTTCTTCGAGCACGGCATGAGGAGCTACGAGAGGGGGCTGAGCGGGCTCCTGGTCAGGAAGTCCTGGGACGGCGGCAGGAGGATCGTGGAGGAGGTCCCGGGGGGCGAGAGGGAGTCGCTACTAGAGCACGTCTACGGCGCGGTGAGGAGGGCGCTGGAGGGGGCGGCCGACGAGGCCACCAGGGACGCGCTCGCGCTCGCCGCCTCCCGGGGGATCGGGTGGCTCAGGGAGGATGAGAGGCGCTTCGCCTCCCTATATATGCCCATATCGATACTGCCGCCCGATCAGTACCTGTCCATAGTGCTGCAGGCGACCGTGGGTTGCTCCTACAATAAATGTAGCTTCTGCGACTTCTACAGGGACAGGGGGTACAGGGCCAAGGATCCGCGCGAGTTCGAGGCCCACGCCAGGGAGGTCAGGGAGTGGCTGGGCGCGGGGGCCATGCTGAGGGGGAGGATATTCCTAGCCGACGCGAACCCGCTGGGCGCCCCACGCGATTACGTGTTGGAATACGCCAGGATAGCCCGGGAGACCTTCCCGGGGCGCGACCTATTCGCCTTCGCCGACTACTTCTCCACGAGGCTGACGCCGTCGGACTACGCGCGGCTTCGCTCGATGGGGCTCAGGAGGGTATACATAGGCCTCGAGTCCGGGTCCAGGGAGGTCCTGAGGGTCCTGAATAAGCCGCCGGAGCCGCGGCTGGCGGTCAGGATGGCGAGGTCCCTCGGCGAGGCGGGGATCTCGAGGGGCCTGATAGTCCTCGTGGGCGCGGGCGGCAGGGGGCTCTGGAGGCGCCACGTGAGGGAGACGGTCGACGTTATCGACTCCATGGACCTGGGAGGGGATGACCTGATATTCTTGTCGAGGCTGCTGGTGAAGCCCGGCTCGCCGTACGCGCTCGCGGAGCGCGACCACATGGAGGCGCGGGAGCTTGACGCGCAGGAGCGCGAGTTCGAGGACGAGTTGAGGTCCAGGGGCCTCAGGGTCGCCCCCTACGACATAAGGGAGGCTATCTATCGATCGCGGCGACCGGCGGCTTCATGCACGCGACCACGCGGTCCACGTCGGCGTCGTCCGGCGGCTTATCCTTCAGCACGATTAGGCCCGCCGCCAGCGCCGCGTCCGCGAGCTCCCTCGAGGCGCTGGTGGCCCTGTGCGCGCTGATCAGGACGAATCCGCCACCCTTGGCCACGCGGGCCATCTCCAGCACCGCCCGCCTCAGGTCCCCCGCGAGCTGGATGGACGTTATCGAGTAAATGGACCAGAAGGAGTCGGCCCTGAACGGCATGCGCTCCATGTCGCCCAGGACGCGCTCGCGCAGGGGACCGCCGGGCGCCCGGCTGAGCATGGACCTGCTGATGTCCAGGCCCACCGCGAGGTGCGAGAGCGACCTGAGCAGGATCCCGGTGCCGCAACCCACGTCCAGCGCTGGGTACTTGGGAGGGACCATTGCCAGGGCGTCCCTGACCTTGGGGGCCTGCTCCGCGCCGTAGCGCAACTCGTACTTCTCGGCCTCGGCGTCGTACAGCCGCATCAGCGTGCGCTTGCGGGCGCGGCGCGGGGCCCCCATTGAGGGGCGGGGCCCGCGGCGAACTTAAAATCGATGCGCCCGATCCCGCGGGCGGCGCGCCGTAAGTAGAGTCGATAGGCAGGCGCTAGTCATATTTTTATAGCGCAATTATGGGCGGCGTTATCAAATGATAACCATCATAGGCACCGGCAGGGTGGGCAGCAGCGCCGCCGCGATGTTGGCCCTGAAGGAGCTGGACGACCTCATGTTGATAGACATAGTGCCGAACCTGCCCCAGGGGGAGGCGCTTGATCTGGGGCACGCGCTGGCGGAGCTCGGCATAGACATCAGGGTCAGGGGGAGCAACGACTACAGCGACATGAGGGGCAGCGACCTCGTGCTGGTGACGGCCGGCTTCCCGAGGAAGCCGGGGATGACCAGGGAGGAGCTCGTGGGGAAGAACGCGGAGGTCATAAGGTCGATAGCGGGGAACATAAAGAAGTACGCCCCGGACTCCATAGTCATCCTGACCACGAACCCCCTGGACCCGATGATATACCTCATGTACAAGCTGCTCGGATTCCCGAGGGAGCGCGTCATAGGGTTCAGCGGGATCCTGGACTCCAGGAGGCTGGCGTACTACGCGTCGCTGAAGCTCGGCGTTGCCCCCAGCTCGATATCGCCGGTGGTCATAGGGCAGCACGGCGAGAAGATGTTCCCCGTACCCAGGCTCTCGAGCGTCGCGGGCGTCCCGCTCACCCAGGTCATGTCCCAGAAGGACATAGAAGAGATAGTCAAGCAGACGATAGACGCCGGGGCCGAGGTGACGAAGCTCAGGGGGTTCAGCAGCAACTGGGCGCCCGGCGCCGGCGTCGCTGTGATGGCGGAATCCATCAAGAGGGACCTGAAGAGGGTCTTCTTCGCGAGCGTGTACCTGGACGGGGAGTACGGGGTAAAGGACGTGACAGTGGACGTGCCGGTGGTCCTGGGCAGGAGAGGGGTAGAGAAGGTGCTCGAGCTGCCCCTCACGGATGAGGAGAGGAAGGGGTTCCTCGCGAGCGTCGACGCGATAAGGGCGAACCTAGCTCAGATACCTCCGGAGTACTTCAAGATATAAAAATAAAATATTAATTTTATATTGCTATTTCCTCCAGCTCGCGCTGAGGAGGTATGTTCCTCATCAGGGCGGCGAACAGCGCTATTGCGACGAGCTCGGGGACTATCTCGACCCATATCCAGGCGCCGTTGAAGCCCAGCACTGGTATCAGGGAGCTGAACACCAGCGGCCATACCGACTGGCCCAGGCTCCAGAAGGCGCCGGACCACAGGGCTCCCGCCGCCCTGACCCTCGTCGGGAACGCCTCGGTATTCAGGCGTATGAGGCCCGCGAACTGCCCGTTGTGCGTGAACAGGTAGAGGAAGTACCAGGACCACAGGGCTATGTAGTCCGGGAACTTGACCAGGATGACGAGCGCGAATATCCCGAGCGTCTGGAGCGCCGCGAACAGCGCCACTGGCCACTTGGCCCCTATCCTGTCGTTCAGTAAGCCGTTCGCCAAGTATCCCACTATGCCGATGAACGATAGGGTGGCGAACATTGATATTAATGCTAGATAATTAAATCCCTTAACCTGGGATAGGTAGTACGGGAACATGGAATCGCCGACTATGGCGACCCCCGTGGTCAGGAAGTTGTAGAACGCGAGTATGATGGCGACCCTCCTGAGATCGGGGCCCAGCAGCTGCCTGTAGGATGGCCTCACGGAAGCCTCGACGTCCACCTTGTACTTCTCCAAGAGTTCCTCGACCTTGGCTACGTCCCCGCGCCTCTTGGCGTCCCTGATCTCCCTGAGGTGCTCGAACCTGTCCGTCTCCTTCAACCTTGAACGTATTACCAGCACGACGATCGCCGGCAGGAATGCGAACAGGAACGCTACCCTCCAGCCGTAGCTCATCCCCCAGTGGCTGAGCGTGAAGTAAGCTATGACGCTGGCCAGGCCTTATCCAAAGACCCATCCGGACTGCATTATGGATAGCGCCAGCCCGCGCAGCCTCTTCCCGATCGTCTCCGTCAGGTACGTCGAGCCGGCGCCCCACTCGCTGCCGGTGAACGCCTCCGCGCCCATCCTGATCAGCAGCCAGCTCCCGAATCCGTTGATGAAGTACTGCAGCATGGAGAACACGGCCGTGCCCAGGAGCGTGAGCTGGAGGAGGAACCTGCGGCCAAGCCTGTCGCCCAGCGGGCCCAATATCAGGCTCATAACGAAGCTGGTTGCGAATCCGGCCGACAGCACGTATGAGTACTGCTGCACCGTGAGATGGAGGGCCTGCATTATCGGGGTGCCCAGCATGAGGACCAGGTTATCGTCGGTGTTTATGAGACCCCAGCCGAAGTATATGACCGCTGCGATGAATATGACTTCCTTAGTCCCCAGCCGACGTTCGCCGCTGGATGACATTATCGGATTCAGTTAAATGCGGTAGAATAAATTCCTTTACTATTGATGATGATCATATGATGTGGTAGAAAACCTCGCCATTCATGGCGGGGACGATGGGAATGTCTTAAAAGGTGATGTCCCCTATTCCTTCCCGATGCCCGCCGTGGGGTTCAGATTCAGGGCGCACGCGGGCCAGCAAACGTTGGGGGCGTTAAGGGCCCAGTTGAGGCTGGCCTGCGAGATCCACAATGCCCTGCGGCGGGCGGACACGGATTTCCACCGCGGGAACGGGAGATGCCCGACCCTCGCGGAGCTGAGGCAATTGGCGCTGGACCTGAGGAAGCGGAACGAGGGCTACCGGCAGCTCCACCCCAGGTGGCGCAGGGGATTGCCGACCGGTTCCACAGCGCCAGGCGGAGGTTCCTCGAGGGCCCCGCGAGGGAGTGCGACGAGCGCGGATTCGTAAGGGAGGATTTGACGCTGGGCGACGGGGTCTTCGAGCGTCCCTCGACGTGCTGAGGAGGGCAGGGTGGGAGCCACCCGTAGCGCCTGTGGAGCTCCGCCCTCTGCCCGCGGCCGAGGGCCGCGGGCAAGGTGGGGCGGTGAAGCAGGAAGCCTCCCCTTCAGGGCGGGGTAGCCCACAGATGAGGAGGGTCAGCGGTCCCTCTGATGCGCGGTTTGCCGCATGGGGCATCCGCGGATGCCCCATGCGGCCTCGGCAAGCGTTTATAGGGAATCCGCGGGAATAATGCCGCATGTCGGAGGATCTTCCCTTCAGGGCGCTGGCTGAGGCGTTCCAGGGGATGGAGGAGGTGACCAGCAGGAACGCCCTGACGGAGATGCTGATAGACCTCTTCAAGCGCTCCCCGCCGGAAATACTGGACGAGATAGTGTACCTCATGCAGGGCAAGCTGTACCCCGACTTCGTAGGAGTGGAGCTGGGCGTCGGCGAGAAGCTCCTGCTGAGGTCGATATCACTGGCCACGGGGCTCCCTCAGGACCGCGTGGAGGACCTGTACAAGAGGCTGGGTGACGTCGGGAGGGCGGCGGAGGAGGCCGTGGCGTCCAGGAAGCAGGTGGTGCTCTTCCGCGAGCAGCTGACCGTCCGTCGCGTGTACAGCACGCTCGAGAGGGTGGCCAAGATGTCGGGGGAGGGCGCCCAGGACGCCAAGGTGAAGCTGCTGGCCAGCCTGTTCAACGACGCCGAGCCGCTCGAGGCCCGCTACCTGGCCAGGATCGTGATGGGCAGGCTCAGGCTCGGCGTGGCCGACTACACGGTGCTCGACGCGCTCGCCGTGGCCTTCGGGGGCTCGAAGGAGGCGCGCGAGATAGTCGAGAGGGCCTACAACGTCTCGAGCGACCTCGGCCTCGTGGCCAGGACCGCCGCCTCCCAGGGATTGGCGGGGCTGCAGTCGATAGGAATAACCGTGGGGAGGCCCCTGAGGCCCATGCTAGCCGAGAGGCTCAGCAGCCCGCAGGAGATCCTCGAGAAGATAGGCGGCACGGTCGCCGCCGAGTACAAGTTCGACGGCGAGCGCATGCAGGTCCACAGGAAGGGCGACAGCGTCATGGTGTTCTCCAGGAGGCTCGAGAACATAACGTCGCATTATCCGGATGTGGTGGAGATCGCGAGGTCCGGCCTCAGGTCCAATGAGATTATAGTCGAGGGCGAGGGCGTAGCATTCGATGCCGACACCGGCGAGTTCCTCCCCTTCCAGGAGCTGATGCACAGGAGGCGCAAGTACGGAATAGAGAAGGCGATGGAGGAGTACCCCGTCTCGCTGTACCTGTTCGACCTAATATATGCGGATGGCGTGGATTACACGACGAAGCCCTACACCGAGAGGAGGAGGAAACTGGAGGAGCTCGTGAGTCCCAGCGACCGCATAAACCTGGCGCCGATGATAATGACCAAGGATCCTGAAGAGATCGAGCGGTTCATGATGGAGGCAATAGAGAGGGGGTGCGAGGGGCTGGTGGTGAAGGATCCGAACAGCGTCTACAGGGCGGGCGCCCGTGAGTGGTCCTGGATAAAGCTGAAGCGCGAGTACAGGAGCGAGATGACGGACACCGTAGACCTCGTGATCGTGGGGGCATTCCACGGGAGGGGCAAGAGAGCTGGAGTATACGGCGCCTATCTGCTGGCAGCGTACGACCCCGACAGCGACACTTTCAAGACAGTGTGCAAGGTGGGGACGGGCTTCACAGACGAGGACCTGAGGAACTTCCACGAGATGCTGCAGCAGTACGTCATAAGTCATCGCCACCCGCGCGTGGATTCGAGGATGGAGGCCGACGTCTGGTTCGTGCCGCAGGTGGTCATTGAGGTACTGGCCGCTGAGATAACGCTGAGCCCCATCCACACCGCCGCCTGGGGCGCGGTGAGGCCCAACGCGGGGCTGGCGCTCAGGTTCCCCAGGTACACCGGCAGGCTCAGATCCGACAAGGGGCCCGAGGACGCCACGACGGTGAAGGAGCTCGTGGAGATGTACAGGAGCCAGGTGAAGAAGATCGAGGAGCCCGCCTCCTCGGAGGGCTCGGAGGGCACCTAAGGGGGCGCCGGGCAAGGGGCATATTCGTCGATGGGAGTAGCGTGTCTGGTGAGCTACCTCGCCCTTCAGGGCGGGGATGGGGTCAGAAAAGTGGACGGTAAACCCCGCCTCTTCCAGTGACGGGCTTTCCGCTGAACTGATCGGCTCAACGAAGTCAGCAATGGGAGGAGGCGACGGCTCCTCCGCGGGAAGCGAGCTTCGAGGGGGCTCCAACGGGGTAGCGCCCGTAAAGGGGGTGTAACCCTTAAGATCTCAGGAACCCTCGCCCTGAAGGGGCGAGGGGAGGTTAACCGGAATGGGCACGCCGGCCAAGGGGGTGTTGCTGGGCGACCGCGTCCTAGTGCCGGATCCGGTCGAGGCGCGCAGCCTATTCTCGGATGGCTTCTTCGGCAAGCCGCTCGGTGTGCCCAAGCCTAGGGGGCCGGATTTCGATGAGCCGCTCACACTGGACCTCTTCGAGGCACGCTACCTGATCGAGTCGGGGCGCCTGTTGTTGCTGGACGCGGCTGGTAGGCGGATCGGGCGCGCCTCTCTGAGGAGGAGGTGCGCCGTCGCCGATAGGTACTTCGAGGAGAAGTATCGCGTCTACAGGGAGCTCAGGGATTCCGGCTACGTGGTGAGCGCCGGAATAAAGTTCGGGAGCGACTTCGCGGTGTACGAGAGGGGCCCCGGCATAGATCACGCGCCCTTTCTGGTGCACGTGCTCCGGCCGGGTGATTCCCTGACGGCCAACTACATAATACTGGCCGGGAGGCTTGCCACAGCCGTCAGGAAGAGGTTCATATTGGCCATCGTGGGCAAGAGGCGCACGCGCTACCTCGCGTTCGAGTGGTGGAGGCCGCGATCGCGTTACCACGAATGGACCAGGGGGCGCCGGCCACTCTATACCTCGGCGCGCGTGCGCCTCACGAGTGCCCAGTACTCGGAATCGTGCATTATTGCTGACTGCTCCTCGTCCACCTTCCTCGCCAGGCGCTCGAAGTCGCTCCGCACGGCCTCCGCGAGCTCGCGAGCGCGCGAGGCCACAGTGTGCGGCGCGTCGGGGAGCCCCACCCTGCCCAGGCTCGCGCTCGAGAGCAGCCATAGCCCCACCTCGCGCTCGCTCGGAGGCTCCTCCGGCCTCACCCCGCCACCGGCCCACCAGAGGGTCCTCACCACGCCGTACGATAACGTGCGCATGAGTTTGCCGCGGTAATCCTCGACGAGTGCCGGATCCTCCCTCAGGATTGTTCCGATGAGCTCCCCAGCGTCGGGCCCTCCGAGCCTGCTCCTGAGCGCGGCCTCGGCGAACCTGCGCGATGCCACCGCCCTCAGGGATCCGTGCACATACGTCAGCGCAGATGCGTAGAGGCTGGCCAGCACGGCCGACATGAATGCCCTCACGGGTTCCTCCGGCAGGCGCGCCCTTCCGAGCTCCACGATCGATGCTGCCTCCTCCGGTTCTATGGGGTCGGTCGCGAGGGGCCCTCCGTCGTCAGTTAGCCACGGGACGCTCCAGATCTCCTCGGCCAAGGCGCGAGTCGGCGCCACGTGCGAGACCCTCACGAGCTCCACCCTATCCAGTAGGGACCTCCTAGAGAGTTCGCCCAGCACCCTGTAGCTCGAGGCGCACGTCGGGTGGTAATAGATCCTCATGCCCGAATGCGCAGGGCCCTGGCCCGCTATATTTTTGATTAACTACTGATAAAACGCACCAATGACATCCTCCCCCACCCCCCATCTTCGAGAAGTTGGCCAGGGGGAATCTCAAAGGAGTGGTCTCTCGATCTAACCTTATCCGCCACTGGCAGAGGCGATATTCATCGTTCACTTTTCTGACCCCATCCCTGCCCTGAAGGGCGAGGTTTGCCTTTTTATCACAATCTGAGCGCCACTATCATCAGCATCTCGGAGGCGCTCAGCGAGAGGTCCGCCACCCTCTCCACCCTCTCCACGACGTCCCTGTAGACCAGCAATTGCTTGAAGTCCTTTATCTTGGCCAAGCTCTCCGTCAGCGCATCCCTATACAGCCCATCCATATTCTTCTCCTCGCGCTCCACGAGGGACGCCAGCTCGCCTATCTTGCCGGGGTTTATCTGGAGCGCCCTGCTCAGGTCGTTCAGCCTGGTGACGGCGTTCAGCGTCTGGTTCATCATGTCCCTGAGCTTGTCACCGAGAGGGCCTATCCCCGACAGATACTGCCGGCCGGCGTAGATCCTGAACGCGAGGCTGTCCAGATAGCTGGCCATCTCCTCGAGCATGAAGGCGGTCCTCAGCACGTCCTCCCGATTTATCAGCATAGCACCCACCTCGCTCAGTTGCCTGACCAGCGACTTCCTGTATGATTCCACGTCGCTGACGGCCTTCGAGATCTCAGATCTGTAGGCCTCCACGCTGCCCGAGTCCTCGTTCAGCAGCGATTCGTACATCGAGACGAGCGACCTCGTGCCATCGAGCAGCCTCCTGGTCATGTCCTGCAGCGTCATCAATATGCGACGTCTCATCTGAAGCTCCGTCTCGCCCACATAGAAGCTCATCGCGAATCACCCCTTGGGGCAGGGAGGCCCGCTCGACAATTCACTCCTCTGTTTATCCTGGAAGGCAGGCGAATATAAATTCTTGCCCAATTTCCTATTTAATCGTGGAACTACCTATAGAGGAGTTTGACCGCTGATCGCGCCAGCGCGAAATGGTTTTTACTATGGGTCGCTCCGATGGGGGCGTGGCGAAGGGTGTGGAGTTCCCATCGCTGCAGGTGGCGCTCGACTTCACCTCATGGGCGGAAGCGAGGCGCGTGGTGGGCTCACTGTCCAGCCTCTCCGGCTCAAGGCTGATGCTCGAGGCCGGAACTCCGCTAATTAAGGGCGAGGGGATCTCTGTAGTTAGGAGGATCTCCGAGATGGCACCATGGGCGCCTGTGGTCGCAGACCTCAAGACTATGGACACCGCGGAGCTGGAGGTCTCGATGGCCGCTGAGGCGGGCGCCGATGCGGCAGTGGTAAGCGGCGTGGCGCCCATAGAGACCGTGAGGTCTTTCATCGAAGAGTGCAGGAGGAAGGGCATGATGTCATTCGTGGACTCGATAGGGCTGGAGGATCCCGCGGCGCTGGTTAAGAAGGCGGAGGGCGCTGACGTCATCGTGATACACAGGGGGATAGATGAGGAGTCGGCCGGCAGGGGGAGGAGGTGGTCAGCGATAAAGGTTCTGAAGGATGCCGGCTTCAGGGTGGCCGTGGCCGGCGGCATGGACTTGGAGGCCGCATCGAGCGCGCTGGAGGCCGGAGCGGACGTGCTGGTTGTGGGGAGGGACATAACAAGGAGCGCGGACCCGGCCGGCAGGGCGTCCGAGTACCTGAAGCTCATCAGCGGCCGCGGATCTCCTCGGCCTCGACGTAGACGTACTTCGCCTGCGGGAACACCCGCCTTATCCTGGACTCCAACTCGTTTATCGCAGACTCTATCTCATCGGTCGTCAGACCGTCCCTGAAGTTCACCTCCACGCCAAGGATGGCGGAGTCCACTCCCAGGAACGTGCCGCGGACGTCGATCACGCGAGCCACGGCCGGGTGGGACGACACCACGCCGATTATGCGCTGCAGCTCCGACGGCAGGAGGCCTTCGCCAACTAGGAGGCCCTTGGCCTCCCTGGCCAGGGATAGCCCGAAGAATGCCAGTATCGCCCCCACGATTATGGAGCCCAGAGCGTCGTAGACTACATCGCCGGTCAGCATGACCAGGAGGAGCGATACCAGTGCGACCAGGAGCCCCGACACGGAGGCCATGTCCTCGAAGAGCGCCGCGAGGAGCGTGGGGTTCCTAGTCGAGCGCACGTAGGATAACCTGCTCCGGAAGCCCTCGGAGCGCCTAGCCAGCTCGAAGGACCGGAAACTGACCGCCAGCGCGGAGCCCTCTAGGGCGAGGCCCGCGAGTACTATCGCAAGCGCAACCCATAGATCCCTGAGCGATTCGCCGTAGATGAGCTTCTCCGCGCCCTCGAGCACGGCAAGGGTGCCCGATATCGTCGTGGTGCTCATGGCCGCCACGAACGACCAGAAGAACTGCTCCCTGCCGCGGCCGAAGGGGAAAGAGCCATTGCCCCCGCCCGAGCTCAGCCTCAGGCCCACCGCCAGGAATGATTGATTTATAGAGTCGACGACCGAGTGCAGGGACTCGGCGACCATCACCGAGCTGCCGGTGAGGATCGCCGCAGTCGACTTCAGCACTAGGAGCACGAGGTTCGAGGCCAGCGCGGCCCTGATGGCCCTCCGGGTTCCGTCGGACACCGACCCCCGCCCTGAAGGGGCGAGGGTTCCTGAGATCTTAAGGGTTACACCCCCTTCACGGGCGCTGCCCCGTTGGCGTCCCCTCGAAGCTCGCTTCCCGCGGAGGAGCCGTCGCCTCCTCCCGTAGATGAGGCGTATACATCGTCTAAGTGCCCAATCCACGGCGAGGGGTGCGGGGAGAGAATTAAGCGTGGGCTGTTCAAATGCGCCAAGTTAAACGGAACGTTCAATGCAGACCTAGTGGGGGCGTTCAACATACTCATAACCCCGAGTCCCGTCTGGGATAGGGGTAACGGGCTGGAGGCCCA
>Ga0080003_1000597_pt1 | contig 23008 bp, 26 predicted proteins | sample JossMetagenome_FD_69206 | JGI IMG/M metagenome (GOLD analysis project Ga0080003, IMG submission 69206) | Hot spring microbial communities from Joseph's Coat, Yellowstone National Park, USA - JC2_E (SPADES assembly) (version 2) | ecosystem: Environmental > Aquatic > Thermal springs > Hot (42-90C)...
CTAAGCGACGCCTTGCAGCCGAGCGCAAGAGAAGCCACGGTGAGTTGGCGAATCAGATTCTTACAACCTGGAATATCATCAAGACCGAGAAGATCTCATATCAAAGTTACCAGAAGAATTTCGGAGGGAGCATGAAGGTCAAGGTGAGGAGGATGTTCGTCCGCATCGTTTGCCGCAAGGCTGAGAGGGCTGGTGGCAGACTCTACGAATTCCCGACACGTCCTACCATACTCTCGCAGGCATGCCTCTGCGGACGCATCGAAAAGAAGCCGCTGTCTGTGCGTGTCCACCGCTGCGACTACGGGCTGTTGCCCCTCCAAAGGGACCTCTTTTACGCCTTCCTTGCTCGCTTCGTCTCCGAAGACAGGCTCGATGCACACCAGGACAAGATGGCCTGTGGCCGGGTGCGGAACCGCTCCTGCGGCAGGCGGCCGTCGAGCTTCGGTCAACCTGCAAGCGGAGCCGGACGTCGCCGTCTCCCACGTCCTCCGGGGCGTCAGAGCGGGCCGTCTGCCGAAGGGGAACGCCAGCCGCCGATTAGAACGCGCACGTCGCAGTGCTTGGCTTCTCAAGCAAGCGGGAGGGGCGCAAGGATTGGGCGTGTCTTCCCAGAACCTCCTGGCTTTAGCCATGAGGAGGTTCAGGAGCACGGCCTCAACTTCTGCCATGCAAGATTATCTTCCAGAAAAAAACCACTCTTTTAAGAGATCCATAGAGCCTTGCCGTGGTATGTAGGAGGTTTGCCGTCAATCCGCTCAATTACAATATAGTGGAAATTCTTTTACAACTTCTTCATTTTCATGATAATAAAAAAATATATAAAAATAATTTGCTAAATTTTCTTGTGCTTTTTTCTTTTGAACGGTATCCCCTTCAAAGACTTTTTTCTGAACAAAAGAAGGTAAAAGGGTAGCCTTAAAGAAGAGCTTTTTTACGAACAAGCCTATGAAAGTTGCTGTAGTTACAGGGGCTGCAGGGTTTCTAGGAAGCCATTTAGTCGACAAGTTGCTAAGCCAGGATTATAGAGTCATCGGGATCGATAATCTGATTACTGGCAACCTTGCCAATTTAGAACACTTAAAGCATGAGCCTAGGTTCGATTTGATCATTCAAGATGTGACTGAATATATCAATATAGCTGGTACAATAGATATCATTTTTCATTTCGCCTCCCCTGCCAGTCCAATCGATTATCTCGAATTGCCAATACAAACTTTAAAAGCTGGTTCCATAGGAACCTATCGCACCCTTGGAATGGCTAAAGTTAAAAACTGTTCTTTTTGTCTAGCTTCTACCTCTGAATGCTACGGGGATCCTCTTGTCCATCCTCAATCCGAAGACTATTGGGGAAATGTCAATCCGATTGGACCAAGAGGAGTTTATGATGAAGCCAAAAGGTTTGCTGAAGCCTTGACCATGGCCTATCATCGGGTCCATAAAATCCCCACCTATATTGTTAGAATTTTTAACACTTTTGGACCTCGTATGAGATTAAGAGATGGAAGGGTGGTTCCCGCTTTTATATCTCAAGCTTTGGAAGGAAAACCTTTAACGGTTTTCGGCAACGGATCGCAAACACGCAGTTTCTGTTATGTTTCTGATCTGATTGATGGGGTTTTGGCTCTTGCCCATTCAGACTATCATGAACCCATAAATTTAGGAAACCCAAAAGAAATGACTATCCTAGAATTTGCAAAGACCATTTGCAGACTAGCCGGAGTACCCGAAAAGATAGTTTTCGAACCTCTTCCTGTGGATGATCCAAAACAACGCAGGCCAGATATTACAAGAGCGATCCGATATTTGGGATGGAAACCTATGGTCGATGTCGAAGAAGGGTTAAAATTGACAATCCAATGGTTCAGAGAAAAGTTAAAAAAATAAGTGAACTTTTAGTTCTTTTTCTAGACTTTTCATGAATTCAATAGAAAATTTTTTCTATGGTATGGCTTGGCATAGAGTCTTCTTGTGACGAGACTGCGCTGGCGCTGATCCGAATGACTAATGGTAAAATCCAGATTGTCGATGATCAGTGTATAAGTCAAGCCCTTCTCCACAAACCATTTGGTGGGATAGTCCCAGAATTTGCCGTTAGGGAGCATTCCAAAAACCTTCCTATGCTTATGCAAGGGATGATCAAGCGTGGTAGTCTCTGTCTAGAAGATGTTGAGGCCATCGCTGTAACCGAAGGACCAGGACTAATGGCCTCCTTACTTGTAGGTAATGCTTTTGCTAGGGGCCTAGCCCAAGGTCTTGGCATACCGGTTTATGGGATGAACCATTTAGAAGGTCATCTTTTTTCTCCTTTCATAGGCAGAGAAGAAAAGCTGAGATTCCCTTTTCTTGGCCTAGTGGTTAGTGGGGGACATACTATTTTGACAAAAGTGGATGGACCAAGAAAATACGAAATGATTGGTTCAACCATTGATGATGCTGCCGGAGAAGCTTTCGATAAGGTTGGCAGACTTCTAGGGTTGGACTATCCTGGAGGACCAGAAATAGAAAAATGGGCCAAACTAGGGAACGCTAACGCTTATGCGTTCCCTTTAAGTCTTATTGAAAAAAATAATTATAATTTTAGTTTCAGTGGTCTGAAAACGGCGGTCCGATATTTTGTGGAGAAAAGAAAAGAAGAACTGTTAGAAAAAGGGCAATTTTTCTTCGATGTTTGCGCCTCCTTCCAAGAAGCTATTGCTCGGGTGATCCAGGAAAAAACCATTAGTGCAGCCAAAGCCTTTGGTCTCTGCTGCATTGCCGCTTCAGGTGGTGTCCTTGCCAATCAGAGGATAAGGACTCTACTCAAGCAAAAAGCGCTGGAATCAGACATTGAAATCCTTATTGCTGATAAAAAGTTTTGTACGGATAATGCGGTTATGATTGCCTTTGTCGCCGCCTTATTTTATCTTTTGGGTCTGCCAATTACAAAAAGTAGGGAAGTAAATCCCAACTTATCATTAATTGATTTCAACAGGGAACTAAAAGTAAAGAGTTTTTGAAACGACAAAATAACATTAAAATAGTATTAAAACATAAAACTTTTTAAAGAAAAAACCAAAAGCATTCTATCATCCTATGGCACAAGAACTTAGTTACGTTATTATTAATCCTTATACCCTTTATAAATCAAGAACGGGAGTCATACTTTCGCGGCTACTTTCACAAAGTTCTTTAGAACTTGTTGGAGCAGCTATGTACTCGCCGAGCGCCGAGCTCGTAAGAGAATATTCTAAAATGATTGTGACGGAAAGTGATCCTCAAGATAGAGAAATACAGGAGCTAATTCGAGATTACATTCTTGAAAACTTTATGCCTAATCCTCAGACGGGCGCTCGTCAGCGGGTCATGGTTCTCTTATTTAGAGGAGAGAATGCTGTCGCAAAAACAAGGGAAGTTGTTGGCAACATCCGTAATCGAAGCAAAGGCGGAGAGACGATCCGGGATACCTTTGGTGATCTTATCTACAATAGAGATGGTACGGTAAAATATTTTGAGCCTGCTGTTCTTGCCGCACCCTCTGTGGAAGAGGCAAAAGCCAAGCTGCTCTTATGGAAGCGATATTACGACCGGGATTCAGGGATTCTTTCGCATCTTATCCCCACTTACAACAAACCAGGACATCAAAGAGCCGTTGTCATCTTAAAGCCAGATAACTTCCGTTTTCCCAGTGGAAGACCCGGTTATGTAATCGATATGTTTTCTCGAACGGAACTAGCGATAACAGCCATTAAAGTTCACCATATGAGTGTAGCTGAAGCAGAAGAGTTTTACGCCCCTGTAAGGGAAGCCCTCAGAGAAAAGCTCAAAAAACCAGCAGGACAAAAAGCCAAAGAATTACTTGAATCGGCTCTTGCCATTAGACTGGATTCTTCTAGGGAAGAAGCACTCGCTAATCTTATCGGGCCACTCTATGCCGAAGAACAATTCCATTCGATTGTTCAATTTATGACAGGCATAAATCCCAAAAATTGTCCTATCGACCAAAGAACAATGCCAGGTAAGGAAAAATGCATCATTTTGCTCTACGAAGGCATCGATGCGGTTAGAAAAGTCAGAGAAGTTCTAGGACCTACAGATCCAGCCAAGGCTCCTCCAGGATCTATTCGAAGAGAATTTGGTCAAAGCATTATGGTCAACGCAGCGCATGCCTCCGATTCCCCAGAAAATGCCGAAAGAGAAATTAAGATTTTAAAAATGGAACAAAATTCATTTGTTTCTCTTATAGAAGAGATCTACGGAAGCTAACCCAAAAATTTTAACCTGCAACAAAAAGGAAGCCATTATGGAAGTTTCATCTCGAGTCCAGAAGATTAGTCCTTCTCTTACTCTGGCTTTGGACAGCAAGGCCAAAGCATTGGCTCAAAAAGGAGAAGATATAGTCAATTTTACTTCTGGAGAACCTGACTTTGACACCCCTGAGCATATCAAAGCAGCCGCTATGGGTTCTCTAGACGCCAATTTTACCCGCTATACCCCCTCTTCGGGAATCCCTGAATTGAGATTGGCTATTTGCGAAAAGCTAAAAAAAGATAATGCCTTAGACTACAGTCCGGAGCAAATAAACGTGAGCTGTGGGGCTAAGCATGCCTGCATAAATGTCATTCTTGCAACGGTTGATCCAGGAGATGAAGTGATCATCCCTGCCCCTTATTGGGTCAGCTACCCTGAAATGGTAAAGATAGCAGGAGCTGAACCGGTCATTGTCCCAACATCTTTTGAAAACGGTTATAAAATCACTCCTAAACAGTTTGAAGAGGCGATGACGCCAAAAACAAAAATGATCATTATCAATAGCCCTTCGAATCCGACTGGAAGTATTTATTCCAAAGAAGAATTAGAGGGTATCGCAAATGTTGCCCTGGAAGAAGACATACTGATTCTTTCTGATGAAATCTACGAAAAGCTCGTTTATGACGATCTGACGCATTTCAGCATCGCTTCTCTTAGCAAAGAGGTCTACGAGCTGACCTTTACCGTTAATGGCTTTAGCAAAACATACGCAATGACCGGATGGAGACTTGGGTATTCTGCTTCTCCCCTATGGGCAGCCAAACAGATCGCCTCCCTCCAAAGTCATATGACCTCCAATCCAACCTCGTTTGCTCAAAAAGGGGCACTGGCTGCCTACAAGGGTCCACAAGATTGTGTGGAAAATATGGTCAAAGAATACAAAAAAAGGCGGGCCTACATTATGAAGATCCTCTCAGATATTGAGAAAATTTCCTTTATCCCTCCTCAAGGAACGTTCTATGTCTATGTGAATATATCAAAAACAGGGATGAGTTCTTCAGATTTTGCCCAAAAACTACTCGAAGAAGAAAAGGTAGCCGTAGTGCCTGGAGTAGCTTTTGGAGATGATCAATCCATTAGACTTTCTTACGCAACAAGCATGGAAAGAATTAAAACCGGACTTGACCGCTTTTGTCGGTTTATTGAAAAACTATAAGTGCTTGCTGCCAGAAAGACCGCCTTGATCTGAAAAGATCTGAAAAAAACGCGCCGCATACAACCTCTTCCTTTAGGAAGAGGATAAGGCGCGGCATTCAGGTGTTCTCTGACTCTCGATATCCTGTTGGATAACGGACAGAGGGGCGCCGCCACAGCTCCCGGCTAAATAACTTGGGGACCAGAGATGTCCACTCCATAGTTTTCGGCAAATTTGCGTATAGTTTTACTTTTGGATCAGGCGGCTGGAGACGCCTTTCAGACTGTTCACCAGCGTGGAAATGGCCACTTTGGGTGGATAGGTCACCAAAAGGTGCGCGTGGTCATCCTGAGGGTCAAATTCCAACAATTCAGCTTCGAAAGCTTTACAACCCGAGGCCATAATCTCGTGCAGCTCTTCCAAAATCTCTTTAGTGAAGACTCCGCGCCGATATTTAGTCGCAAAGACCAAATGTAGATGAAGATTATATACACAATGTCAACCTGTACGGGTCTCGTTTGACTTTATCATAGACCAAGTATTTCCTAAAAAACATGGAAATTCTCCAGTCCTTTCGATTCTGCTTGGAACCGACAACGGGACAATCCCAGTGCCTCACCCGTTACCAGGGATGTGCGCGGTTGGTTTGGAACAAAGCGCTGGCCTTGCAAAAGGGGCGGCTGGAGGCCGGGTCCCCTTTGCTCTCGTATGAGGAGCTTGCCCGGCTCCTGACACGGTGGAGACACAGCGAGGACTACGGGTTTTTGGCTCAGGTGCCCGTTCACTCTTTGCAATGGACGCTCAAGTTTCTGGATCGGGCAATCCGGACCGCGTTTGACAAGTCCAATCCGGCGCGGTTGCCGCCCTTCAAGAAAAAGAACCGGGACGAGGCCGGCCTGCGCTTTACGGACCCCAAACCGATCAAGCTCGACCTGTCGACCAAGGACACAGACGGGCGGTGTGTCTTGCCGAAGGTTTTCCTGCCCAAGATCAGCTGGGTGAAGTTCCGCAAGTCCTGGCCCATCGATGGAACGATTCGGAATGCCACGGTAACATGGCAAGCCAGGCACTGGTACATCTCTTTTCAGAGGGCGGCATGAAAAGAAACTGGCTTGGGAAATACGGAAGCTGTCGCGGAAGAAACGGTTCTGGCGAAACTGGCAGAAACAGGAGGCCAGGATAGAACGGCTTCATGCGCATATTGCGAATGCCCGGCGGGATTTTTTTGCACAAGACCTCCACGGCCATCAGCAAAACCCACGCGATGGTGTTTGTGGAGGATTTGATCCAGAACATGAGCCGGTCGGCCAAGGGGACGAGGGAGAATCCGGGGAAGAAGGTGCGGGCGAAGAGCGGGCTGAACAAAGCGATTCTGGATCAAGGGTGGTCAATGTTCCAGAAGTTTTTGGAGTACAAGCTCCATTGGTCGGGAGGCTGGCTGGGGACTGTACCGACCCCGTAGACGAGTCAGACTTGTCCGGAGCCGGAATGCGGACATGTGAGTCAAGCGAATCGGCCGAGGCAAACGACATTCCGCTGCGAGAGGTGCAGGTATGAGGGCAATGCCGACTCAGTGGGAGCGATGAACATATTAAGGGCTGGACTGGCCCGGCTCGCCTGTTCTCCGGTGTAGTGCCGGGGAGTCGGTTGTTCGACTGATCCAAGGGGTGCAACAAGGCCCCTGGTGGCAGGAAAGAATTCCCTGACTGAAGGCGGAGGAGGGGGCAAGCGTTGAAAATGCTTTTATCTTGCAACATGGTGATGTAATTTGATAGCAAAAAGGATTAATACAATGTCAGAATCAGAAAAAGTATATAAGATCGTCCATGTCATTGGCACTTCCAGCGAAAGCATCCAACAGGCGGTTCGCAATGCTATAGAAAGAGCAAATAAAACACTTCGTAATTTGGATTGGTTCGAGGTCAAAGAGATTAGAGGATCGGTTAATAAAGATGGAAAACCTCTCTTTCAAGTAGAGGTTAGAATAGGCTTTAGGCTAGAAGACTGATAAGAGTTATTTTTCAATATTCCTTGACCTAATAAGCCTTTTGTGTTTGAACATAGGGTCAATAAATGACTTTTAGAGGGGACTCTTCCCAGCTTTTCAAAATAGATAGTCCTTCCTCTCTTAAGAGTTGAATAGATTGCAGTTGTCTTTGATTGGATGGTTTTTTAAGTTCTTCGTATAAGAAAACATCTCGAAAACCAATTTTTTGAGCATCTTCTGCAGAACAACCAAAATATATTTTGTTGATCCCAGCCCAATAAATTGCCGAAAGGCACATTGGACAGGGTTCACAACTACAGTAGAGGATAGCCCCATTCAAATTGAATTTATAAAGTTTGTTGGCAGCCCGACGAATTGCTAGAATTTCAGCATGTGCAGTTGGATCTTGAGTTGAAAGCACCTCGTTATGAGCTAAGCCAATCGCTTCTCCTTGAAGCACCACAACTGCTCCAAATGGACCACCTTCTCCTTGTTCCGAACCATATTTTGCTAGTTTAAATGCGAGTCTCAGCCAAAACTCAGGACTATCACCGTTCATTGGCGGTTCGAAGATATCTGCCATAGTTCGCTTAGTTTAGTTGTTTTCTTTAAAAACGGAAAGAATTCACAATGAAAAATATCTAATCCTCCATTCTTCCTGTTTACTACTCTCTGCTGAGAGTATCAGTCCGAAAAGGAATCTTGACTTTTTTTGTCTGTTTTGTTTGCTCCTTTCTTATGAAATTTGGGTGGTTAGAAATCACTCTTTTTTCGATTGTCCTTGTCGTAGTGATCTCAGCCATATTTGTTAGAGGGAAAAATTGGTTGGAACCAGGTTTTTGGGGAGTGTTTGCTATCGTGAGTTCTTTGGTAATGTTTTCTATTCTTTGGCTTTTAACTTTTGATACCTTAAAGAAAATTTCATTTGGTTCAGCTCGAGTACCGTCTCCAACCGTTATCAATCATAAAATTGGATTTGAATACGATCCAGATAAAAAGCGCTATATGCCAACAATAGGGGAAGAAGAATTATTTTTCGGGAAAAAATGGTCAGAACAAGAAGCGACTCAACTGTTAACCAAAGGCAAGTTAGTGATTCAGAGTAGAAATTGCATGGACTGTCATACTCTCTTAGGCAATGGAGCCTATTTTGCACCTGATCTTACGAAATCTTGGCTTGATCCAAAATGGCAGACTATGATCCAACCAATGATAGGTGTGGCTACAAAAGAAGAAACTATGGCTAAGTGGCTGCAAAACCCTGAGTATTATGGAACATGGCAAAGAAGAATGCCCAATTTGAAATTGACAGAAGAGGAGGCCAAGGCCGTCGTTGGCTATCTAAAATTTATGTCTGCTATCGATACAAACGGGTTTCCGGATCATTTTGGCAAATCACCCGCTATTTTTTGATTCCCAAAGTTAAAAATGAAAGAAAGTAAAGATCTTTATGAATCACAAAAATTAGCCATTGGCTATTGGATCGTAGCTATATGTCTTTTTGGAGCCCAACTTGTCTTTGGACTGATTATTTCCTATCAGTATATCCAGCCTGAATTTCTCCATAAATTCCTTAATTTCTCTATTTGTCGGCTGCTTCATATTAACTCAATGATTCTTTGGTTGCTTTTTGGTTTTATTGGGGGAATCTATTGGTTTTTACCTTTAGAAACAGAAAGAGAGGTTGTAGGCATTTTTCTAGGCAAAATCGCTTTTATAGTTCTGACAGCAGCTGTCAGTATTGTTGTGCTGGTTTTTTTGCTTCTCCAAATAGGCAAAGGAGAAATGCTGACGCTTTGGCTTGTTACTGAAGGCAGAGAGTATATTGAAGCGCCAAGATGGGCTGATATTGGTATAGTGGCTGTTTTTTCGATAATATTTTTTAATGTTTTTGCATCTATCTGGAAAGCCAAGAAACTAAAGGGAATACTTTGGGTATTAATAGTGGATTTGCTTGCCATTATTGGATTTTACATTGCTGGCATGTTTTTCAGTCCCAATATCTCGGTAGATCAATTTTGGTGGTGGTGGGTGGTGCATCTTTGGGTTGAAGCAACCTGGGAAGTGCTAGTTGGCGTACTTGTTGGATGGGTGCTAATGGCTGTTTTGGGAACCTCAAGAAAAATTGTTGAAGGATGGCTTTACTTAGAAGTTTTCCTTATTTTTGGAACTGGAATTTTAGGGCTAGGACATCATTATTTCTGGATAGGTGCTCCAGAATATTGGTTAGGCATTGGAGGCTTTTTTTCTGCCCTAGAGCCTTTGCCTCTTGTCGCAATGATTGTTCATGCGGTCTATGATGCAGGAGTCCATAGGTTGAAAACAATTAATAAACCAGCTTTTTTTTGGATTGTGGCACAAGCCTTTGGCAATTTCATCGGAGCAGGGGTATGGGGCTTTATGCATACATTGCCTCAAATCAATCTTTATAGTCATGGCACACAGTTGACAGCAGCCCATGGACATCTTGCTTTTTTTGGTGCGTATGTTAATACGAATCTTGCCTTAATTTATACGGCTCTTCAAAGAATTCGGTTGCATGAGGGATCCATTCTTGATGGAACCCTTTGGAAATGGGTTTTTATTGGTTTGAATCTGGCAATGTTGGGTATTACTGCTCCATTAACTGTGGCTGGGTTTACTCAAACATTTGTTGAACGAGCCGTTGGTGGTTCGACATGGCAAGCCTACATCGATGCCCAGTCGCATCCCTGGTTTAAAGAGTCTATGATCTGGCGCATGGGATTTGGAATTATGTTTTTTGTTTGTTATGTCTTACTTGTTGCTGATTTGTTAACTATTGGGAAAACAAAGGCCACTCATCAACAATAGGACCATTTCTTATGAGTGCTGACTCCGTTTTAAAGATGCTCTTAGCCAGCTTGAGTTTTGTTCTTACGGCTGGCTTGTATGCATTTTTTTATGCGTTTGGAAGATTGAAAGGATCTTTCTTTTGGGAACTCTTTTCTTTTGTTTTTGCCTTAATGATGATGCTTAGCGGGTTTTTTCTTGTTTCATGTCCTGCATTTACTCTTTTTTGGAAACTGCTTCTGATTTTTTCTATTTTTAGCTATTTGATCATTCCAAAAGCAATGTTTTGGATTGTCGAAAAAATTCATCAAAAAGAAGGGGAAGAAGAAGGAAGACTAAAGACACTGAAATAGATTAAAAAAAGCTTGTTTTAATTTATAAGAGATTTTAAAGAAATTATGCATGGCTGATGTCTCACTGAGTGCTGTCTATACTTCGTTGGAGGATGCTGAAAAGGCTCTAAAGAGCCTGGAGCAAAATCAATTCCCTCTTACAAGAGTTTCTATTCTTGCTCAGGATCTATCCAGTGAAAGAAAAGTTCATGGATATATCACTGCTGGAGATATCGCCAAAACGGGTGCCACTATTGGGGGATGGGTTGGCGGGCTTTTTGGGATCCTTGTAGGTGCAGCCTTTGTTTGGGTTCCAGGGTTTGGTCCATTGATTGTTGCTGGTCCTCTTTCAGCAGCTTTGCTTGGTGGGTTGGAGGGATTGGTTGCCGGTGGAGTTGCTGGAGCAGCTCTTGGATTTTTGTCTGGCTTGGGGATACAAAAACAACATATTTTAAAATTTGAAGAACATCTCAAAGCAGGAAAATATCTTCTTGTTATTCGAGGCACTGAAGAAGAGATCGAAGGGGCTAAAAAGATTCTTGAAGCAACACAACCGCTTGAAATGCAGGTTCATAAAGAAAGCCCATAGTCAGAGTTTTTTTGGAGATGCTTTCTTTTTTCCCCTTGAGGTGCCTTGACAAAGTTTTTTTCCCAAAACGATGAGTCTTATGTTTGTCAAATAACTAATCAAAACGTGCTATAAAATTACATTATAGGCAGATTCTTTTCTATCTCCTTCCAGTCAAGGGCGTTAAAAAATTCTTCAATGTAACCTTCTTTGTCTGAACCAAAGTCTGACTCATAGGCATGTTCGACAAGATCAATAGCTAGCAGAGGACTCATCCCTGAAAAAGGAAAAGCATCTTCCCTATTAGAAGATAGGTTAAAGAGTTTACCAGTATAATGATCCAAAACCAACCAGACCCAGCCTGTAGAATAAAGTGCCTTAATTTTAAAATCTAGCTTGAATCGCACGACGGAATCAAAATTGATTTCTAGGAGTTCTTTGATTTTCCCTTCGCAATTTCCATTTCTGCCTAAAGAAGAGAAATACAATTCATGGCTTGCAATCTTACCATAAAGGGAAAACCATTGACCTATCTTTGAGGTGACAAGCTCTTTTTTAGAAGGTTCTTCCTCTGTGTTTTGAAAAGAAGGCCAGTTGTCAAGATATTGAGAAAATTCATTGGCTATGGAATTAGCCTCTTGCAAAAGATGACTGTATAAAGCCACATGCTTATTTAAAGCGTTCGCAGAAAATTTCCCAATTCCATTTTCAAATTTTTTTAAAAAAATCTCAGACTTGTCCGTTAAAACTTTCAATGAATCAGTAGCCATCTTGCATATAATAATAGGAAAATTCTTAGGTTCATGGCAAGGATTCGTTTTTTTCTCTTCCTATTGGAATAATTTTTCTAGGCTCTTTTCTTCTTTGTTCCCCTTGGCTACGGAAAGTAGTTTGCGAGCTAGTCTTATTGCTTCTTTGCTTTCTCCTCCAAGCATTCTTGCAATTTCCTTCAAACGGTCTTCTTCAACAATTTTCTTCAATAGAACTCGTGTGACATTTTCTTCCGATTCTTTCATAACCTTGAAATGAGCGTCCCCTCCAGCAGCCATGGATGGAAGATGGGTTATGCAGAGTACTTGATGGTTTATTGAAAGTTCCTTCAATAAAGAACTTACCTTCCAGGCTATCTCCCCACCAATGTTAGCGTCTATTTCGTCGAAAACAAGTATTGGGATAGGATCGACTCGGACAAAGACCGCTTTTAAGGCCAGCATGACTCTGGCTGCTTCTCCACTTGAAGCAATTTCTTTCAATGGTTTGAGTGGAATGCCTGGATTAGGAGAAAAAAGAAATTCTATTTCGTCCTGACCAGAAGAACCAACCTTTTCTTTATTATCAATACTTATGGAAAACCCTGATTGGGCAAAACCCAATGATTGGAGCACAGTTTGAATAGAAATGATTAATGCTTCGGCTGTTTTTTTTCTTTTGGAACTTAAATGCAAGGCCTCTTTTTGAAGTGCTTCCAAAAGTTCGAGTTCTTCTTTAGCGATATTTCGGACTATATCTTCTTCTTCCTTTATTTTGGCTAATTGTTCGCTAATTTTAGATTTATAATCGATTAATTCCTCTATCTGCAAAGCATATTTTCTTTTTAAATTCTCGAGGAAATTTTTTCTTTGTTCTAATTTTTCGAGAGCTTCTGGATCTATTTCTATTTTAGAAAAATAATCTTCGATCAATCTATCGAGTTCTAGCAAATCATGAGCTGCGGACTGTTCCAAGGCTATTGCCTGAGAGCCTTTTTGAGGATCAAATTTCTCCAATAGGCAAAGGTGCCTATGCAGAGAAGACAATAAAGAAAGAATAGAGGGATTGTTCTGGGAAAGCAAACCACGAATTGCTCCAAGACAATCGTAAATTTTCCAGCCGGTTCTAGCTAAATTTAGCTTTTGGTCGATTGCTTCTTCTTCTCCTGGAATAAGATCGGCAGCGACAATCTCCTGCAGTTGCTCGTTAAGTCTCTGTTTCTTTTTGAGCAGCTCTTCTAAAGAAAGAGAATTTTTTTTCTTCAGCAGTTTTTGATGAGTCTCATAAAGGGATTTTACTCGATGGGATAACTCATTTAAAGAGCCAAAAGCATCGAGGAGCTTTAATTGGATTTTTTTGTCAACAAGGGATTGATGATCGTGAGGACCAAGCACATCGATCAGATTATCTCCAAGTTCTTTTAAAAGGGAAATCGGAATGAGTTCACCATTAATGAATTGGCGACTCGATCCTGAAGGCCGCATTTCCCTTCTCAAAATAAAAGAAGAGCTATCTAATGTATCCAATCCTTTTTCTTTGAAAAGATCAGAAACCCTGGTCCAGAAAGTCTCTGATAATTGAAATTCTCCTTCGACTATGCCTGGCTTTTCTTTATTTTTTAGAAATGACGGAGAAGCTCTTTCTCCCAACAGAAACTTTAAGGAGTCGATGACTATCGATTTGCCTGCACCGGTTTCTCCAGTTAAAACATTGAGTCCCGGGACAAGGTCCCATTCTAGCTCTTCAATAAGGGCGAGGTTTTCAATCCTTAACTTGAGTAACATGAAAAATCTGTATCATTTTAAAATAATCGAAACGGTGTTCAAGTTTCCTCTATTTCTCTTTCTTCTTGATCCTTCTTTTTCCCTAGCAAATACGCCCAGATAAAAGAATCAAGATCTCCGTCAAGAACTTCCTCTACCTGAGATCTGTTTTCTCCAGTTCTCAAATCTTTAACCATCTTATAAGGTTGTAGGACATAAGATCGAATCTGCCTTCCCCAACCTATTTCTCCTTTTTGTCCGTAAATTCTTTCCATTTCGGCTCTTTTTTTGTCTTTTTCTAATTCATAAAGCCGCGAACGAAGGATCTTCAACGCGGTGGCTTTATTTTGTAATTGGCTGCGTTCATTCTGACATACCACAACTAATCCAGTAGGTAAATGGGTAATACGAACAGCCGAATCCGTTGTATTGACACCTTGGCCTCCATGACCGCTAGAGCGGAACACATCTATCTTTAAATCACTTTCTTTAATTTCTATGTCGATGGTTTCGTCAACTTCTGCAACAACATCGACCGAAGCAAAGGAAGTTTGTCTTTTCCCCTGAGCGTTAAAAGGAGAAATTCTGACAAGACGGTGCACGCCACGCTCTGCTTTTAAATAACCATAGGCATTGTTCCCTGAAACTAGGATGCTTGCGGATTTGATCCCTGCTTCTTCTCCAGGGAGAATATCGACAAGACTCACCTTATAGCCATGCCTTTCTGCATAGCGCTGATACATTCGCAAAAGCATTGCAGCCCAATCGCACGCTTCTGTCCCTCCTGCTCCAGCATGGATCGATAAAATAGCGTTCTTCTGATCCAATGGATCAGAAAGAATGAGTTTGACTTCCACTGAATCGAGCAACTCAGAATAATTTTTTATTTCCCTCTCTAATTCTTCTATAAGGGATACATCTCCGCTTTCCTTTAAAAGATCAAAGAGAGCTTCTAGATCTTTGAATCTGCTGAGGATAGTGTAATAATCGGATAGTTTTGCTTTAAGCTCTTTTGATTTAGATATCGCTTTTTCTGATTTTTCGCTTGATTGCCAAAAACCTGGATCGGCCATTTCTTTTTCTATCGCTTGAAGTTCTGCTTCAAGCTGCGTAGGGTCAAAGAAACCCCCGTACGGAAAATAATCTCTGTTTGAGTTCGCTAAGTTGATTAGAGAGAATATGTAAGTCGGTCATGTTTAAAATGTACGAAATTTCTCTTTAAAAAACAAGCCTTCTTTCTCTTCTATCCTACTATTAGGCGTAGCTCTTTATGGGTCCCAGAACGCAATTTTAGTCTTTTTCTATATCCTAAGAAGCAGGTCTGCCTTTTTTAGCCAGGCAATTTTTCTAGGAGCTAAAGAAAAGCTCATCGGTCCCAAGCCACACTAAAACTTGCTCGAGCGATTGCGGAGACTCTCTAGAAGTCTCTTGCGCAAGAAAAAGGGGTCGGCCAATCGGACCAAAGCCAAGGCTTAGGCTTGCAAGGCTGCATGCCAGGATTGCCAATATCCGGCAGGAAGGCTTACAGAAGCTCACGACAAAGCTCAGGCGACGATTTCACCCCCGTCGTTGTCGAAGAGCTGAAGGCGGGCAGCATGGTGAAGAACCGGTAATCTTGCCGGCTCCCTATCCGACATGGGTTTCTTCGAGTTTTGGTGGCAACTGGCATACAAGGCAAAGTGGGGTGGTGGAATGGTGGTGGAGGCCGACCGCTGGTTTCCGTCCAGCGAGAGCTGTATGACTGGCAGGACGGTGCAAAAAAAATGCCTCTGGCTGTTTGCAGGTGACGATGTCCGGACTGTGGGAGGTGAATGCGGCTAGCAATCTTCTGGGGTATGGATTGGACGTCCTAAGCGGTCCTACGGCGAGGGCCGGCTGTATGTGAAGCCTGTGGAGAGGAAGGCACTGGCTCTGGCCTCAAAGCCCGAGTGAAACCAGCTTCGGTGAAGCAGGAAGTCAACTTCGAACCTGTGTTAGTAGAAATGAGTAAGTCTGACGGAATGGTATAGGATCAAGTGGAGGAGTTGGCAAAGCGTTTTTTTTCCCTTTCTAGTCTTTGGATCGCTTTGTGAATTCTATTTAGAGTCAGTTCAATGTTATCGAGATTTTTTTCGACTTGATAAAGGTTTCCCGACTTATCATAGATTAAGATTTGAGTGGTGTTTTTAGGAACTCCCAACTCATGGGTTAATGTGCCATTCATGTCGAGCACAGGGAAGGGACGAGAGTTTTCATTAAAATTTTTTTTTATGTGGGAAAGAGCCAATCCTTTAAAAAACCCTGCGTGAGAAATGTCTTCAACTAAAATCAGTGCCACATCATCAGGCAGTTTTGTTTTAGGATCCTCTCCAAGCAGTCGAGCCCATTTTTCTTGCTTTTTACCCTGAGTCATGTTGGGTACGGAAACGATAAAAACAGTGATTTTTCCTAGAAACTGATTTATGGAATGCTTTTTACCTAAGGGATCGATCAAGGGATAGAAGGGAAAATGACGAGCGTATCCATCGTAGTGAATGGAATAATTGGGGGAAGTTTTTTCAGCTGCTTTTAACAAGGAAGAACTACATAAAAAAAGCAAGAGGAATAGAACCATAGTTGGAATAATACGAAGGGGATAGAATTTCTCTTTGCTCTTTATTTCTGGGATAGACCCAATAGCCAACAGTTTCTTTTTGCATAAAATAAGCATAATGCATATTCTAAGGGAAAATTTCTATTTAACTAAAAACATTTTTAGGGGTTTTGTTCTATTTAAAATAACTGAATATGTTGTAATTTCTTTCATTTACTGAAAAACAATCAGCCTGATTTTATGGAGCTAGCAAGCCAGCAAAGTAGAGAGTCGAGCTTTTCCCATCTCTCTCCATCAGGAGAGGCAAGAATGGTTAATGTGACGGATAAAGCTGTGCAAAAAAGAACGGCCATTGCTGAAGGCTTTATAACGCTTTCTCAAGAAACGATTGGCCTTTTGCAGGCTAAGGCTATGCCTAAAGGAGATGTGCTCACCGTTGCGAAGATTGCCTCGATTATGGCGGCTAAAAAAACAGGGGAACTCATACCTTTAGCCCATGCTGTTGGCCTTTCTTATGCTGATACCCATTTTGAAATCGAGGAAACTGGAATAAGAGTAGTCGCAAGGGCCGAATCAGTGGCGAAGACAGGGGTGGAGATGGAAGCCCTTGTTATGGTCTCAGTAGCCCTTTTGACTCTCTACGATATGTGTAAGGCGGTTGACAAATCGATGGTCATCGGTCAAATCAGACTTATAGAGAAAAAAAAGGAATGAAAATTGGTCGTATTACTTTAAGCGACAGAGCCTATGCGGGTATTTACAAGGATCAGAGTGGTCCTGAAATCGAAAAAGTTATCATGCATCTATTTGCTGAACCTGTTGAATTCATTTCTGTATTGATTCCTGATGAAAAAAATTTGCTTGTTTCCGAATTTTTGAGGCTTGTTGATGAACTTGACTGTCCTCTTGTTCTCACAACTGGAGGCACAGGGCCATCTTCAAGAGATGTTACCCCTGAAGCAACAAGGCTTGTCTTAGAGAAGGAATTGCCGGGCTTTGGCGAAATCATGAGAATGGAGTCGTATAAGAAAGTAAAGACGGCAATATTATCAAGAGCAGTTGCTGGAATTAGAAAACGCTCGCTTATCATTAATTTACCGGGCAAACCCTCTGCCATAGCCGACTGTTTAATGCTGCTGGGAGAAGCTATAGCCGAATGTTTGGATCATCTACGTGGGTATAGGCCTCTTCTAGCAATTAAAGACAAAAAATAGAATCGGTAGCAGCGGTAGACGAGTAGAGTTTGCAGAGAAACCAAATAGAAAACCAGTTGATCTGCAAAAACTGTGGAAATTATGGTACAAAAAAAGACATAGGAGTAGAAACTTCGACAAAGAAGTTTTTTTGCGTTAAGATTTTTTGAATAGAGTCACAAAGAATGTCAGTTTTAATGTAAAACTTATAAAAGCGGAGTCAGTTATTCTATGAAGCCAACGGTTTACGAAATTGAAGAAGGGAATAAATTATTACCACGATTTGATCTCCATGAGTATTTACCTTGTATCACTCTGGATGCGGATACTGGAGAGGTGCTTATGTTAGGCTACATGAATAAAGAGGCTTTGGATAGAACCATAGAAACAGGATTGGCGACTTATTATAGCCGATCGCGAAAAAAAATTTGGGTGAAGGGAGAGCAATCAGGGTTTTTTCAACACGTTAAGGATATTTTTATCGATGATGATCAAGATACCTTACTTTTAAAAGTGAAAGTCGATGGCGGTGCCTCCTGCCATGTTGGTTATAGGAGTTGTTTTTATAGAAAGCTAAAAGCAGGAAGCAAAGAAGAGCTTGAATTTACTGAACAAAATAAAGTTTTTGATCCAAAAATTGTTTATAAACTTAGCTCATGACTTTACATCCTGATTCTGGATTTCCCAGTCCACCCATCTCACTAAATCCTCGATCCTATTCCTTCCGTCATGATGCCAAAATGCTGAAGGCTGTTGCATTTCTCCTACAGAACAAAATCTTGTGGCCCCAGCATTAATAAAGAGCCTAACAATATCATCTGGAATTGTTTCGAAAACACCTACCGTACTTATCATACCCTGGATAGGTTTTAGCCATTCCTTTAGCTTTGTTTTGTCCACGCTGTCAACGTAAATGGTGCGATAGCCACAAGTGGGTTCAAAACTGTTGGATCTTCTATGGATTACAGTCCAGGGATTAATCTCCGTGAGACTACTTTCCCATACAGTCCAGCCCAGGGCCTTTGCACAATCCCGGAGTTGTTTAATGGCTGCGAGTTCTTCAATATTAATATCAAAGCCTTTTTCTGAGCTTCTCTTGCTCAGACTCTCCGCAAGAGCTTCGCAAAAAGAGAGGATGATGGTGCTAGGTGTGCTCTCTTCGATGAGCATTGATTGAGGAGAAAGACATCCTAATTGGTTAAAAAGACTGATATCTTTAGCGCTTAGGGTTATTTTTTCTCTGTTTATATTTTCGATTGTGCCTACCCAAATTAAGCTCACTTTATGGCCATGGCCGACAAATCGTTTGTCAGAAGGGGTCAGAGCTTTGAAATGCTCAATTGTCCTATTCCCACCAAAAACTACAATACAATCGGACTGTTCAAAGGCTTCTTGGTTGAATTCAAAACAAAGTTTGACTTGATTTTTCAATTTTTTTGGAAGTAAAGAAATAAATCTTAAGAGTGGTTCGGTGACCGGCTGGGGACACTGAACAACATTGAAAGAGCCTACCAGTAGCCCAAGTAAAACGCTTTGAAAACCAGCTACATATAAGTTGGCTGCCAATACATGGTATATTTGTCGTGGAGCGATAGCCTTGGTTTTCGCTCCTCCGTAATCAAAGAAGTCATCCAAAGCAGTTAAACTTTTTAATTCCAGTTCCACAAGACGGATGAGGTCCTCTTTTCCCCTGAAGCCAATTTCTGGGAAAAGCTTGCAAATTGCATCAAGCATTTCAATTCTTTCCAAAGTTTGCATCTGCTAACGGTGGGTGTTTTCAAAAAAGGCTATTTCTTCAATGCTTAAAGAACAACCCCTTGGGGGAGCATGATTAGATCTTCCTATAAGATAAAATCCTTCTTGAGTTTTTATGGCTATATCGAGAGTTTGTATGCAAAGAACAGAATCGACATTGGCAAGATCTATCCAACGGACCAATCCTTTTTGGCCGACTTGACATTCTTTTTCTGTTCTAGGATCGATAACTAAAACTTTGGCCCAAGGAGGGACTAAAAATGTCCCATCAGTGCCTTTGGAATAAGCCTGACTAGATAATTCCGTCATCCCATACTCGCTGAAGATACAGTCTTGTGTTATCCCAAAGTAAGAAGATAATTTTTGATAAAATTCTTTTTTGTCGATCTCTTTATGCTTTCCTTTCATCCCTCCGGTTTCAAGGATAAAAGAGCCTTGAGGAAGCGGTAAAGATTTAGGGTGTTTTTCCATAAGTAAAACGAAGCTGAAAGCCGTTCCACATATTCCAACGTTTCTGCCGGCTGAAATGTCCAAATTGAGTTTTTGGATAAAGGGATCAATACAAAATGTTTTGTTTTGAATCCAAAAATAGGACGGGAAAGGGTTTGATTCTGCCCAAAAAGAAAACATTGCAGAAAGGGAACTATGTGGATTTTCATTAGGAGACTCTGTTAGAAAATGAAGACATGCTCTATGGATAGGGATAGCAGCTTCGTTAGCCCCCTGCAAAGACACAGCCTTATAGATCAATGGATCTAAAAAATAGTGTCTTCCTTGGATTCCAGAGGTGGTGCCACTGGTAAGGTAATGGCCTGCTGCCTGTTCAATGGTGTAACAAAAGATGGTTTCTTTTTTGAAAAGTTCTTGTGGAATGGCAGGAATTTCTTTCCAAGAAGAAAGGCGATTTGCAATAGTTTCCGTCAAAGTTTTATAAGCAGGGCAATGTTTTCTTTGAAAATCATATAATCTAAAAGCTAAGGATTCGAAATTTTGTGGATTTTCTCGAAGGCTTAATAATTGATCTATCCACCACTGCCTGTTAGCTGGATCTTGAAAAAAACTTCTTTGGCCTTCCATAGCTTTTTCTTTCCTTTTTATCATAGCGAAATAAACTACATTAAAAATATAGCGAGTTTAGAAAAAAATCCCTTTGGAATGGGAGCATAAGATGCAGAACAAAGATGAGGTGACCATTTTGTCTCCATACATTTCGCTGGAAGGAGAATTGTGGGTGAGGGATAAGGCGATTGTCAATTGTCATATTCAAGGGAAAATAAGAGTGGGAGGAAAGTTGGAAATACTTTCTGAAGCGGTCATCGAAGGGGAAGTCTATGCGCAAGCCATTGAGATAGATTCGGGAGCTACAATAAATGGAAGAATAGTGATCGGTAAAAACAAGCTAAATAGTTAATGCAACCAATCAGTTCCAAGCGATTAGATAGTAAAACACAACTTATTAGATGTCCTGCTTGTGGGCATTCTCAAGTTGAATCCAGATGGGCTCTGTCGACTATTTGTAAGAAATGCTTTCATTATATTGGGCTTGCTACAAAAAAAAACCCCGTTCCATGTCTTCCTTCTTTGCCCTCCAAGACGCGTGAAATTACCTGCCCCTACTGCCACAATTCTCAAAAAATTTATCCTCAAGCCCTTTCTGTCGGTTGTGCTTTCTGTGGGGCCTATCTTTATGTGGAAAATCTTTGCCTAAAAGGAAAGATCAGAGGAAAAATTTCGACTCTTGGAGATATTGATTTTGAGGCTGGATCGGAATATGTGGGCGCTACTGTACAGGGAAGAAGAATAAGAATCAGGGGAATAATGCAATGTTCTTTTAAAGCCACGGAAGAAGTGGAATTTTGCTCGCAGAGTGTTGTAAAAGGGATAGTGGTCGCCCCGCGGGTAATTGTGAATCGATTTTCTTCTGCCAAAGTAAAGGAAGTGATTACTTACGAGCTTATAGTGAAAGGTCAACTTGAGTGTGAGACCATTATTGCCAGAGATTTTTTAAAAATTGAATCTTTCGGTAAGATTACGACAAAAAAAATGTTAACCAATAGGCTTGTGGCTGAGCTTTTTTCTCGGCTAGAAGCGGATTTCGAAACTTATTCGTTACTTACTCGAGATATCCAGAAAAATGGAATAGAGCTAGGAGAAGAGAGGCTCTTTTTAACTTAAGTATTTTTAGTTAGCTAATTGGCATTATTAAGAATTTGACTTTTCTTTATCCCAGATGATGGTTTTTTTTAGAATTCTTCACAAGCGATCTCTTCATGGTTATTTCTTGACAAAATTGATACCCTTATTATGATAAGCTTTCTGATTAGGATTCCACTGGGTCTTCGACGGGATCAGAAATCTAAGAGATTGAGAAGGGTGGGGGAAGAACGAGAAAATTTTTTAAGGAGGATGTAAATCAAAAAGCAGGCCTTCCGTGGTCACACAAGAAGAAATTCTTTAATTTATAAAAAGTATAGTGGGAGGGTAAGATGTCTCAACATAGAAGCTACCGAAGTGGTTCCATGTTAGCCGCCAAAAGAAACGTGCTTAAAAGATATGAGCGAATTAATATTTTGAAAAAGCAAGGAAAATGGAAGGAAGGGGATAAGGTTCTTGGCCTACCAAAGACCAAGCCAGTTTAAAGATTCCAGTATTTAAAAAATTTCTTTCTTTCTTCAGAGCATTCTAAGGGTGCCTGAAGGCCTCAGGAAAGAATCATTTCCTCATTGGGCTTGTTATCTCTCTTGTTGCTCTGCTGCTTTTCAACAAATTTGCGCGGGAGTCCCCGCCTTTCAAGGCGGCAGAGGGATAGCGCCGCCGCGCAGCGGCGATGCTTTACAACTGAAACATAATACTCGTAAACCTGAATGAATTGCCAGCCACCCAATCGCTGAGGTGCAAACTGAAGCTCCTGCTCACTAAAGAGCAGGAGGAGGCGGTGCGGTGCACGGCGTTGGCTTACCGTAACGCCCTGAATCACGCATCCACTATCGCTTTTGTGGGCGGGAAGATATCGCAAGGCAGGAAACTGCAAAGGCTGGTGTCCCAGGATTTGGGCGAGAGGTTCGGGCTGCCAGCTCAAATGGCATGCAAGGCGCCCAGGCAAGTGGCTGCGGCCTACAAAATCCTTTGGGAACGCGCCAATACGAGCGCGGCTCATAAAGCCAAAGGCTGGACCAGCCTGGCGCTATAAGGGGCTCGACAAGGCCATCGAAAAGGCTTTGGACCGGAACCTGCAGGCCTTCATCACCACGGTCAAGGGTGTGGACATGAACCGACGGAACATCGCGGTGGAATCCAATACCCTAGGCAAATGTCGTTTTTATCCTGGTGGACACCGAAGGCACCTGGCCAAGCGTGCTGCCAGTAGACGAAGTGCGCAGCAAGCGAAGGGCACTTGCGGAGCCACACGCGATGGTTGGCATGGAGGGGCTAAAGGCTATCCGTTATCGAACCGAGCGCAGACAGTCAGAGAAGGTTTCCGTCAAACGCCGCAAGGCCAACCGTAAGGGGAGCACTTGGGGTTTTGCGGAGCTGCAAGCCAAGACGGTTTACAAAATCCGGCTGCCTGGCGGAGTGTGCCGGATTGGGTGGATGCGGATTCCTCAAGCCAGAGACGGCCGGTTTGCTGGCATGTTGGGCGGGAGAATCGGCCCAATAAGGGACTGTTGTTTGTATGCGCCCATTGTTGGTATACGCTCCATGCCGATTTAGTGGCTGCTAGAAACATCAGCATGCGAACGCTTTTCATCTGGCAAGACTGGGTGAGGACGGGGCGATTGTCAGCCGTCCCTTAAGCATCGGGTGATGAAGCCAAAGCCGCACGCCTTTCGAGATACGCGCAAGCCTGAGGTGGAG
>Ga0080003_1000598_pt1 | contig 23000 bp, 19 predicted proteins | sample JossMetagenome_FD_69206 | JGI IMG/M metagenome (GOLD analysis project Ga0080003, IMG submission 69206) | Hot spring microbial communities from Joseph's Coat, Yellowstone National Park, USA - JC2_E (SPADES assembly) (version 2) | ecosystem: Environmental > Aquatic > Thermal springs > Hot (42-90C)...
ATGTAGGCGATAACGGGCCAATGGCATTCTTTGCCACTCTTACAGTGTTCTTCCTAGCAAAAGCAATCAAGGCTAAAGGAAGAAAGCAGAGAACAAACTATGCATTATCAGGATTTTTTGGCCTGATAATTCTGCTCGTAACTTCTGAAGGAATAATAATATTAATTGTACCTGCTATTGTGTTGCTTGCATACATAATAAAGGACAGGAATGTGGCTTCTCTTGTTAACCTTATTTATTTCTTTGTAGGCCTGTTTGCTGCTTTTGCCATTATCGCTGCGCTGGGGTTTGCCGCAGCTTCTAACCCACTTTATATATTTACACTCAATTCGCACATCTATTCAACGACATCTTCTCCAAATACTTCTTTCAGCAACTATGTAAACTATTTGTTTCCGTTTAGCGCAGTTTCAACCATTAAAACAATATTTTCAATGATGTATACGCATTCTGGCTTAATTCCTATTTTTAAGTATTTAGAGATCCAGCTATTTAATGCAAGCACATTCAACTACGTGACAGGGCAAATAGTGGGCTTATCAGGATATGTAATGATAATGGCGGTAATTTACCTGTTTATAAGGCGTAAGCTAAGCTTCTGGCTACCTGGCCTATGGCTGATTTCAACAATGCTTTACTTGGGTTATGGCACAGTGAGCATAACAAAGTACATACCTATAAGCTATTCCTATTTGCGCTTTACGTTGCTTTTTATGCCCGCTGTCGCATTGATAATGGGCATTGCCGCAGCAGATATATTAGACTTTGGTAAGACTAATACTGGGAGCAATAAAAGAAGGAAACACATGCGCGGCACAACAAAAGTTGTAAAGTACCTGCTCGTTGCAGCTCTAGTAATCATAACCGCTGTACTGTTCGTGAATTCTGTGCTTGCAATAAGGTATATAGATCTATCACAGTATAACTGGGTGTATAACCTAATAGCAATAGGCAAATATGTTAGCACGCTGCCAAGCAACGCCATAATCTATTCTAATTATCCTATTTCTGAATATTCTGGTTTCTCGCATGTGGTTAATTTTATTCCACTAAATTGTAGCAATATTGGAAAAGGCAGCTATGTTGTGATAAACTATAGTGAAAGCTATGCATCGGAGTGCAACCTAACAGAGGTGCTGCGTCCAGTTATGCCAAAATATTTGAGTAAATATGATATGTTTGCTACTTCTTCCTTTGGCACTTTTTACAATGCCACCTTATACTATCGTAACTAAGAAAAAGAAAAGAAAATAAAGAAAAGGGAGTTAGTGACAACACTGATGATGAAGCTTAAGTCTTTTTGAATTAAGGTGTATCGAACCGAAGTAAAGAACGGTGTTATACTCTCGTTGTGATCACACATAATATAAAGAATTACAACTTATGAGATAAAGGGCGCCCCATTATTTTGATTCGTATTAAAATTTGGATAGCACAAGCGAGAGAGCAAGGGTAAGCTGTAATTTTGCAAATTGGGCAAATATATAAAAACCATTAAGTTATAAAATAATATAACTAAGTGGATATTATGGATCTACCAATTTCAAGGTTTTTAAAACGTAGAGAAGAAATAGAGATCGCCTTGCTAGAGGATGAAATCGTGGCTATCATGTTAAATATTACAGACAAAATTGCACTACATGGTGGTACTGCCGTATGGAGGTGCTATGGCGGCAAAAGATTCTCTACAGACATAGATGTTTATATATGGGATAAAAACTTCAAGGAAAATTTTAGCAGTGCAATTAAAGACAGAGGCGCAGAAGTGACAAAGTTCAAAGGAGGTACAGTAAGCTTTATTCGCGTGAAAAAAGATAATATTGAGATAAAAGTAGAATCTAGGAATTTGGAGAAGAAGGCCATAATGATGCCTTATGAAAAATTTGATGGATCAAAAATTAATGTACTGGTGTTATCACCGGAGGATTTGATCCTTGAAAAGATAGAGGCTTACCTAGACAGGCGTGCTTACAAGGATTTATACGATATAACTGTGCTCTTGAATAACGTAAATAACTATGACAAGATTAAAAGGCCACTTTCAGAATTTGCAAAAGACATTCCAATACCTGATGAAAGCGTTCAGAGTTTTACCGAGTTCAAAGCAACAGTATATGCTGGTTTAATTCCCTCATTTGAAAAGATGGTAGAATTTGTTAAGAGATGGCCAAAATGACGTACGTAAAGAGATTTCTCAAATATTTTGAAGAGTTTCCAGTATTCACTGTAAATGATGTTAAGCTCTTCTTGAAGAAGAACGGCGCAGGCAAGGAATATTACAAACTATTTATACACAATATGGTGAAAGGCGGTAAAATTTTTGTAATAAAGAGAGGGTATTACACACTACACGACGATCCTATGATAGCAGGCTTCGCTTTCTCCCCGTTTTATTATGGTCTTGAAACCTCGCTCACATATTACAAACTATGGGATTATATAACTCCAATAACCATAATAACTACAAACAGAGTAAGAAAAAGCAACATTGAATTACTAGGGAGGAATGCTAGCTTGAGGTCTATAAGCAAAGATAAATTTTTTGGTTATGCTAGTGTAGACTATAAAGAAGGCATATACTTGCCTATTGCAGATATAGAAAAAACAGTTATAGATTCTATATATTTTCATGCACGGTTTAGTAAAGGCGTTTATGCTAAAATTGTAGGCAGGATAGACCATAAAAAGCTAAACTATTACCTAAAAAGTTATAATAAAATAATAAGAAAGCAAGTCGATGACTTGTTGGCAAGTTTTGAATAAACTTACAGGTGCGTGCTGGCCTAACTTTTTTCATATAATCTGATTCTGCTTTTTCAAAAGTGTATATCTTTTGTATGCCATTTATCCTATTTAAATTAGACTTAGGTAAGGAAAAAGCGTTGATGTTAAAGGCATTGGTTTATAATAACATATATTGTGTAACCGGAAGTGCAAACCAATATCATCATCACTTTTGCTTTCCAATTGTTCATACTTGGCTTTGTAGCCATTATAAAGCTTTATTATTTCTTCTTTCTGCAACATTAACTCACCTTGTCTCCAACCGAAACATTAACATAAAAGAATGCTGGTATCTCTATTACCTCCGTCCCATTATAGCATATAGGTGTATCGTTTAAAGGCTGGGCTTTATAGACTGCAACAACAGTGTTATTCTCAATCCAGATTTGATTTAATGGTATATAGGTATCGTGCATCCAGAAGCAGAATGGTGTTGAATTTAGGTAATTAGGAAATACCATACCTTCTGCGTTATATATAAATAACTCCAAGAAATTAGCATTCATTAAACCGCTTAATTCTTGGCTATAATTGGCTTCTTGGATAAAGGTGTAGTTCTTACCTTTTATGTTTAATACTACTTCTTGTGGCTTATTTAGTTCTGTGTATATTAATTCTGCGATTAAGATAACCCCTATAATGATTAAAACAATTCTTTTCTTCATTTAATCCTCTTCTATGAATTTAAACTATGTTTGTTATTGCATAATATTGTTGGACAACGCCTTAAAAAGCAAAATCATATATATTTTATTCGTCTAAATTGCTTTTATGAAGTATGAAAAAGCAATTATTTTGCTGTTGATTTTTTCTTTCTTTATTCTTGCTGGTTATTCAGCTGCGTATGTGACAAGCATACACGCGCCAGCGGTAATAGTAAATGAAAGCATAGGCACGCTTACTACAATACAGCTCAACATAACCTATGGCAATGGTGCGGTAACTGTTACTGGTCCCTTGTCTGTTGGTGCAAGCACTATTGAAAGCGCAGAAGAGGCAGTAGCATATGCTACAAAGTTGTTTTCAGTTAATCAGTCTCATTACAATTTCTCTTTTTATATAAACGATGAAGGGGTAAACGTTTCCGGGCCAAGCGCAGGCGCGGCATTTACATTGCTTACAATGGCGGCGCTTGAGCACGCAAAGCTTCTTAACAATTTCACGGTATCGGGCACAATACAGCCTAACGGCTCTATAGGCCTTATAGGTGGCGTTTACGACAAGGCGATGGCGGCAAGCAGAAACCATATGCGTTTCTTCATACTGCCTTATTCAGGCAACGGCACGCTTGAGCAGCTTCTTTACTACATTTCTCAGCAGGTTTTCAACATACCTATCGTGCAGGTAAACAATGTAACACAGGCTCTTTCATATGCATTAGGCACTGCAAAGCCAGAACCTATGTTATTCAATATAACCACCCAATATCGCATTTCCGGCTTGCCTGAAAGCAACATTACCTGTGCTTCTTGCAATACTTCAATTTTTGCAAAGCTGGCAAACTACACTCTCAACTTTACTGGTTATGAAATAAACAAAATACCAAGCAACTTTAGCTCTGCAAAGCAGCAGATGCTTGAGAACTTAAAGCAATATAAGGCACTTGCAAGCAAAGGCTACCTTTATACTGCTGCAGACCTTGCATATTTGCAATACATAGATGCCTTTACGCTTGCTAATATGCACAACTATACTCGTGCAAATGCAAGTGATATTGTTTCAAACATCTCTGCATATTGCTCTTCGCTTGTTCCTCCACCAATAACCAATGCAAACTACGAGTATGTTGTTGGCGGAGAGCTTAGGCAGGAGCTTGCAAACGAAACGCTTCAAGCAACACAAGCAATGCTAGATTCAAGCGAAGTTACAAGCGACACCTATATAGAAGCATTATACTCATCAGCAGAAGCCTTGGGCTGGTGCAAAGCAGCGGCATTTATGTATAATGCATCGAGACAGCTTGGTGGGTCTTTTGTTGCTTTTTCCCCTATGCTGGAAAGTGAAGCCGCAAGCGAAATAAACAAAGCAGAGGCATATGGCAGCAACATATACCTTTCAGCAGCACTCGCTAGCTACAATGCTGGCAATTACGGGCCCGCGCTCTACGGTGCAGTATACGCAGATGTGTTGGGCGATCCTTACCTTGGTAAGAACTTATCTGACGCTCAGCTTGTAAACGCTACTTTGCTTAACATTAAAAATGCAAGCGTTGGTATATGGCCTTCGCAGTTTGCCTCAGAAGCCGAGTTTTACCTAAACGAACATATGCTCTTTAACAAAAGCACACTTAATACCGCTTACCAGATCTCTACACTTGCAAGCGCACTTGCCTATGCGAACAACGAAATAGAAAAGGCTATGACGGTGTCAAACTATACAGCTGTGCCACAGCAGCTCACGCAGCAAATCAGCAATATGAGCAATGAAATAAACGAGCTTTTTGCATTGCTCCTTGTTGTGCTTATTCTCCTATTTACAATTCTTGTAATACTGCTTGTGCAGCTAGTTAACAATGCAGCAAAAAAGAACGAAGTGGAGAATACGAAGCCGAGTGCAAAAAGGTTAACAATATCTACTAAGCATACAAATATAGGCAGAGAAAAATAAAATAAATATTGCAAACGCCTGCCTAGATAAATACAAATACTTTTGCTAAAATGGGTGTTGTCCAATAACTAAATGGCAAACCCTCTGTTCCACTATTTCGAAAAATATAAAATCCCCGGGGTGCATACTGATTTTTAGCGACCAGTATGCAAATTATAAAACGAGACTGGAATTTATATAATCTACGGTTGGTGAACCGTAGCAGACCCTCTAATTATCTCCTTCCCGCAGTAGAAAACAGAGAAAATGACCTAAAAGTTATGAATGAGGGCAAGGTAGGCAGACCTTACTAATACTCAAATGTAGAGATATTTGCCGCATACGCAATAAAATGTATCTTCAAACTGGGTTATAGAGAGACATCAGGAATTGTGGAAGATTATGAACGACAATATGGTGCAGATAATACACCCAACTTTAGAACTATACATTGGAGAATAAAGAAGTTAAAAAATGATATAATATCACTTTCGATACACGAAGAAAGCAAAGACCTGGTGGATATAGAGATAGTCATCGATTCGACCGGGATAAAAAGTAGAAACGAAGGCGAATATAGGTCAACAAAATATGGCAAGAGGAAAGAATGGTGTAAAATGCATATTGCAGTTGATAGGAAAACTAAAAAGATTCTAAACATTATAATAACAGACAGTAGTACGGGGGATGCAAAAGAGTTCATTCCTTTGTTGGAACCTATTGAAAACGTAAAGGTTGCTGCCGCCGATGGTGCAAACGATTCCAACAAGAATTTTGAATACTCTGACGATAGATATATACTTCCTCTTATACCTGTCCACGTTAATGCGACGAGCGGTTCGCCCCATAGAAAGTTACGTATAGAAGAGCAACTTGGCGTGATAAGGAGACGCGGAAGAAATAGGAATGTAATACCGCCAAAAGAAATACGCAAAAAGAATCAGGAAAAATGGAAAAGTGAAAGTGGTTACCATATGCGATCTATTGTAGAGAGTGTATTCTCGGTATTCAAAAATACGTTTGGTGAATATACATTTTCAAAAACAAAAGAGATGAAAGAAAAGGAGTTGATGCTAAAGGCGTTGATTTATGACAAATACATGTAATCAAACAAAAAGAAAATTTAGTATAAACTATGTTTGTTACCGCCTAATTGTTGGACAAGGCCCAGCGAAAAAAAAGATTTTTAATTTGTTGGATCCTATAGGTATCTTATGGTGAAGCAAGCAGGCATATGGCTTCATGTTGCAATTGGGGCTATACTTATTCTTTCTGCAGCATTGCTCTATCTAATATATACAATAAATGGGCCTTCATGGGACCTTATAGTGCACTATTTCAATGCAAAGGCATTTTTCTCAACACTTAATGCAATCGCATCTAACAAGGCTAAGATAATAGCTTATATAACAGCACAGTCTGACAGCTCTTATTATGAAAATTTCAGAGCGCCGCTCAGCGCTTTTGTAATGATGCTTATGTTACCTTTTGACAGCAATCCAATAAAACTATATATTGTGCTACTTTTCATAGGGCTTGCAGCTGCTGTCTGGTACGCTTCCAAAGGCCTTAGGCTGGATATGCTTGTGCTTTATGCCCTGGTTTTCAATCCATATACAATGTACTATACATTCATATTCAACAGTACAGAGGCACTTTCAATGATATTTGCCCTGCTAGGAATAGCTCTCATAGCAAAAAAGAGCGTATATGCAGGTGTGGCGCTTGGAATTGCTACTCTTGCCAAATACCCAATGATCATATTTCTGGCGCTTCTTTTGCTGTTGGGCAAGCCAAGGAAGATATTGTATTCTGCAGTGCTGGCATTTCTGATGGTGCTCCCATGGCTTGCTTTCAACTATATAATGTTTGGCAACCCTATAATTAGCTACCTCCAGTCATTCTCCACTGCGATAGGGAGCAGCATTAAGCATACGGGCTTTTTGCCTGCAGCACTCATTAATGTGCTCGGCTATCCTCTAGTAGTTGCTGCCATTGCATGTATAGCATACCTGATTGAAATGGCTAGGTGTAGAAGGCGCATAATACCTCACTTCAGCCTAAATTCAGTCAATATACTTGTGCTTTCTATTCTAGGCCTTGCAATAATAGAGTTCCTCTTTACCGGTGGAAGGTACGGAGTATTTGTGCAGTCACGCTTCGGCTATATACTTGCACTTGCAACAGAAATATTGGCAGCATACGCTATAACAAAAATGCAGCAGAGGGTAGGAAAGACTCCTGGAAAAGCCCAAATAAGGATTAATCTCATTGTAGGGCTGATAGCTATAATAGTGCTTTCCTATGCAGTATGGTGGTACTACAATGCAAGCGGTTATCAAAGCTCATATTACAATCCAACCATTAGCAATTCGCTCTACTCAAATGCAAAGGCAGAACTTGCTGCGCTTGGGTATGGCAATTGCAGGGTAATAACCAACGCATGGCCTTACATGCGCTACGTCGGGGTCTATGCATACATGCCATTTTATGAAAATGCAACAGAAATGCATTATCCGATACTTGCATTCAGCAGCATAGGCCCTCAAGGAATAATACCCAACATAAACAGCTCAAAAGAGATTTATGCAAACGCTAATTTCTCTATATACCTTCCAAGCAGCCCTATATGCGTGCACTAGCAATGTATAAAATTCTATAATGCTAAGTGTTTGGCATACTTTCTTGTATGCCTGTGCCTAATTGAAACTTCCCTTGCATACGCAAGGACCTCAACTATTTTATTTTTACTGGTCGCTATCATATTTATAACCTTGTCCCTACGTATTGCAGGGGTTTACCGTCGAAGAGAGAAAGTAACCCCTGCTGTAGGGATTAAATCTACATTCGAAAAGAAGGTTTTTAAAATTTCAACATGCTACTGGTTGGTTTTTGTATATATTTTTATCTCGATTTCACGACTATAAATTTATAAATATATCACTCTCATTAATAATCGGGTGAATGAATGGCTGAAAGAATAGGAAAAGAGAAGATTGAAAGAGAAGACGGTTACCTATACTACATAGGAAAGGATGGCTACGTATGGAGAACACCTATGAAGACAAATCCAAAAGGAAAGAAGAGCAGGGTAGGAACAGAGAAGATTGAAAGAGAGGAAGGCTATCTCTACTTCATAGATAAGAACGGCTACGTAGCAAGAGCAAAGATGAACAGAAAGGGCAGAAAGTAAATTTTTGTTTTTGAGTTTTATTTTTCTAATTTTTCTTTTATACTCAACCGGTCCAAACTAATAAGCATAAACGGACTCTAATTTTCAAAGTTTATTTGTAGCCAAAGACTATAAAACCACCAGGTGCGATTTCGTGGAAAAATTCGACCCAACCTTCAAATGTCAATAACTGTATAAGCAGAAAGGCATTGAGTTATGCGTCAATTTTTAACCAAATTTAATCTAATTCTGGGCCTTAATCTGGGCTTGCAAATCTATATTAAGTACCTTCTCTAGACAAGGTTTCAATGAATTTTATTTTGCCAACGAACTTAATTACCATTATGATTCGCTCATTTCAGGGTCGTCGCTTATCTTAAGAAAGCCATTTTGCCAGGCTCCAAAAGTAGCCGCCCAAGCAGGTTCCTTCAATTGTGTGGTTGCGAGCTCAATACTCTTCGTAAGCATTTCGAAGAAAGGTGATAGAGATAGACTGAGGATTAATGGATAATGTTAGAAGTTTATATTTTTACTGTGTTGACCTTCTGGTGTATCTGAATAATGGTTTTTATTATATTATTGCGCCCTTCCTCTGAGAATTTTAAATATATTGGAAATAATTTTCCTTCATGGTTTTTGTAGATGACTAATTCTTTGAAAACAGGTTTCTGTTGTCTAATGGCATTTTTAACATACTGCTCAAGGAATTGGGAGGGTATCGAAAAGCCGCCTATTTTTCTGGAGCGCTTCTTTGTTGAGTATCTTAATTGAATAAAATTATCTCTTATTAGTTCAGGATAACATTCTATGATGTTTTGATACGGTATCCTCAAGCGAGTTTTAGATAAAATGTGTAGCATTAAAGTGTTATCTAACATAGCTATATAAGAGTTTGTAGTTTTATATAGCTCGAGGAGTTTTGCAATGGCTTTGTCGAAACCCGGGCGTTTTGCTTGAGCTCCTATAATTTTGATTTCCGCTATGGATTTCGCTTTATACATGGCGCTCATATCTTGATCTTGAACTTTAGGAATATCTATTTGTTTTAAAAGCGACTCAAGACGTTTCTTTATAGCGCCAAATATGGGTGAATTTTCATAAGAAATGAAATATATTCCGTGTGTGTAAAGCAACGCCTGCGGATTTCTTTGGAAACCATTGGCTGAGAACATAACTGGCACATAGTTAAATCTTGTTTCCTTAAACATTTCAGAGTACTTCCACTGTTTGCTTTTTGTGTTTATTCTAGGATACTGAGAAATGTCAGTATATACGCCAAGAAACTGGCGAGCTTCGGCAATGGCAACCTTGTCTTTATGGTATTTGACCTCGCCTACTAACAGCATGGGATATGTGAATGGTATTGGTAGACTGTATAAACCTATAACATCGGCTTTATAAGTTCCACCCCTGCCATGAATTCCACGAGAGTCTTTAGTCAGTTGTTTTATTCCCAATTCTTTGAGTTTTTCTCTATCTGTCTCGAAACCGGCCTTTTTTATCAATTCTTCTACTGCGAGTTCGTATAGCCGGCCTCTTATATTATAATATCTACGTGATTTACGCGTCGTTTTATTACCTTAATCGATTACTCAGTAAAAGTATATATAGGCTCCTGACATTTACATATCATCACCATTGGTAAATATTATATTAATCCAAAATATTTACTTCGCGTATTTTATCATGTAGGCGATGAGACAGTAAAACACGTGAATCGTGATCTTTCCGATTCCAACAAACCTGTTGTTTTTGGGCCCAAACCTCTCCTTCAACCTTGAAAAAATCATTCTATCGCTCATGTTTCCAGCAATCCCTGTCTATCGAAGCTTCTGACTTTTGGAGTGCCTCCATTCCACGCAATCACTGGTGTTACATTGTTATTTCTCAACCTCCTCTCTCACATCTCACGCGTCTCACGCGGGATTGGCAAGGAACTTAGCATCATGGTTGAGTATAAACGTGCCCTTCAATCTTTCGAAAAGTCTATAGAAGAGCCTCTTATCGTGCTTGTTCGTTGGTTCGACGGAAAGCACCAAGATACTTTGCGCTCCGTATTCGCTCAAGGTGCAATTTGTATCCGAAGAAGAATGCGATCTTTTCTTCGTCAACCTGCTTCTCCTTTGGAATTGTCCTGACGCCCATCCTTGCCAGTATATCCTTTACAGAGTATGCAGGTGCATCTGGCGCTGTTCTGCGCGAGGAGGTGCACCTGTTTCCATTCAATTGCATCCTGCACTAGCCAGTTATACAGCTCCTTGAATAGCTTTGGTTCAGGCTCCTCCGCACATTCGAAAAGGTTGGTGGGGTTTGTCTCTTCGCGTAGCCCAACAACCTTCAGACTGGATCCTTTTCCAGAAAACTCCGCCAGTTTTTCTTCGTAAATCCTCTATCCGTTTTATTGTGAACGCAGCAATGTGCTTGCAAACTTCTTTGCGTGCCGCATCGCCGCATAATTGCGCGTGTGGCGGCCCAAACATCTGTTATCTTATTTTTTATCTTCCATATTTTCATCTGTGTCACCTTAATTACGCATAGTATTTAATATCGAAGAGAAAATAGGGCTATGCGTTTAGGGGTCATATAGGGCGCAAGATATAAAATTCGCCAATCCCTATAATAAAACAGATATTAGGATGCTTTATGGAATTTGAGCAAATAGACATAGAATTCGCAAAGCTGACTCAAAATTTTAGGTACACTCAACAAGATCTACTTCACGAAGCGAAAAGATATTTTGAAAAGACTTTGCATTCAATAGGTAAATATGAACTTGAACTTGTGCTGATAGTTGATGCTAATATTATATTTCAGGAAGGGCTGTCTTTAGCAAAAAAAGGTAAATCTAGTCTCATTAGTATATCGAAGTCGCCGTTTTGTAGATTGCTTGGACCAACTTGGTTATTGAAGGAACTGGATAAGAAAATACCAATAGTTGCAAAAGAAAACGGGGTGAATGAACGAGATTTAAGGGAAGCAATAAATGAAATTATAAAAAATATTAACATAGTGGAAGTAAGAAACGAAAATGTTTATCGATTGGCCGCGTCCATTCTGGGAGGCAGGGACCCGGAAGGTAAAGATGTCCCATATGTTGCTCTTTATTTAACTGTAAAATCAAATGGAATACTCACAGCTGATGAAGACATCGCAGCTCAATCAACTATTAAAACATGGAACAAAGTGGGCTTTGCAGGAAAGATAGTAAGTTCTTTTGAAAGAGGTTCTATTTCTTTTCTGATACTTGGAAAGGGGCTCCCAATAGTCTTAGCCGCCCTGTATGAGGTAACTATAGCTGTCCTATGTGGGTTATGGAATGTGGTAAAAGTTATAGGGAATGCGGTTTTGTCAATAACTGCATCTGGAGTTGCAGCACTTTCGGCGTTGCCTGATTGGGTAATTTTAGCAATAGGAATAGTTGCTGTAGTGGTCGCTTTCCGGAAAGAAGCACAGGAGTGGCTCATCAAAAACATATTTGGACCGATACTTAAAACTATTGTTGATATGCTAAAGGGGATTTATGAGATAATTAAAAATGTGCTTTTGATGCTTGAACGTATAGTAGAAATAAGCGTGGAGGCAGTGGGATATTTATTAGAAAATGTTGGAGCAGCTCTTATGTATTACGAATCAATAAATTTGAGTGGTAATAGTACTGCCTAAAATAATTCTGAACGAAATTAAAATAGTGTTGTTTCTAATACAGAGCATAACGAAACAATAATCCAGATAGAAAGAATATTCAGAAGACTGGATTTTATTTTTGCAAGCGGGCATAGCGGGATTTGAACCCGCAACCAACAGCTCCGCAAGCTGTCGTGCTATCCAAGTTACACCATATGCCCACACATCTATATTTTTATATGTTTTCATTTTAAAAGTATATATCTTTATTTTCAAAGGTGGTTTTATAGCATCACTAGTAGGTAAAGTCTGCACATCGTGCGGAAAGCTCTCTCATAAATATGTTGAATTCAAATGCCCGAAATGCGGTGAAGCCACAATAGTGAGATGTGAGCACTGCAGAGAGGCTTATGTGAGCTATAAATGTTCAAAATGTGGATTTGAGGGACCGTGATGGCTAAGGTTGGTGTTGTATTCAAAGTATACCCTGAGAACGGAGAAGAAGAAAAAGTAAGTAAGAGGATAGCAGAAGCACTTAAGCCTAATGGCATACAGCTAGAGGATATAGCTTTTGGTATTAAGGTGATAAAGGTTCTATTTATACATGAAGATACAGAGGGAAGTTCTGCATATGAAGAGAAGCTTAAGAACATTGAAGGTGTTAAAGAGGTTGAAGTCGAAGAAGAGAGTCTTCTATGACAAGCTAATCTCTCTTTCTAACGCTCTGACTCTCTTGTATCTTTCTTTTATCTTTTCCCAATGTGTTCCTTTCCAATATATTCTTCCACACCTGCCGCATTTGTAAAAGTTGTTGTGCAAAGCATAGACTCTTTTAGGTACTAAATCTTTTACACTGCTTTTACTTACTTTCTTAAGCTTACCGTTGCAGATAGAGCATATCATACCTGGTATTCTTGGCTTTAAGCTAAGTGCTTTTATAACATACGCTAGCTGCTTATCTAAGTTGGCATCGTTTATAAGAAGAACATCGAAGCCACGTCTTCTTGACCTTCTAGCAAGCTGCTTGTCTGAAGTCAAAAGTAGCGCTCTTTTTCTCTTTACAAAGCTTATTATTTTATTGTCATCAGTATATGGTGCATTTTCTACGCTTATCCCGCCAAGCCTTAGCCAACGTGCAAGCTTAACAAGCATGTTGTCTGCTACAATCTTCATTTACTTAAGCCTTATAGAATCTAAATTCATCGGGGCTCTAGCTTCTACTCTAAACCTGTTGCCTAATGTTCTTGCAAGATCTTCGCATTTGTTTTCTTCACCATGCATCGTAAAGATTTTCTTAGGCCCTGGTCTGATATTTTGGGTGAAGTTTATAAGCTGTTTTCTATCACTATGGCCTGAAAAACCTTCTACGGTGACAACCTGCATGTTTATATTCTTGTGTATGAGTTTGCCATCTTCATCCGGCACGGTAAGCTCCTTTAGGCCATTCTGTATCCTTCTCCCAAGTGAGCCCGCGCTGTTGTAACCTACGAAGATAAGCATGTTCTTTGGATCCTCGGCCATCTCTACTAAGTAATCAAGGCTTGTGCCACCGTTGAGCATGCCTCCGCTCGCCAATATAATAGATGGGCCTTTTTCTAGCACTTCTTCTTTTTCTCCTTTTGCAACCTCAAATATCTCGCTCTCGAAAGGCGACCTATTGCTAAGTATCCTGTGTTGTAGGCTTGCCTTTAAATATTCTGGATAAGCTGTATGTATAGCGCTAGCCTCAAGTATCATACCATCAAGATATATTGGGGCTTCTATCTTATACTTTGGATTATTGCTTAGATAAGCCTCTAAAACAAGCATAATCTCTTGGCTTCTTCCTACAGAGAATAATGGTATAAGCACTTTGCCTCCGTTATCGATTGTTCTCTTAATGTTATTCATAAGCATAATCTCAGAATCCTGTCTGTTGGGCATAACATCTGATGCCGCTCCATAAGTGCTTTCTATAAAAAGTGCATCTATTCTTGGGTATTTAACATCTGCAGGGTCTAGCAATCGCGTGTAACCAAACTTCATATCGCCTGTGTGCACTATATTATACATACCCTCCCCTATATGCAAATGCACAACAGCGCTTCCGAGTATGTGCCCAGCATTATGATATGTGAGCTTTATCTCGTCTGTAACGTTCGTTACCTCTCCATACTCTCTTGTTATTGTATGTGTGAGCATCTTCTTTATGTCTTTTTCATCATATAAGGGTGTTCCACCGCTTCTATGTACAAGCTTAATGTAATCATACAGTAATAAGGCCATCAGATCTCTCGTTGGTGGCGTACAATAGACAGGACCGTCATAGCCGTACTTGAAAAGATAAGGCAAAAATCCTATGTGGTCCATATGTGCATGCGTTATTATTATTGCGTCGAGGTCATTTATAGTTATATTTGCACTGTCAAGGTAAGGGTAAGCCTTATTCTCACCGTTGGTGTTTGCATCAACACCCTTTATTCCCGGTTCTGGAGCAATTCCGCAATCTATTAATATCTTTGAGTGGTTTGTTTCAAGAAGAAGGCTACTTCTCCCAACCTCTCTAAAACCACCAAGGGCTGTAGCTTTCAGCCATTCTGTCTTCATTATTGGTGTGCTTATCTTTTTTCCAACACTCGTTAGGAACTTTTTCCTGAATTCGCTCTCTTTAAATAAGAGCTGCCTTACTCCATTTATAACGTCACTATTCATTGTAGGTACTCTTAGCACCTTAGGTACCCATTTTGTCTCGTTTATTATACTTTTAAGTGTTGAGCCTCCCTTTCCTATTACTAGCCCTGGCTTAAGTGCCTCTATATAAACCTCGCCAAAGTCGGGTACAAACTTTATGTTGCCTACTTCAGCCTCTTTTGGGATAAGCTCTAATATCTTTTCTTTTGCCTTCTCTGGATCTAATAGCTTTGAAGGGTCGCTCCTTATAATAAGCTTTCTTTTTATCATCGAAGAGAGGTTCTTGACGAGTGATTCATCATCGTATACCGCTTCTATGTTGCTTACATATACTGCAATATCTGGTCCTTCATACTCGGCCTTTACGAGCCCTATGTTTTTGGGCAGTACTTCTTTCAATGTCTCTATTAGATCTTTTGCTGCCTCTTGTTTGCTATTCTCATTTTCTACATCCAAACAACCGCCTCACTACTTTTGCTAGAGCAAATGCAAAAATTAAAGGAAATGTGGAAACAAATACAAAACAAAAGTAAGCAGAATTATAAAATTATTTTAGAAGCTTCTCTACCTCTTCTTGTGAAAGCTCCTTGTAACCATTTTTAGTTATTGTAACTATATTCATTCTATCTCCTGTAGCAGAATCTCTTTTCATCGCTATCTTCAGTGCCTTTGCAACCACCTTTGCGGCTTCTTGCGTCGTAATATCTTTTTTATATGCTTCTTCTAAATAGCCGAGCGCGGTTAAAGAGCCGGATCCTGTAGATGTAAACTTTGACTCTTTAGTATAACCTCCGATCGGGTCAATGCTATAAAGCTCTGGTGTCTCTTTGTTGAAACCACCTACAAGAAGCTGCACCAGAAACGGAAGCATTTTGTTCTCTTGTAGTATTATATGTAGTATTGAGGTTGCAGAAGTTGGATTAAGTGGAACCTTCTCCTCCATCATATAGCTATCATTCTGCACTTTCAATAGCTTTGCAAGATATTCTGCACCTCCAACCTCACCAGCTACAGTAAGACCAAGCTTGTCATTGATCTTGTAAATTTTTATTGCTTCTGAACTTGCAATAAATGTATCCATTGTTGCTCTCGAATCAGCTCCAAGCACGACCCCATCACTGCATATTATACCAATTGTTGTGGTACCTTTCATTGCCTTCTCTGCCATCTCTCTATAATCCATAAAATCTACCATTTATTAAATAAAAATATAGAATAAAATAGGTTGGGCCTTAAATTATTAATGTTCCATTACCTATAAAATACTTATTGCTTTCGCTCCTTTCTATTGGTTCTGCATATGCAAACGTCCTATAGACTTTTGTTATTCTAACTTTATATACCTTTCCTATTTTTGTTTTCGCATTCCTTATAAAGATTACGAAGTTGTTTAGCTTGCCTATCCCTTCTCCGTTTGGATTCTTTGCATCGACTTTTACCTCATATAGTTCGCCCTCAGCCACACTCCCCTCTGCCATACTCCCACTCCACCAAATATCTCTTTAATATACTGGTGCCCAATCAGATTTAAATTGTGGTCTAATTTATATAAATCTTTTGTGCAAATTCGTCATCCGACATCTTCCCACGAATAAATTCGTGGGCTTTATGCTATGCATTCTGTAATTAATAATTTTTCATACAAAAGGAAAAGCGGGAAGGATTAAAAATTCTCTTTTCTTATTCTGTTTTAGTTTTTATGAAGAATGAAAGTATAGGCAGAAGGAGCGTAAGAACATTCTCTTCGTTACTTGTAGGGAGGGCGGGTGGCATTATATTCAATGTGATCACATTCATAATAGTCGCAAGGCTTCTCGGCCCTTCTAACTATGGTATTTATACATTAGCTGTGGGTATATACTCATTCATAGGCGCTGTTGGCCATCTTGGAATAGGCACATATTTCAATAAGCATATATCTGAATACATATACAAAGAAAAATATGAAAAGCTAAACGAAGTCTTATCAGCGGGATATTCTATTCTATTTCCTGTTGCAATTTTATTGATGTTGATTGGTATTGCTTCAAGTGGGCTGATCGCTTCTTACTTTAAATCTCAGTCATTATCTGTATTGACGGTAATTATTGCATCAGTTGTTTTATTCTTCTCAATGACTTATGGTGCTTTATATCCTGCACTTGTAAGCTTTGGAAGGGGCAGATGGGCCGCATATAACATAATAATAGTGCAGGTCGTTAATCTAGCAGGTAGTGTATTATTCATACTTATTGGGCTAAGCTACAACGGCGCACTTCTTGGATTAATGTTATCATATCTTGTTGGCTTGGTCTTGACAGCTTATTACATTAAAAAAGCAATGGAGCCCTTTGGTGGTCTAAGGCTTGTTAGACTGAGTTTTAGCAAAATTAAAAATGTGCTTTCTTTTTCTCTCCCTATGGCTGCAAACAACTTTGTGAACAACGGAATACTAAATTTTGGTATAATGATGTTGGGTGTATATGCATCATCTGTTATACTTGGTAATTATGGTGCAGCAATGAAGGGGCTTAACCTTATTCAAACCTTCTACGGTACAACTTGGGTGGTATTGCTTCCTACTTTTGCTGCTATTGTTGCAAGAAGAAGAAAGATAGAAAGATCTTACAACAAGGTGATTTCATATTCTTTATTGATAAGCCTACCTGTAATAATATATATAGGTATATTTGCAAAGCCTATATTCTACATTCTAGTAACTGATAGATACAATCTCGCTCCTTTATACTTGTTATTTATCTCTATTGGGGTCGCTATCGGTTTGCCTGCTTTGTATACATCAAGCTTCATAGTAAGTAAAGGCTACGTTACAAAAGTGCTAAAATACAACACTATCTCAGTAATCGTGCAATTAATAGCGCTTCTTTGCTTAATTCCTTACTTGAAGGCTATTGGTGTAATATTGAGCCTATTTATAATAGGTGGGTTAGTAAATGATTTTCTATTTATGCGAGGTGTTGAAAAACTTTTCAAAATAAGGCCTGCAATAATGCATATAGCAAAGATATTTTTTGCAAACCTTATATTCGCACTTATATTATTGCCTTCGTTTCTTTTGCATAATGTTTGGCTCACCTTAATTGTAGGATCAATTGTGGGTTTGTTTGTGTATCCTATAATCATTGGACTAACACGTTTGGTAGGTAATGAGTTTATTAAAGACCTGGGGAATTTTTCTAAGGGCCTGCCTTTAATAGAAAGGTCCATCAATATTATAATTAATTATGTTAAATATTTCGTTAGATATTGAGGTTATATAATGCCTGGGTATGAAGGCAGCAACGCAACAGAGCTTGGTATTAACAGCGCTAGCGTTGCCACCTTTATCGTTTTTAGTAAAGCTTTCTCAATAATAGTCGGTGGTTTAACATTCATAATAGTCGCAAGGCTTCTCGGCCCTTCAGGCTACGGCATTTATACAATTGCAATGGGCATGGCCGGATTTATAGGTGCATTTGGGAGCATAAGCATAGGCCAATACCTAAATAAATACATACCAGAGCTCTCACTAAAAGGCGAGAAAGAAAGGATAAAAGACATACTCGGCGTGGCACTCTTGATAACATTAATACTAATCTTAGCTGTTGTTCTTGTGAGCTCTTTCTTCATAAAGCAAATTCTTTACTATTTTTTTCATAGCACAGTAACGGGTTTGGTTGTATATACTTCATTGATATATCTTATCTTTTCTACTTTTTTTGGTCTTGGTGTGAATATACTAATTAGCTTTGCTGATGGTAAAGGAAGTGCAATTGCACAAGTTATAAACATATCATTCCAAGCAGCATTTAGCATCTCTTTGGTTCTTCTTGGCTATGGCGCGCTTGGCGCAATCGTTGGGTGCATGCTCGGTCTATTTTTCGGCTTTATATATCAGATCTTAAGAATAAAAAAGTACAGCAGCATAAGATTCAACAATGTGTTTGACGAAGCTAAAAAAATGCTTGGCTTTTCTATACCCTTAACAGCCTCTAGCATAATCGGTAGCCTTGTGAACAACTTTAGCGTGCTTTATCTTAGTATCTTTTTCCTTCCTAGCGTTGTTGGCCTTTATGGCGTTGCCTCCAAGATCGGCACCTATATAGACCTTGTAACAGGATCTATAAGCGCTATACTAATACCAATGTTCTCAGCGGTTATAGCTAATAAAGAGATAAAAGAGAGGCTAGGTAAATTTTATAATTACTCAATCTACTTTGGTATGCTTTTTGCAATACCTATAGTTATCTACATAGTGATATTTTCAAATGCACTTGTAACCTCTGTCTTCACAAGCACATATAAAGGCGCATCATTGTATATGGCGCTTATTGGTTTTGGTATACTTCTTGGCCTTTTCGCCTCTTACGCTTCTTCACTTGCCGTTAGCGCGGGCTATATTAAAAAAGTGTTTGAATATGGCATAGCCACAAGTGCAATTGAATTGCTCTCTCTTCTGATACTAGTTCCACTTCTTAGTGTAAATGGATTGATAATAGCAATCTATTATGTCGGTGGCATTATTGCTGACACTTTTTACCTCAATTTTATAAGGCGCGTTCTTAAGATAAAGATCCAGCTCAATCTTGCGGGCGTAATAGCAGCAAACCTGGCCTTAGCACTTCTTTTCATGCCTATTTTGTTTCTTAATATTAAAGCAACATATCAGCTGCTCCTTGGATTAATAGCGATTATATTTATCTATCCTATTCTTTTGGGCCTGTTCAATGCAATAAGCATGAAGGAGCTTGAGCTCTTGAGAAAGGTTCTATATAAGCTTCCTGTGATAGGTATATGGCTTAGTGCAATTATAATATATGCTGAGCTTTTCCAGCGTGATAAGAATGAAAGAAAGTTTTGAGGAAATAACTGTTGTACTTCCAACGCTTAACGAAAAAGAAAATATAGAAAAACTCATAAACGCAATACTAAAAAATTATCTTAAGATAAAGATAATAGTTGCTGATGACAATTCAACCGATGGAACTATAGATGTTGTTAAAGGAATAAGCTCAAAAAACAGGAATGTTTTGCTTCTGGAACGAAAGGGAAGAAAGAAGGGCCTTACGGCAAGCGTGATCGATGGCATATCCGCTAGTAAAACTAAATATGTTATAGTAATGGATGCTGACATGCAGCACCCATTTGAAGTTATAAAAACGATAAAAAAGAAATTTGATGAAGGCTATAATCTTGTTGTGGCTACAAGGGCTAGCGTAAATGGCTGGGCTTTGTATAGAAAGATAATCTCGCGCTTGCTCATGTATATTGGTTACCTTGTGCTTTATTTAAGAGGAAGTGCGAGGTGTGGTGACATATTTTCTGGTTATTTTGGTATCAAGAAAGAGCTTTTTGAAAAGGTATACAGAGCAAATAAGAAAAGGTTTGTTAATGAGGGCTATAAGGTCCTTTTCGATTTCCTAAAATGTATAAAAAGCAAAGATGTAAAAATTGCCGAAGTTCCTTATATATTCCATGTAAGGAGTGCTGGTTCATCAAAAGCAGGAGTAAAGCAGGGTATAGCTTTATTCAAATCTTTCTTCTCTTGATAGCAGCATTTAGAAAACTTACAAAGAGTGGTGCAGGCTTTTCAACCTTCGATTTGAGCTCAGGATGTGCCTGTGTGCCTATTCCAAAACCATCTTTCCATTCTACAATCTCAACAAGCTTGTTATCTGGTGTTAAGCCTGATATTACAAGCCCGTTCTTTTCAAGAATTCTTTTATAAGCGTTGTTTACCTCATATCTATGCCTGTGCCTTTCTGATATAACATTTTTATTATATGCTCTGTATGCTATTGAATCCTTCTTTACTATCTTACACTTCCAAGCACCGAGCCTCATCGTTGCTCCTTTCATCTTTATCTTTCTCTGAGAAGGTATAAGATCTATAACATTATACTTTGTTTTCTTGTTAAATTCTGTAGAGTTTGCGCCTTCTAAGCCGCACACATTTCTTGCATACTCTACAACCATGAGTTGCATGCCAAGGCAAAGACCTAAGTAAGGTATTTTGTTCTCTCTTGCGAACCTTATTGCATTTATCTTACCTTCTATGCCCCTACTCCCAAAGCCGCCCGGCACTATTATTCCGTCAACTCCATCTAGCTTGCTTAAATCACCATTTTCTAAATCGCTTGATTCGATCCACCTTATATTTACACCAGCATTAACAGCTGCACCAGCATGCACAAGCGCTTCCTTCACGCTAATATAAGCATCTTTAAGCTCTGTATATTTGCCTACGATTGCTACCTCAACTTTCTTTTCTGGATCTTTTATTCTCTTTACAATCTCGCTCCATCTTTTAATCTTATCTTTATCTAAGCTTCTTTTTTCCAAGCCCAGGTCATTTATCAATAGCTTGTCAAAATTTTGCTTCATTAGGTGAAGGGGCAATTCATATATAGTTGCAAGGTCTGAATCATCTATTATCCTCTCAGGTTCTAGATTTGTATACATAGAGATCTTGTTTCTTGTCTTTTCTGTAATTAGCTCTTCTGCTCTACAGAATATATAATCCGGAATTATACCGCTTCCCATTATTGTTTTGAAGGCATATTGTGTAGGCTTTGTTTTTTGTTCTCCGACTACGCCCAGCTTAGGCACATAAGTTACATTTACAAAGATCGTTTTGTGCTTGAGTGCAAGTTGCCTCATCGCCTCAATAAAGTAGCTATTCTCAATATCACCAACAGTTCCGCCAACTTCTATAACAAGCACATCAGGTTTATACTTTTTTGCAACATTCTCTACCTTTTCTATAATAAGATTTGTAAGATGTGGTATTATTTGCACATCCATACCTAGATAATCTCCACGCCTCTCCTTTGCTATTATCTCGCTGAAGAGCTTGCCACCTGTTATAGAGAGATCCCCATTAAGGTTTTTTCCCAGGAAGCGCTCATACATGCCAAAATCCATATCCACTTCGCTTTTGTCATCAAGAACGAAGACTTCGCCGTGCCTATATGGATTCATTGTTCCGCAGTCATAATTGAGGTAGCCGTCAAACTTAATAGGAATTACTTTATAGCCATAGAACGAGAGAACCTTCATTATAGAAGAAGTTGCGACGCCTTTGCCTAGGCCACTCATTATGCTTCCAAGTATGACAATAAATTTGGTTTGCACATAAATATCTCTATACAAAGTATAAAAACTTTTGTCTATTTTTTTGTTTCAACTTATACAACCTTTTCTAGATTTTTAGAAATCTTATTAATGTTTTGCTGAGCAATATACTTGCAGCAGGAAGGCGGGAAGCTAGGGGTTTCCCTTACCGCAAATCCCCTTAGGCGGGCCGAATGCTGGCTAGTGATATATAGGCGCATGAGGCCTAGGCTGAAGCGATGAAGCTTTGCCTCTAGTGGTGGTCCTATATATGAACCGGGCCAGGCCGGAAGGAGCAACCCTAAGTATATAGCGCAAGCGTACAAAGGGCTATGCTCTGGAGATACAGAGCAGAGCGGAAGCCTAGTAAACCTTATGCGCTTATATATTTGCAAAGCCGGCTCCTGCTGCATGCTGGGGTCGCCTAGTGGTAGGCTATTCCCACTAAAGGGCGGCAGCCTGCTAAGCTGTTTGGCCAGAAATGGCCTCCGTGGGTTCGATTCCCACCCCCAGCGTTCAATTTTTGAACTTTTAAGCTAATGTAACTCGAAATACTTAGGGAATAGAAAATAAAGCAAAGGTGGCACTGAATTGCTGTGATACAATTAGAATATTGAAAAAGGCGTCTATAGATAATTTTAAATATGTAATAATACTAGTAAAATCATAAGCTTTGCAGGCTACTAAATGATTGGCAAAATATCTGCTTATAAAGATTTTAAAAAGGGTAGAAAAGGCCAGTCTAACTTAGAATACTTTCTTGTATATGGATGGGCATTATTCCTTGCCTTGATCGTTGTAATACTTCTCTACATATTTATATTTGCGCCGTCTGCAATTGCTCCAAATTCGTGCTCCTTCGCATATGGTGCTTATTGCCAAGACATGATCCTTGGTTCAAACTCTATTTCTTCTAAAGTTGCATTGTTTCTTACAAATACGCAGCAGTATCCTATAGTAAATCCGCAGGTGAGTCTTAACATAAGCAATATAGGCACTGTAAACGGGAAGTGCCTGCCAAGCTATGTATTGCCAGGTGGAGCAATTATATGCAATGTAACACTGCCAATAA
>Ga0080003_1000599_pt1 | contig 22968 bp, 24 predicted proteins | sample JossMetagenome_FD_69206 | JGI IMG/M metagenome (GOLD analysis project Ga0080003, IMG submission 69206) | Hot spring microbial communities from Joseph's Coat, Yellowstone National Park, USA - JC2_E (SPADES assembly) (version 2) | ecosystem: Environmental > Aquatic > Thermal springs > Hot (42-90C)...
AAATGGCGGGGAGGAGGTCAGTTCCATCTATAAGGGCAGAAGTACAAGAGGATGGGGAAGATTTAAGATAAAATACATTTGCAGGCCGCGGAACATGCATTAAAAATCCCCATTATAGTGGCCACAGGAATCCATAAAACAAACCTAAATCTCATACTAACAAGGCAGTTGGCAAATATTAGCCCCAATAACCCAATCCCAATATCTCAGGAAGACGAGGCACTCCCTAACTACATACTGGTGGACGGAGGACTAAGCACCAAACTGCCAACAAGGTAAATAACAACCCAATACTTAAAAACCGAAAACCTCAAATACATTTATTTATACACCACGTTAAGTTTATACCCTACTATGCAATAAGTGCTAATGATTTCAGGTATTCTAAGCAAGAAGCTTAATGCAATCCATTACATGATTATAATTAAAATATGACGATCTTAGATAACTTTTTATTAAATATAATATCATAATTTCAAGTAAGAATAATAAGAATTCTTAATAAAGATGAATAATAATTAATTTACAGTATTAAACCATCACCATAGATATCCCTAACAATATTTTTTATTATCATATATATCATTATATTTGTAACCCAAAGATATTTAATTATGATTCCTCTATGGCACAATACTTAAAAAACCCGTGCTGAAGCTAATTAATATGCAGCTACAATCTCGCATCGGAATCTCTAAAGCTACATTAACCTGGGTTGTTACCTTAGTGGCTGTTGTGGTCGTCCTCGGGGGGCTACTCGCATATTATGCAACAAGACCACCGGCAAAACCTACGCCAACTGTATCGCCGACTACCGTAGAGTTCCTAACATGGTGGGGGCCTGAGTTTCCTGAAGAGCTTAATTGGATAGCAGGTAATTTTTCAGAAGTGTTCCCTGGTTATCATGTTGGGTATTACTCAATACCTGGTGCCGCTGGTACGAATGCGAAGTATGTAATACTAGGTATGTTAGAGGCTGGAAAATCACCAGGTGCGTTTCAGGCGCACTTTACTCCTGAGGTTCTATCTTACGTTGAGATAATGCCCCACGGACCAGCGGATTTCGTTAATTGGACATCAACATTAATGCAGATGGGACTTTTTGAAAAGGGTGCCGCACCAGCATTACTAGCTGGCATGTATAATGGGTCAATGTTTGGAGCCCCAACTGAAATATGTGAGAGCAACCTCTTATGGTTCAATCCTCAGTTTCTTAGGCAGTATGGTTTGTCTATTCCAACAACTGTTGAGCAGCTTGCTAATGAAACACTGTACCTTGCATCTAAAGGTGCGAGTTGTATATGGATTATACCTGGTGCCGATGGTGGTTGGGATCAGTTGAATCTGTGGGAGTACATATTCCTAGGACTTGCCGGTGAAGAATATGGCTCAGGGAAGGCTGCGCAATTGATGAATGAGCTCCTATATGGAGTATTGAACCTAAATGACCCAGCCATAGCCCAGTTAATAAATAAGACAAACTACTACTACCTACTCTTCACAAAGTACGACTGCCCAGGATGGCAGACAATGACGTGGTCATCGGGAGCTGCCTACATAATACAAGGCAAGGCAGCATTTCAAGTAAATGGTGAATGGGTAGCATCCTACGCATACCTTTGGTATAATGTAAAGGCTTATCCAGCAACTTCACCATACACCTCATGGACAAACATAACACTAATGGCAGAGCCATTTCCAGGAACCCAAGGCGTATTCACACTGGTTGCAGACTCCGTTGCTGTTCCGGCGGTAAATAACCCAGAAATGACTGCTGGTATTAATTTAGGTAAGTTCTGGCCGTCATATAGAGGGATGAGTACCTGGACGTATGATGTGTGTAATTCATTCTGGTTAAACTCAACGAATTATTTCGCAACACCATTACAATGGTATATACAACAACGCCTTGCGAACATTAGCCAAACAGCCCCTGGTGCTTTTACTATTGCTCCTAGTGATGGTGGTTTATTTGATGATGTCTTTGGTACATTAAATACTCAGGTTCTTAATCTGCAGCAAATTGGCCCTAGTTACATATCAACATTCAATAGCGCCCTGGTCCCTGCTGAGCAGACAACATATAGTGAGTGGATGGCTGCTGTGAAACTAGGCTTAGGCTACATGGGGTATCCAGGACACCCATTTGCCAACTACCTACCACCATGGGTAAACCCAACAACATACCACTACCAGCCATATACACCCTGGTGGCAAACAGGATAACAAACAACCAATAGAACATAAATCTTAAAACCATTTTTATTATTCTTCTCATCATTTAATGGGATTCCAAAGTATAATTAATATTTATTAAGTATTTATTAAGTATTAACATATAAGTGGATGGAGGAAAACTTAAATTATAGCGGTTTTTATTCAGTCTGATGAAGATACCAGTTATTTTTGTGGAGTCCCCTCTCGGGGCTGTTGGGTATCCTGGTGGTTTAGTGCCGAGATCCTTTGTTGATGGTTTAAGTGCTGAGTCAAAAAGATATCTCGAGATTTTTTGGAATTGGAGCGGTAAGTTGAAGTCCAGCGTTCTTGATAGGTTAAGGTCTATCTTTCCTAGTGTTGAGTTTGCGGTGTATTCTATTAGGTATCTAGAGGATGTGAGGGGGATTATTGATAAATTACGAGATAGTGTCGGCATTTTAGTTATTGACCTCCAGGGCGGTGGAGATATAATAGATCAGTTGGCTGGTTTAGGTAAGCCTATGATAGTAATTGCCGAAGCCCTTGGTGGTGGTGTTGATGCACTTCTCAGCCATGGAGGTTATAGTATGAGTGTTAGTGAATATGAGCATGTTCATTACGCAAAATCCCTCGATGATTACCCAATACTCATGATATCCACTAGGCGTATTGATTCGGAGGGTGTGTTGGGTAAGGTTAGGTACCTTGAGGTTCTTGATAGGCTTAGGAACACGCACGCATTAATTGTAGTTCCAAGTAGTAAAGTAGCCATATGGGATACCTTGAATGACGTTTCGAGGATAACGGGCATTAAGTTTAGTGTAATTCATGATAGAGACTTCGTTGACAGGTACTATAGTAGGGTTAGTGATGAGGAGGCTAAGCCGATCGCCGAGGCTTGGGTTAAGGGTGCATACCAGTACCCAGACCCGGATAGGCAGTGGCCTGAGGTTCTTAAGTCGGCTAGACTCTACATAGCAATGAATAGGGTTCTTGAGGATTATAAGGCTAATGCCATAAGCATTGATTGCCTCGGACTCCAATTAATCAATAAAGTAACCCTTGATGCATGGCCATGCTTAGGTTATATGCAGCTTTGGCTCGACGGTAGGTACGTGCCCATGTGTGAGGCTGATGCAAACTCATTGGCTGTAGCCTTAATAGGCAGGTACCTACTAAACGTCTCAGCCTCTGCCACGGATCCTGTTGTCGATGAATTAACGAATGAGATAACCTATTTCCACTGTTACCTACCAATTAATCCAAAACCAGGCATTAGGTTGAGGTATTCTATAACACCATCACACGCAGGAACTAGGTACGCCGCCGTTAACGTGGAATTCCCAATTAATAACGAGGTTACTGCCGTTGGGCTTGATGCATCAAGTAGGATCATGTACATACACACGGCAACCGTCAGTGGTAATGAGTTATCAGCACCAGCATGCGCAACAAAGGTGATTGCTAAAACGAATGTGCAGCAAATAAAGAGGAAGTGGGGTGGTGGTTGGCATAGGGTACTATTCCTAGGAAACCATAAACAAGAATTCATAGAAGTAGCAAAATTACTAGGGCTGAAAATAGTAGATGAAAACGGGGAGCTAACCTAGGTGAATAATATGGAGACAAGACCACTAATAATAAAACCCATATTACTTTATGCTGAGTATAAAAAGGTTGAGGACTCAAGTTGGAGAAACTGGGGTGGAATTCAGTCAAGAAAAGATGCAGAAAGTGAATTATTAAGGATACGTGATGAATTAAATAAATTTATGGAGCATCTAGACTTTCCTGCAAAGATTCTGAGTGCTGATATGGTTAGTGAATTAAAGGAATTAGAAGGTATAGCACAAGATATTAATTTAAGCGATTTAGTGCTTTTATACGCAGCAGGTAGTAGGTTAATATTTACTCCAGGTATTGAGGCCCCAGCCATAAGTCTTGATGTGATTCGGTACTTAGTATCTAAAAAACCCGTAATCGTCTTCATTAAATACAAAACCGGGCCTCTGTACCTATGGTATGAGATTATGCATGCAAGGTTCATAAGATTAAATGTAAATGATAATCCTGCCCAGCCTTGGTTGACCTATGATGATGTGGTGGTTGATGATTATGAAGAGTTATTATGGAAGTTACGAGCACTTTATGCATTGAAGAATGTACGTGGTAGAAGAGTTCTTAGCATAGGAGGTGTTAGTGGTTGGGAGATTGGTGCAAAGGCTGCCGAAAATGCACAGAAAACTTGGGGACTTGATATAGTAAATGTACCTTATTCTGAACTTGAGGAAGAAATTTATTATGTTGAGAGAAATGAGAAGGACTTAGTTAATAAGGTGCTTCAGAATTACTTCTCGTTAGGGAATGTGAAGGTTAAGATTCCTCAGGGAAATGTTGAGCGAGCGATTATATTATATAGGGCCCTCAGGAGATTAGCTGAGAAGTACAATGCTGATGCAGTTACTTCGCCAGGGTGCATGAGTACTGTTATTAAAATAGCAAAAACACCACCATGCTTCACATACAGCATCCTTAATGATGAGGGATTACCATCAATATGCGAGGGAGATTTCGTTGTAATACCAGCATTCTTATTCCTGAGATATTTAACAAATAAACCCGTTTTTATGGGTAACCCAACATATCCTCATAATAACCGTGTACTAATGGCACACTGTACTGCACCTAGGAAAATGGATAGTAAAAATCCTGAACCAGCTGAACTTTTGACTCATTATGAATCAGACGAAGGAGCTGCCATTAAAGTTCTTATGCGTAAGGGACAGGTAGTTACCATAGTTGATCCAAGCTTTGACGGCAAAAGCTGGGTAATATTTAGAGGCAAAATTATGGATACACCGTCATATCTTGCATGCCGTACACAGGTTGAGATAGAGATTGAGGGAGATTGGAAATTATTGAGAAAGAAATTAAGAGGGTTCCATTGGCTGTTAGTATACGGAGACTATTTAAAGGAAATAGAATATACGCTAGAGAAAATAGGGATAGAACCTATTCTAATTCAGTAATAATTAATTAATAATCCTCACTTAAACTTTAATATTATATACAATTTAGACGTTAATTAAGCCTTTAAATAATTAATAATGTGCTTAGTTAAGATAGGAGTTTACATATTGAAATCAAGAAGCTACTATACATAACAAAGGTTTTCATAATAACTAAGTCCTAGCACTAACAAGCTTAGTTAAGGTTTTAGGTATTGCGAATATCAAGGGTGCTAAATATGTCGATGTAATCACTAAGTTTTGTAGCAAGGTCGTTGGGATTAAATGCATCAAATTGTTCAAGTATAAGAGAGCTGGTCAAAACAATGTAATGACGCAGATGCCGAATCAATATACATATGATTAAGGATGCACAGAGAAATAAAGGATAAGGCATTGTAAGTCGCATTTAGCTTTTTGTTAATTGTGCTAAAGTTAGTCTTGAGTGCAAGGTCGTTGGAGACTTAAATTATTATCCTTAATGCTGAATCCTCATTAGGCTTTGTATGATCATTTAATTGCCTAACTAACTTTAGTTTATTAACACTACTCACCAGCTCCCCCTCCTTGATAGCCTTCCCTGAGACTCCTTATTGTCGACTTAAGGTATTTAGCTTCATTGTCATTATTGTTCTTAGCTCATTGGGTGTTGATGCAATATGTTCTTTATCAATTTTATATTCATCCTTATATACATAAATGGGTTATTGAGCTCTCTCAATAGTTCTAAGTAAGTGCTCGGCTTTATTAATCAGTTTGCTCATGACTTCGTTCCTAACCTTAATTAATCTATTGAGCATCGGTAGCCAATTCCTTAATAGCTACACTACCTTATCAATCTCATTAATACTCATTTATTATTTCTTTCATCCTCTTCGTCATATTTTAGTATTTTCAAGCTATCTCTTATCATGAAGGATATAAAGCCATCCTTAAACCATCTGGCGTTGTTTATTAATTCCTTCAAGTCTCTTAGGTAACTTCTTATAAATTTATCCTGCTCCTCCTTAGTCAGCCTCCTTAATCGTCCTTAAAGCATCTGCTCAAGTTAATACTGCCTTATACTTCATTTCTATTGCATCGATTTTCTCGGTCTTCGTGGCTATTTTGACATGCGTTGTTTGCGTCTTACGTCGTTGTATGCATTGGTATGCTATGGAGGGTTCTTGATTGTTCTCGGTAACCATGGCCTTTTAAATTAGGGCTGGTTCTATTTGGGTCATAGGTTAATCAGTGCCAGTAAGGAAGTCTATAGGAGACTTAGTAAGTTATCCATTGAGAAGAACAAATTAATGAACGACTTGATTAAGGAATTACTCAACAACTACAAGGGTAAGGTTAGGGATAGTAATAAATCAATTATCAAGGGTTTAAACGAGATAAAGGCCATGTTTAGGGACTACCTAAGTAAGCTCACAGTCAAGGCTAGGCAGGTTGTTGAAACTGAGCTTAGGCAGGTCAGGGCTAAGACTGGAGTTGGTGGTGATTCAGAGTTCGAAGATAATCCCTGAGTTCAGGTGTTGAGGGTCAAGTATGGTTCTTAAAATCCGTGAGGTCTACTCCAGGTGCGTGATTGAGCAGATAGAGACTCCTTAGCTGAGCTGGTCAATGGTAAGTTTGACCACCTAGTGATTAATTTCCTGAGCATACTTAGGGCTTAGGAGACCTAAGTCTTTCTTAATGAACATAAAGTTGGTGATTGTCTACGGTTACTTAAGGGCTAAGGTAGTCTTCATGCTTAGTTACACTAAGCTAATACACAGGGAAATTATTAACGAAATTATTAACTTTATTAACTTGAGACTCTAGTGGTTCAGAAACTTGGATCTAGACTACGTCTTAGCCGATGATGAGCTAGCTGAGATTAAGGTTATAAGACTTTGTCTAAGTCTAGGCAAATACATTGTTTTGAGTAGAGACTATGACCCATTAATAATCATTGATAATATATTTAACCTATCAAAATAAAAGCGATAGAGCTTAAGATAGTTAAGGAAATTATAGTAAATATCATCGGAATAAATAAAAACTCTCTCTTTTCTCTACATTTATGCCAAGGCAAGCTTTAATAATGGCAATACCAACATTATTCCTTAGTGGAATATTAGTGTTCCTCCTGCTCTGGAACTTAGTAATATCATTGCAAAATTGGTCGCTATTCAACCCAATACCCAAATTCGTAGGGGTTGAAACCTACGCTTACTTGTTTGCTCAGGATTTCTTCCATGCATCACTGCAACATACATTAATATTCACCCTAGGTTTAATAGCAATAGGTGACTTACTTGGGCTTTTATTAGCTGCATTGCTGTATTTCATACCAAGTAATATCCAGCGGTCTATTTACCTCTCAATATTCATATACCCACTCGCCGTGCCGCCCACTGCCTCAGCATTGATATGGCTTTGGTTATTCAACCCCCAAATAGGCATTGACTGGGTATTAACAAGCCTTCACTTACCAACCATTCCCTGGCTTGTCACCCCCACCGCCACTTACATCGCCCTGATAATCGTGGAGGTTTGGGCTTACACCGGCTTAGCGACATTATTCTACTTGGCCTCATTCCTGAGCGTTAATAGATCGATAATAGAGGCTGCAAGGCTTGATGGAGCAACCGGAAAAGGGTTACTCTTTAGGATTTTACTCCCAAACTCGATGAGCGGTTTCATAGTGGCTACAGCGTTACTGTTCCTATTCTCGTTTAGGATATTTGACATACCATTCATAATGAGCGGTTCGGCAACAAGCCCAACATTAATGACCTTGGTCACGTACATATATTACCTCTATGCATATGCGGAGAGCTTCTCAGCAGCCGCGGCATTAGCAACCTTGGTGGCCGTTATAGCTGCTGCGGTTATAATACCCTACGCACTGCTTGGATTAAAGAGGTGGGTCTTTAGGAGGTGATTACCTGTGAATAGTAGGTATGTAATTAAGATCATTAAATACGCATTATTGCAGCTAGTGGTGGCTATTTTCATAATCATATGGCTAGCCCCCTTATATGCAATGCTTATCGGCGGATTCAAAACAAACATTGCTGCAGCCTCAACCCCAATCTTCACGCCTCCCTCGCATCTTTCCACTGAGGCTTATTACTTTGACTGGTTTGGCTTTGGCACCCTAATAGGTCTTGAATACCCCATGATGCGTCAATTATTAATTACAGTGCCTGTGGCCTTAGCGTCTGTTATTCTCGGTAGTATGGGCGCTTATTACTTCTATGTAGAAATGGAGAGAAGGCCTTGGGTTAGTAATTTGGGCTTCTCAATAATATCATTAGCCGCCTTCCTACCGGCTCAAACATTAATAGTACCCCTTATCAAGTTAATATCATCACTAGGCATATACCAAACCTATTGGGGCCTCGCCTTCGCCTATTTTGTGTTTTACCTACCAATGTCAACACTATTAATGTCAATGTTCCTACCAGTCATGCCTAAGTATTTATTGGAAAGTGCCCGACTTGATGGCGCGCGTGATTGGGCTATATTCTGGCATGTTGTTTTTCCAATAGTGCTACCTGGTTTCTTATCCACATTAATTTTCGTTTACTTAATGGTTTGGCAGGATTTCTTCGTACCATTAATCATAGCTACAAAGCCAAGCCTATACATGCTTCCCATAGCAGCTAGGCAGTACGTTGGCGGGTATGCAATACTTTATAATAGGTCATTTGCGGCTGGCGTTATTACATCAGCAATACCATTGATAATCTTTACATTTTTAGGTAGATACTTCATAAGGGGGTTAGCTGCACTTGGTGGAGGTGCTAAAGGCTTATGAAATAATTGCAATAACATAACTAGGTAATCAACTGTTTTTAACCAGAAAAATTAAAAATCAATACGGTGAAGGGTTACTATGGTTGCCATAAGGATGGAAGAGTTAACAAAGTATTTTAAGAAGGGGAAGGTTATAATAAAGGCTATTGATCATATAACATTTAAGATAGATGATGGTGCAGCTTTTGGGATACTTGGTCCTAGTGGTCATGGGAAAACAACACTCTTAAGGTTAATAGCCGGTCTTGAGATACCCACTGACGGCTACATATATTTTGATAATGAGTTAGTATCAGCACCCAATAGGGTTGTTATTGAGCCAGAGAGGAGAAGTGTAGCTATGGTATTTCAGAACTGGGCACTCTACCCGAACATGACGGTTTACGATAACATAGCCTTCCCGCCAAGAATGAGCAAGATGAGTAAACACGAAATAGATAAGAGGGTTCGTGAGATAGCTGAGGAACTTGAACTAACTCGTGTCCTTAACCATTATCCTAAGGAATTATCAGGTGGCCAGCAGCAGAGGACAGCGCTGGCAAGGGCGCTTGTTAAGAACCCAAAGGTGCTACTTCTAGATGAACCCTTCAGTAACCTGGATGCTGCCCTCAGGGATAGTGCTAGGGCATTGGTGAGGGAAATTCAAAGAGCAAGAAAGCTCACAACAATAATAGTTTCACATGATCCAGCAGACATCTTATCAATAGCTGATGTAGCCGGTGTCATAATTAACGGCAAATTCGCCCAAATAGGCAGCCCAATGGACATTTACAGTAAACCAGCCACCACGATTGTTGCTAAATTAAGCGGTGATGCGAATCTCATAACCGCAAAGGTAGTTGGAGAGAATGCGGCAATTGTCAATTTAAAAATTCCACTACCAATTAGTGGAAGGGAAATCGGTGATGAAGTAATAATTGGAATAAGGCCGGATGAAATGAAACTGTCAAAGGAATTAACGCAAGAAATTCAGGGATTTATTAATGTAGGTAAAGTTAAAGTCAAAGTATCAAGCTATACTCTAGGTGTATTTAGAATAGTGATCTCGCCTGTTACGGATGAAAGTATAGAACTTGCTGTAGTATCAGATGAACCAATTCAACCAGGGAGAGAAGCATACCTATACGTTAGGGAGGATAGGATAAAGGTCTTCACAAAGGATGGAAGATTAATAGTGTAAACACGAAGCTGTGGTGATAAGCTATAAATAGTAGCTAAATTTAAAACCCCTGAATATTTTACTCTTTACAATGAAAATACCAGTTGTCTTCCTGGAACCTCCGCTTGGTGCTGTTGGCTTCCCAGGTGGGCTGGTGCTTTTAACAGGTGAGCATTTGGCCTAGTTGGTTTGTCTCATAAGCCAGCACCCTACCTGAGTGCTTACCGTTAACAAGCCCCCTAACCCTGAGCTTGGCTAGCATTCTCTCGACTGTTGGGAGTGGGGCTGGTTCACCGTACTTTGAGGCATGACCCCTCACTATTTCTCTTGCTAGGCCATAGCCGCTGCAAATCAACTTAAGGATCCTGAACTCAACTGGGCTGAGGCCAATGAGCCTAGGCACGATTGGCCATTGACTGGCTCACCCTTCTCGCCAGGCATAACGAAGACCACCAACACTAAGATTGGTGAAACCACCAACCGTGGCTAACGCCATGGCCAAGAAGCTCAACACAATGATGATCCACCTGTCACCGGCGATACCAATCACCACGCCACAGGGTGCATTGCCCTCAACCAAACCCCTAAGCATCACAACGGCATCAACTAGGTTAAGCCCTTGGTTAAGGACAATGGACTCGACCTTGACGTCAAAGTCCTGGTAAACCGCCTAGCAAACTCAGCCAGGGCATTGAGCACATCAACGCTACTGCCAACTAGGATAATGTAATCACCATCATTAACGTCAGCATCAATAAGCGCCAACCTAGCTGGGGCGATGTTCAAGCCTGCGCTAATGACTATACACCTACTGCTTCCGCTCATTAACGGGTAGGCTTAGCTGTGGGTAAATGTTTGACACCATAATAATGTGCCGTTAACATGACTGTGGTTGTTGTAGTGATGATTAACTGAGGGGTGGCGCGGCTTCACTGCCGTTAGATTAATGACATTATCATTGCTATTACATATGTCGAGATTAGGCTAATCATCTTCAAGGCATCATCAATGTGCTCAACGGAACCCACCGTCCTATACCACAATGCCGAGTTCAATAACATGCTAAGGGCTAACGCGAGTAAACCAGCATTAAAATCCATGGTGGAGTCACCTTCCAGTATTTGCTGAACTGTAGATTGTATGGCTGATAATACGATGATTAGCATGTAAACAATAGCATTAGCAAATATGCCTAAGATTGGGGAGAGGGCCAAGGATACAAGCACCCTAACCACAGCATCCAGAAACCCCTCCCCATTATCATATTCATACCAAGACATCGCAAGGGTCATGCCCATGTTATATATAAGACAATTGTTCATTTTAAATGTAAGTACTTATATATCACCTAGCCTCGTTGAGGGGCCATAGCCTTACTTGCCCCAGTCCCAGGGTAGTGGACCTACCAATTCCAGTTAATGAGGCGAATCGAAGCAACTTAATGTAGTTCGCCGCCCGCTCCTTGCTCTTGCTGGTTAAGCGGTAAATTATCCAGCCAGAGAACCCCCGCTCCTTAACCCCAACATTCACAGTGACGGCGCGGATGCCGTGATCGGATTCCCGCAGCTCCAGCGGCGCATATTGAGGAAGCGAGGGCGGTAATCTATCATCGCTATATAAGCTCCACCTCCAGGCAGCATTCCAAATCATCAATTGCGGCAATGGGTACAATGCATTCACGCTTTCCCGCAGCCTCAGGCGAGGCGGCTTTGGGTACTGCAGAAGCACTGGCGCGGGGAACTCAAGCTTAACGCTACTCCACGACTCGCCGCTCCCCAACTCGCTGGAGGCAATGACCTCTATGCCGATTAGGCTGACGGCGACTTCTCCATACCCATAAATCCTGAAATTGCCCTCCAACTCCATTAATTCCCTCAACACATTCCCGTTATCCACTCCAAGCCTAGCCGCGTTTTTCGGGGAGTCGATGAAGGTTATGTGGAAGGCATACTCCGTTCCCCGCCTCAATATCAGGGGGTCTCCCCATCCCTCGTTCCAAAGGGCTCGTTCGCCCCTATATATCATGCTCATCTTAATGGGTTTCTCGGGGGCCTTGGCCAGGGGCGAATAATCGCCGATCAACGCGTATATCGGGGATTCACGCCCAACCTTGCTCAACAATAATTGTTTTATTACCTTTGAGGAAAGCGATTGAATAATAATGTCCTGCATCGCCGTTAATCTATACTTTACCCTAATTATAGTGAACACTGCCTAGGGATGGGGAATCCCTTTATAAAATTTGAAAACAGATTCAATGCATTCCAGCTAGTCGTAAAGTCATTCGTGGATGTCCCAACCATGCTCCAGAGCCGTTGGCCGCTTGATCCTCAATGCTTTTAAATGGGGATTCCCCTATGGTATCATGAAGGATATATTGACTAGGCTACATGAGGCGCATGGCCGGGAAGTGGAGAATGCATTGCTCAAGTACTTGGCCATAGATGCCGCTCCAGACTTCATTGAGGCAATTAAGTATCAAGTGGCCACGGGCGGCAAGAGGGTTCGGCCCCTCATAACCATCGAAGCCGCGAGGGCATGTGGTGGAGACGCGGGGGGCGCCGTTCCGTATGCCGCAATAGTCGAGTTGATTCATAATTATTCCTTGATATATGATGATATAATAGATAGGGGAGACGTGAGGAGGGGGTTGCCCACCGTTAGGAGGAAGTATGGGGATAACGCCGCTATATTGATTGGGATCTGGTACAGGGAGGCAATTGAGGAAGCCGTTCTAGAGACGAGGAACCCCATTGAGGTGGCGAGGGCCACCGCCAAGGCGATTAAGGCAATTGATGAGGGGGAGCGGCTCGACGTGTTAATGGAGCACAGCGGGAGGACTGACCCGTACTTCATGGATAACCTGATTAGGGATGTGTCGCCGGATCTATTGGATAAGTACTTAACAATGATTAGGTTAAAGACCGCCGAATTAATTAAGTTCGCTGCCTGGATGGGAGCCTACTCGGCGCGAGGCGATGAGGCGTGCCTAAAGGCAATGAGCGAGTTCGGATTGAGCGTCGGCATGGCGTTTCAAATAGTGGATGATGTGCTCGATATTTTCGGCGACGTGAGGAAATTCGGGAAAGAGGTGGGGAAGGACGTGAAGGAGCACAAGTTAGGCAACATAGTGATACTGCTCTCTGCACTGGAGGGGAAGCGGGAGCTCCTCGATATAATTGGAAAGCCCAGTATCGGGGAGGGGGATGTGAAGAGGGCCATTGAGTTAATTGGATCCACCGATTCACGCGTGAGGGCCATGGACATGGCCAATAAGTACATGGAGGCCGGATTAAGGGCTCTGGACGCAATTCCAAGCAGTGAGGCGAAGGAAAATTTAATAGAGCTGGCCAAATTCATCGTGTATAGAGAGTACTGATGATCATCATAAAGATAGGGGGCTCAGCCATAACGGATAAGTCGCGCCCCCTCAGCCTGGATCTGGAGCCGGTTAGGGGCTTAGCGGGGCTGTTAAGGGGCTTGGGGGAGGGGTTGGTGTTGATTCATGGGGGAGGATCATTTGCCCACCCATTGGCTAAGGCTTATGGGCTTGGGGGAGGAACTAGGGATGAGCATCAATTAATCGGCGTCTCGCTCACGACTGCCGCGCTTGAGGCGCTTAATCAAGCGTTGACAATTGAGTTGGCGAGGAGGGGAGTTGCGACGTACTACGTTAGGGCCGGGGACGTGTTCCAAATGAAGCGCGGCCAAGCATTCCTAGCGAATCCAGGTCCTATACTGGGTGCTCTGAGCAGGGGCGTGGCTCCCCTGCTTCATGGGGATGTAGTGATGGATTCGGAGCTCGGCTTCTCCATAATCAGCGGGGACGCCATTGCGGAGGAGATAACGCGATTATTGAGTCCTCGATTAGTGTTGTTCCTAATGGATGTGGAGGGCGTTTACTCGGAGGGCGCGGGGAAGGGTGCATTAATGAGGAGGTTGAGGAGGGGGGACTTGATTGGCGTGGGCGGGGACGCCATTGATGTGACTGGGGGCCTCATGGGTAAGCTGAGGCATGCCTGGAACATAGCTGAAATGGGGCCTCGAACCTTCATGTGCTCCATTAAGGACCTGGAATCCATTGAGGCTATCATTTGGGGTAATGATCCTCCGCGATGCACTGAACTTATTCCCTAATTATCGACGAGTTTCTCTATCACTGAGGCATTAAGCGCGTTGGGGCCGTAAATCAAGCCCTTAACGGTGCCGTTGCCGTATGTGGCTATGGCGAGCGGCATATATGGATTCAGGTTATTTATATTTATCTTGACTAGGGGTTGAGTCGCATTGACCAATCCCAGGGGCAATTGCCCCGGCGTTGGGGTCACCCAGTACGCCGACGCGAGTAGGACGCCGCTGGATGGGGCTGAGCCACATGCTAATCTGATATTGTATAGGGACGTGGTTAATTGGCTGCCCTGGAGAATTGGTTGAACCCCATATGGATTCATCAGCACCAGTATCACCCCGAAACCCCTCGCCGCCAAATCGTTCAATGCGGTTAACGGAACCGGGCAACCGCTCGTCGTCGGCATGGTGACGTATATGAGCGTCGTCCTATTAATGTACGGCGCCGGGTTAACCAGGGATGGCTGGGTCGATGAGATGTTTATGAGGGACTCCTCCATTAATGCGAATGAATTGAAGCTTGTCTGGGCATTAGCGGGCCTAGACTCAAGCGCCGGCAGCAGCATGGCGGATATGTAGCCCACCTCCGCCACAACTATGGCCAGCAGAGCCACTATGAAGAACTTGCGGTTCTTCCTTGATTTCCCGCTCTTCTTCTTGCCGCTCATTGAGTCTCAATCCAGGAAAGCTTAATAAGTCTTGCCCCAATCCAATTAATGTGGAGATACTAACGACTTACACCGGCTCCTTCCCGTTGCCGCACAACGCGGAGAACGTGAGGAGGGTTTTGAGGGATGTCTCGGAGATAGGGATAGATTGGCCCAATTACCCTCAATTAATTAATTTCATAGATATGTTCCTGGCCCCAATCGCCAAAAGCGGGGGGCTAGAGGTTAAGGGGGGAAGATTTGTTTTGAGCGGGGAATTAAAGATGCCGAGCATCGATGACGCCGTTCAACCCATCCTGGAGTCCCTCGAGGCTTGGCGCGAGGAGGGGAGGGGCATGGGGCTAAGGGCATGCGTCACCGGCCCCTTCACATTGTCGAGCTTCATATTCAAGAGGCCCGGCACCACTAACATAATGGAGTCCGCGCTCGGGGATCGAGAGGTGGTTCACTTCCTCGCCAAGTACATTAACTCAGTGCTGAGGAGGCTCGAGGAGTTGGGCATCAATTACGTTAACGTGGATGAACCGATCATAGGCACCATGGTGGGGGCGCGCCGCAACCTCTTTAATTACTCCGACGATGAGATAAAGGAAGTGGTCGACGAGGCTTATAGGGGAGTGGGCGTCGGGCTCCGCGGCATTCATGTCTGCGGTCGGCTTAACCCGAAGGTATTCAACATCCTCGGCAGAATTGAGAAAGTGAATATACTGGATAATGAGTATATGGATTCCCCCGAGAACGTGAATTACATAACTCGGGACGTAGTGGGCGACAAGAGGTTAGCCATTGGAGTCGTATCATCGAGGAATCCCGCCATCGAATCCGTCGACTCAATAGTTCAATTGGCGGGCAAGATAATTGATAGGGTTGGGCGGGATAGGGTGTTCGCCGTGAAGCCGGACTGCGGTTTTGGGTCCCTTAGGACGGAGTCGGGGGATATCGAGGAGGCGTATAAGGTGTCGCTGGAGAAGCTTAAGGCATTGAGAACGGCGGCGAACCTAATTAATGCGCGCTAGTACCTCAGCACTAATATGCTTGACTCGGTGTATGCTAGGGCGCTGAGTATTGGTCCAGCCGACTCAAGCGCCTCGGCGCCGGTCCTGCCCTCGAGGGGAAGCACCAATAAGTCGGGGGCCTTGTTCCTAATGAACTCCAGCAAGTCGCTGGGCTTCTCCACGGTGTAAGTTATGCCTGCCCCACTCATGGATTCCTTGACGAGGGATAGGAATTCATCGTCGCTGCCTTGATATATCACTGTTATTCGCGATCCGTATCTCTGGGCGAAGTCCTTTAGGACAGGGAGAGCCCTCAGCGATGCCCTTGATCCATCGAGCACTGCAGCCACGTGCCTAAGGCTGAACGATAATTCATAGCTCGGCTCATCAACCATGAAGGAGCCATGAAGGCCTCATTATTAAAGTTAACTGGCTTGGGGATTCACGCCGAGCTCCGATCTAAGTGCTCTAATGGTTAATTCAAGTGACTCCACGCTATTGTGGCGGGGCTTGAAGCCGATTGACTTCAACTTATCAATGCTTAGCGCTATCTTCTTCACGTCGCCTGGCCACCCAACGCCATGCATAACCGGTTTATAGGTGAGCCCAACGCCGGTTAAGCCCAGTTCCTTAATTATTAGCCTCGCTATGTCATTAACGGTGACCCAGTCCTCGGAGCCCACGTTGAATGCTTCGAAGCTTGATTTACTGCGTTGCCAGGCTAGAATGGTTGCCTCCACCGCGTCCTCAACGTAAATATAGCTCCTGACCTGTGTTCCATCCCCCAGGATCTCCAGTTGCCTCGGGTTTTTGGCTAGCTTCAGCATGAGGTCCGGCACAACTCCATGCCTTAACCTGGGGCCAGCAACGTTCGCGTACCGCATGGCCACTGCCCTAATCCCATACAGCTTTGAATAGGCGTGAATCAAGTTCTCCCCAGATGCCTTGCTTGCGCCGTAAACGGAGACGGGCCTAATGGGTGCATTCTCGGGCACAGGTATTTCAGGGGGCTCGCCATAAACGCTGCTGCTCGATGCAAATACCAATTCACCAACGTCGCTGATCCTCATGGCTTCAAGCAGGTTAAACGTGGCCACCACATTCTCCCGGAAATGAATGTCGGGATTAGTGGTGCTGACCCTAACCTCCGGATTAGCCGCGAAGTGAAGCACTGCGGTGGCGCCCCTTAATTCCCGCGATAAATCCCCATCCTTTAGATCCAGCCTTGATATGGTTACTCTGGGGTTCCCCAAGTGATGTGATAGGTTCTCCATTCTACCGCTACTGAAGTTATCAATCACCTTAATGGAGAACCCCATCCTAACCAATGCATCCACGGCATGGGAACCAATGAACCCCGCTCCCCCAGTGACTATTATAGACATGAAAAAGATAAGCATGGCCCCATATTTAAGCTGTATCCAATGAACATAGCGAGAAATTAATGAATGAAACGAACTAAAGATAAAACCACGCCCTTTCTAAGGATGGGATGCCTCCCCCTTATAGAACATTAAATAGATACCATTAAGCGTTTTGAGAAGGTGGGGGAGGAATTAGGGATTAAAGTCGTTAGGGTTTTGAGGCTTGGGCTTCTAAGACTTGTTCCCTGTGTGGGGAGGCCCACGAGGATAGGCGCGTTAAGCGTGGCTTGTTTAAGTGCCCCGCATGGGGAGGACCATAAATGCTGATCCAAATGGCTCAGTAAACATCATACATATCCCCGAGTCCCGAGGAACTGGGAGAAGGGAGCTTTCCGTGAGGGATAGGGGTAATGGGTTGAGGGCCCAGCCCATGATCCACCGCTGGACGAATGGAGCGGGGTGAACCCCACCAGCAATGAAGTGATGGGGGGCGGTAAACCATGAATCCATGATCGGTCCTAAGGGAGCCCCTAAAGGCGGGGAGGAGGTCAGTTGTTTTTATAATTGTAAGACGTTATTTCGATTATTGCGTTTGATGATCCTCAAGACTTAGCTACTCCCTGATTTAAGCTGTAAGCGGTGAAGACATGCAACTTGAATTACCCATCCCACATGCATGGGTGGATTACGGAGCCATAATGCTGCTGCTTGCAATGGTTATAGGCTTCGCCGTGGAGATACGTCGCGGAGCCATTAGGAAGTACGATATTTATCCAGCAATTGGCCCGATCACTAGGGAGGGAACAGGCTCAGCATTCATTAAGGCCGCGCTTGAGGCACTCTTCCTGGATGTCTTGGCGGCGGCGCCCCTCTCGGATTGTCACCAAGGCGCTTACTATGAACGCAGAACCAGGGTGAAGAGGGGTGCTCACCTATTAATATTCTATGGATTCCTATTCCTGCTGGCGGCCACGATAATTGGATTCGCAACTGATAAGTGGGTAACCAGCACCGAATTCATTCCGGCCTACTACCTTGGACCATGGGGCTTCACATTGATGGCAGGCATTGGCATGTTGGGGGGAATCCTTTGCTTAATTGGGATAGGCATCTATGTACCGACTAGGTACAGGGGGGATAAGCCGGCGACTCGCTTAACCAGCGCTGACTGGTTCCTAGCAATGCTGACGCTCACGGTGATTACAGGCTTCATCCTAGAAGCAGCTGAGATACTGTGGCAGCAAGCATTGGCAGTGGCGTTCTGGATTCACATGATCTTCGTGGCAAGCCTCTTCGTTACAATGCCTTTCACCAAGTTCTCCCACGCCTTGTATCAACCCATTTGGGCCATATATGAGAGAATGGGGAGAAGAAGCGGTAAAGAGCCCCGCCTCCCCATTCCTAAGGCGAGGGCGGAGAGGTGATCCAGGTGCCGACGCTCGTATACTCATCTAGGTGCGTTGGATGCGGTGATTGCGTCGATATATGTCCAAGCGACATAATGCATTTCGATCCCAAGACCAGGAAGGCGTATAATGCGGAGCCAGACATGTGCTGGGAGTGCCTTAACTGTGTTAAGGTATGCCATAGATACGCCATGGATGTGAGGGGCTATGCGGACTTCGTTCCAATGGGGCACAGCATATCAGTGCTGCGCGATGAGAAGGAGAACAAGGTTTACTGGAAGATTAAGTATAGGAATGGCACAGTTAAGGAATTCGTTTTCCCGATACGGACCACTCCATGGGGATCCATAAAGCCTCCGCAAGCATACGCTGAACCCGATAGGGGCAAATTAATGGATGAGTACTTATCGGCCGAGCCAGATAAACTCTACGTTCCTGAATTACCGAAACCAAGGGAGGCGGTGATCCATGAGAACTAGGCAAATAGATTCCGATATATTAATAATAGGAGGCGGAATGGCTGGGACAGGGGCGGCTTGGGAGGCAAGGTACTGGTGCCGCAACTGCAGCATACTGATCGTGGAGAAGGCCAACATAAATAGGAGCGGAGCTGTCGCAATGGGTCTCTCCGCGATTAATACTTACCTCGGCATGAAGTGCAAGGAAAACACTCCGGAGGACTTCGTCAAGTACGTTAAGACGGACCTAATGGGAATAGTGAGGGATGACTTGGTCTACGACGTGGCGCGGCACGTGGATTCCACTGTTCACCTCTTTGATGAGTGGGGCTTACCCATATGGAGGAACGACAAGACGGGATGCTACGTGCGGGAGGGAAAGTGGCAGGTAATGATTAATGGGGAGTCCTATAAGGCCATAGTCGCCGAGGCCGCTCAAAAGGCCGCCACCGAAGTCATCAATAGAGTAATGGTGACCCACCTATTGATGGATGCCAATAATGGTAACAGGGTGGCTGGAGCCATTGGATTCAATGTCAGAGATGGAACCTTCTACATATTTAGATCAAAGGCAGTAATAGTTGCTGCGGGTGGGGGGTCCCACATATATAGGCCAAGATCAACTGATGAGGGAAGGGGAAGAACATGGTACCCGCCCTGGGCGAGCGGGAGCGCCTATGGATTATTGATTGAGGCCGGCGCCGTCATGACCATGATGGAGGCTAGGTTCAGCGTGCCTCGATACAAGGATGGCTACGGCCCCGTAGGGGCTTGGCAACTCCTCCTAAAGGCTAAGCAAACCAATGCATTGGGACAAGACTCGTTTGAGCTGCATAAGGACGAGATACGGCGGCTCTATAATGGGAAGGGAAACTACGCCGATGCAGTGCCCACCCCAACTAACCTAAGGGTCCTCGCTAGCCTAATGGAGTTGAAGGCGGGGAGAGGCCCAATATATATGCATACCGAGAAAGTGCTGACTCCTGATAATGAGGAGGTGGGGTGGGAGGATTTCCTGGACATGACTATAAGCCAGGCACTTGTGTGGGCTGGGCAAAACATAGATCCAATGAAGCAGCCATCCGAGATCCTTCCATCCGAGCCATACGCAATGGGATCCCACGCCACGGAGAACGGCGCATGGGCGAGCGGGCCAAGCGATATAGCTCCCCAGAAAATAGATGGACCGGATGATCGAGGGCATCAATATAATTGGGGCTATAATAGGATGACGACCATTGATGGGCTCTTCGTGGCTGGAGACGCGTGTGGAGCTTCCCCGCATAAATTCTCGTCCGGCTCATTCACGGAGGGCAGGATAGCCGCGAAGGCAGCCGTCAAGTATATTCTGGACCATAGTGATTATAGGCCCTCCATAGATAAGGATCACGTAAGTAACTTGCGGGATAGAATCTATGAGCCACTCCATAGATTCCAGGAGGGGAGAAGCATGATAACGGCCGGCACCGTTGCGCCCAACATGATGTGGTACAGGCATGGGTTGAGCAGGCTCCAGAAATTAATGGATGAATACGCGGCCGGCTGGGGTTCCTGGTACACCACTAATGAGGAATTACTGAATAGGGGATTACAGTTGCTCCTGTACCTAAAGGAGGACTTTAATCAGTATGCCGTTGCCGAGGATTATCATCAATTGCTGAGGACATGGGAGCTTTGGCACAGGATACTCACAGCCGAAGCCATTATACGACACATGCTTTACAGGAAGGAAACTAGGTGGCCTGGATACTACACTAGATCGGATTACCCGGCCATTGATGATGATCATTGGAGGGCATTCGTGAATTCCCGCTACAATGCCAAGACCGGGGAATGGTCCCTCTGGACAGTCCCCGTCATAGACATAGTGAGGTGAGGAGCATGAGTCTGAAATTAAGTGCTCCGCCTCCTCATGGCGGCAAATTAATCGATGCAGTTGTCGATAGGGAGGAGGGCGCAAAGATGGCTGCCGGCTGCCCCTCATACGACATAAGGCCAACGATTGACCGTAGAACTGGGGTACCAATACGTAACGCGTATAGGGAGGTTATGTCAATAGCCTATGGCTTCTTTAGCCCGCTTGATGGATTCATGACTAGAAACGAGGCTGAAAGCGTGTTGAGGGAACGGAGATTGCTCAGCGGATGGATATTCCCATTCCCGATAATATTCGATATAGATCCACATGATCTAAATAGGTTGGGGGTGAAGGAGGGCGATAGGCTCCTCCTCAACCTGAAGGGGAGGCCCTTTGCCGTGATTGATATAGAGGAGGTCTGGACCTTTGATCCCAAGGATCTAGCCAATAGGACCTTTGGGACGCCGGATAAGAATCCCGAGGTAGTTAAGAAGCAATTCGATGAGAAACACCCCGGTTGGAGCATTTATGCCAACATGACTGGAACCGCTATAGGGGGTAAGGTGCATATAATAAATGAACCGCGGCTACGCTCACCGTACGATAGGTTCTGGTACCCGCCAAACAGGTCTAGGCAGGAATTCATAAAGAGGGGATGGAGAACGGTGATCGCTCACCAGACGAGGAACGTGCCTCACACTGGGCATGAGCACTTGATGAAGGAGGCAGCATTCCTGGGCGATATTGAGCCATGCAACGGGATACTGGTTAATGCCATAATAGGGGCAAAGAGACTGGGGGACTTCGTGGATGAGGCAATACTTGAGGGGCATGAAGCGGTCAATAAGTTCGGCTACATAAAGCCAACGAGGCACTTAGTAACGATGACTCTCTGGGACATGAGGTATGGGAACCCCCTTGAATCGCTTCTTCACGGAATAATTAGGCAAAACATGGGCTGCACGCATCACATGTTTGGGAGGGATCATGCTGCTGTGGGGGATTACTATGATCCATACGCTACGCAGTTGCTGTGGAGCAGGGGAATACCGAGTTATGGGCTTCCCGCTCCGCCCTATGATTTGGATAAGGGGCTTAAGATTCGGCCAGTTAATATTCAAGAGTTCTGGTACTGTCCGGTCTGCGGTGAAATAGCCTACAGCGAGTCCTGTGGGCATAGGGATAAGGCGGAGAGGTTCAGCGGTAGCTTCGTGCGTGGATTAATAGCGGAGGGCATTGAGCCCCCCACCATAATATTTAGGCCGGAGGTCTATGAAGTGATAGTTAAGTGGTGGCGTCAATTTAATTACCCATTTGTCAATAAAAGATATCTAGAGCTGAAAGAAAATGAACTAGAGGTGGATCTAGAGCCCATGGAGGTGAGCAGCAAATGACGTACAAAATAGCCGTGGTGCTGGATAAGTCAAGAATGAATAGAATAAGGGGAACCAACCTAGAGAATAAGGTGAAGGACCTATACGGCGGCTACCTAAAAGTGATAGAGGTGGAGGTACCAGATGAATTAGCCAAGAGAATACTAGGGGAATTCCCAAGAGCCAGAATAGATGCGCGCGGATTCATAGAGGAAGTACCAATAGCGTTCAAGAAGGAATTATTCGAATCAATAATAAGAAGCGGAACCGGAACCCAAGCAATAGAGGAAGTACTAAAACCCAACGTGCTCACCAGGATAAAGGAGCAGGCCAGCAAGGAGGATGAGTACCTGCCTCCGCCCAAATAACGAGAAAGAAATTATCCTCCCACCCCTTCAGAATCTTTATAAGTGGAATCACCCATACTCAAGCAATGAGCACTGATTTGCTTTGGGTTGAGAAGTATAGGCCTGTGAGGCTTGGGGACATGATTGATCAGGAGGCTGCTAGGGAGGCGCTTAGGAGGATGCTCCCCAACATTCCCCACCTACTCCTCCACGGCC